>Ga0153916_10002021_pt1 | contig 14876 bp, 9 predicted proteins | sample Opewatmetagenome_FD_109642 | JGI IMG/M metagenome (GOLD analysis project Ga0153916, IMG submission 109642) | Freshwater wetland microbial communities from Ohio, USA - Open water 3 Core 3 Depth 4 metaG | ecosystem: Environmental > Aquatic > Freshwater > Wetlands | place: USA: Ohio, Lake Erie, Old...
AGCTCGTCTTCCTGTTCATGGCCACGACGATTGTCGCCGTCGTCATCTTCCTGTGCGGCGTCATGGTGGGCCGGGGTGTGCGGAATGCGACAACGACGGCCGGGGTCGATCCGGCGGCCAGCGTATCGGCGGCGACCGATCTCGCGGCGGTGTCGGACACGCAGGGTGCCGGCAAGGCCGCGGCGGTTGTTCCGCCGCCGACCGCGATGCCGCCCACGCCACCCGCCGAGGACTTGAGCTCGGAGGCGCGCCCCGGGAGCAACAAGGCGCCAGCCGCGACTCCGAAGCAGACGCCTGCACCTGCTGCGGAGAAGCCCGGTGCGGGAGGCGCATCCGCGCAGAAAGGCGCGGCGCCACCGGCCTCCGTGTCCGCGGCTTCCGGTGCGGCGACCGCAGTGCCATCCGAGCCACCCGGCGAAGGCCTCGTCGTGCAAGTTGCGGCGCTGTCCGAGAAGAGCCAGGCCGAGGCGATCGTGAGGCGACTCGTGTCGAAGGGATACGCCGCGTACCTGGTACCGCCGTCGGCGACCGGCGGCATGTTCCGGGTGAGAGTCGGCAAGTTCAAAGAGCGGCGCGAAGCCGAGGCGGTCGTGCGCCGGCTCGAAAAAGAAGAGCAGTTCAAGCCCTGGATTACCCGCTAGCTCTCGTCTCCGGCGTTCTCCTCGCTCTGAGCTTTCCCCGCTTCGGCCAACCCGGCGTCGCGTGGATTGCGCTGACGCCGCTTCTCGTCGCCCTGATCAATCCGCGTCCGCCGGGCCGCCGGGCCCTGCGATGCTTTCTTCTCGGTCTCGTGACCGGCCTGGTCTATTTCGCAGGGACGTTGTACTGGGTCGGCGCCGTCATGCGGACCTACGGCGGCCTCGGCTGGTTCGTCTCCGTCGCCGTGGCGCTCGCGCTGGTTGCCTACCTCGCGCTCTATCCGGCCGTGTTTGCCCTCGTCTGCGGCCGCCTGTTGGGCGCGTTCGGCCCCGCAGCCATCCTGCTGTCGCCTGCGGTGTGGGTCGCGACGGAACTGGGCCGCGCGTACCTGTTCACCGGCTTCCCATGGGTGCTCCTCGGGTACAGCCAGGCGCGGATCCTGCAGATCGCGCAGCTCGCCAGCCTGTTCGGGGTCTTCGGCCTCTCGGCGCTGGTCGCGATCGTCAACGCCGCGCTCGCGTACCTGTTGTTTGCGCGCTCGCTTCGATCGCGCGGCCTGACGGTGGCCGTGGCCATCGGGTGCGTCGTGGCGGCGTCGGTCTGGGGAACGCTGCGCCTCAACGGCGATCGTCTGGTGCCCGACGGCGCGCCGCTCAGCGTCGGCATCGTTCAGGGCAACGTGCCGCAGGACGAGAAGTGGGACGCGAGCCGTGCCTCTGCGATCTTCCACCGCCACCTGCAGCTCACCCGTGAGGCCGCCGCCCGCGGCGCGCGGTTCATCGTCTGGCCGGAATCCTCGACGCCGTTTCTCTTCGAGCAGGATCTGTTCGGGCGTGACGCAATCCGCGGGATCGCCGTCCAGACGAACTCGCACATCCTGGTCGGCAGCGATCAGATCGAACAGAGCCGGCCGCCGAAGTATTACAACGCGGCATTTCTCGTCGGCCCGGACGGCCGCACGCTTGCGGTGTATCGGAAGATGCACCTCGTGCCGTTCGGCGAGTATGTGCCGCTCAAGCGCGTGTTCTTCTTCGTGACGCCGCTAGTCGAGGCCGTTTCCGACTTTTCGGCGGGCGAGGAGGCGGTTCTTCTGCCGCTGGGCACCCATCCGTTCAGCACGGCGATCTGCTTCGAGATCGTGTATCCCGACCTGGTGCGCCGCTTCGTTACCGTCGGCAGCGAGCTGCTGACGACCATCACCAACGACGCCTGGTTCGGGCGCTCGTCGGCGCCCTATCAGCACTTCGAGCAGGCAAGCCTGCGGGCGATCGAGACCGGGCGGTTTCTCGTGCGGTCTGCGAACACGGGCATCAGCGGCATCGTCGATCCTTACGGCCGCGTGCTGCAGCGGTCGCGCCTGTTCGAATCCGCCGTGCTCGTTGGCGAGGTGCGCGCGCTGACCGGGCTGACGCTCTATGCGCGCATCGGCGATCTGGTCGCCTACCTTGCCACCGCCCTGACGCTGGTCGCCCTCGGCAGCGCGATTGTCACCGGCCGGCGCCGATAGGCGCGCGCAGCCACCGTTCCACTCTCCCTTTCGCCTTTTCTGTGCTTGGTGCGTTGGCAAGATCTTTTGTCGACCCCTGCCACATTTGGGCTTTTGGGACGTTCTGGTACTTACAGGGGAGCGTCGCCGCTGAGACGCTCGCCAGGACCTCAACCGGTCTCCGGCCCGACACGGAACCTATGACTGCGCCGCGGTTCAAAGGACCGAGCAAAGGCTGGTTGGACGACCCATCTCAAAACTGTCAGTGCTCCACTGTTTGGAGCGTCCGCGTACATGCTGCTCTGAAGGCGCCGCGCAAGGTCGAGCAACGAAGTCGATCGCGAAAAGTCGGGCGTCACCGTGTCCACCGTCGAAGAACGAACGCGTGAAAGGGGGGTAGGGCCCATGCCAGTTCGGCCCTCCGCACCGGTGTTCACCGACGACCAGTGGCGGCTCATCGCGCAGCGACTCGAGTTGTCAGGGCGCGAGCATGACATTCTCGAGTGCTTGTTCGACGCGGACAGTGAGAAGGAGATCGCGACGCGGCTTTCCATGTCGGCTGGCACCGTCCGGACGCACCTGAAGCGCCTCCACGCCGAGCTTGGTGTCCACAATCGGCTGCAGCTTGTGAGAGCTGTCATCGCTGCCGTTCAAGGCCGGTCGCACGAATGAGCCGGGGTGCGGGCCACCGAACGAACGCCACACGCACCACCTCGACGCCGAAACCCTGCCTCGGCCCCCCCCGAATCCTGTTGTTGGACGGGCCAGCCCAGACGGTCCATCGGCTGGGCGGCGACGCACCGTGTCCCCTGTTTAGGGGACTTGCGTAACGACCATCAGGTGCTACGGTGTGTTTCACGTGCTCGGTTACCGCCTCAGGGGCACCCACGCGGTCAATAGGCGTTGAGGCGTGCTCCCAGCACGGGCCGGCCGCCGCGGCTCTCGGCGGCCGATTTGCGACGCATTGAACGCGGGCTGAAGCGGGGACCTGAAGCCCTCGGGTATGGGACCGGGCTGTGGACCGTCTGGCCTGCGGCCGACCTGATCGCGCGCGAGTGCGGAGTGGAGTATTCGACGGTCCACGCGTGGCGCATCCCGCGGGACTCGGGTTGGACGCCCCAGCGGCCCCCGGGCCGGGCGCTGGAACGCAACGGGGCGGCGATCGAGCGCTGGAAACGCGTGCGCTGGCCGGCGCTAAGAAAAACGCCAAAATCCGCGGCCAAACGATCGTCTTCGTCGACGAAAGCGGATTGAGCGAGCGGCCACATCGGTACCGGACCTGGGCGCCGCGCGGCCAGACGCCGCTGCTGCAGTATCACTTCCGCTGGAAGACGCTGTCGTTGATCGCCGGGATCACCTGGTGGAACTTCTATGTCAAGCTGTTCCCGGGCACCGTCAGAGCGCCGCAGGTTATCGAGTTCCTGCAGCATCTGATGCGGCACCTCCCCCGGCCGTTGCTGGTCATCTGGGACCGCTTGCCCGGGCATCGCAGTCTCGATGTCCGGGACTTCGTCGCCGGGCAGGACGGGCGCCTCACGCTCGAGTGGCTGCCCGCCTACGCGCCCGGACTCAATCCCGTGGAGCCTATCTGGGGCCACCTCAAACAGCACGAACTGCCGAACCTGTGCCCGCGGGAGTTCTGGGAGCTCAGTGCGGCGGCCCGCGCGGCGTTGCGCCGGATGCGGCGCCGCCCCACGCTCGTCACCGCCTTCCGGAAGCAGGCCGAGCTGTTCTGATCTGTCACTACGTTATGTAACGCTCTTTATTGAACGCGGTATGGGTCGGTCATTGACCCGCAGAGGTGTTCGAGCGGAACGCGTTGTCAGTCTATCGGTACTTCGGCCGGATGACTGCCGGCCGCACCTGTCGGAGGACCTCACTCAGGAAGTCTTGCTGCTGGTCGACGAGCTTCGCCGCGCGCCGCCGTAGGAGGGCTGCAGACAACTTCTGTCTTTCGTGTGCGTCAACACAATTCGGGTGGATCCTGACAGGGAGGTACGAATGAAGAAGCAGTCTCTCGCCGCCTCGATGACCCTGTTGGCGCTAATCCTCGCAAGCTTGACTGCAATTGCGTTCGCCGCGCGCTCGCGCGGCGCTGCGGGACGCTCGCAAAGCGTCTTCCCAACCGCATTCTCGGCGGAACGCCACGCCCGTCTTGCCCGAGCGCGAGAGCTTCTCTCCGCTCGTGGCGTTCCCTTCGATCCAACTGTGCTCAGCAGCATGCGGTGGCGCCAGGAGCTCGCCGAAGTGCTCAGGGCGATGCCTGAGATGGCCGCCAACGTGGTTCAAAGTGAACCACTGCGAGGGGTCATACTCGCAGATACGCTCCACCTCCCTGAGACGACCGTGCTTGCAAATGACACAGTCATCCTCGTTCGACGCTTGGTGTTCGCGGGATCGAGGCACGTGATTAGGGGCCATCATCCGATCTACATCTTCGCCATCGAATCTATTCGCGCGGAGAACGCCCAAGTCAATTTGACAATTGACACCAGCGGAATAACCAGTGGCGAGGAGCAGGCGGCGTTGGCATGCAATGGTGCTAGAATGTCCCGCGCAGTTGTCGCCTCGCTGACGGCAGAGGAGTCTGAGTTTGGGCAGGTTGAGCACGCGGGCGCCGAAGTCACTCGGCCGCCACTGGCGTTACACCCAGGATTTCCAGGAGACGACGGTGAGGCAGGAGCGGAAGGCAGTGCCGGTGCCGACGGTGGAGCAGGGTCAGACGGCGCCCCCGGATTGTGCGGGGGGAACCGCCATGGTGGGGACGGTCTCACTGGCGACAACGCCGCGCACGGTGCGGCCGGAGGAAACGGCGGGAACGGTCACGACGGCGCCAATGGACAGGACATCGTCATAGATGTCTGGGACCCGCAGGGTTACTACTATCTGGATGCCAGAGGTCAGAGCGGAGGCAACGGCGGCGCGGGAGGCAAAGGAGGTAAAGGCGGTAAGAGTGGCAAGGGCGGCAACGGCGGCTATGGCGCCGACTGCAGTTGTGAGCAGGGAGGGCCAGGAAATGGCGGGAACGGAGGCAACGGCGGAGACGCCGGGCTGGGTGGTGATGGCGGCAACGGCGGCAAAGGCGCCAACGGCGGCAACGGAGGCTCCATCACCGTTTACATCTGGGTCTATCCTACGGGTCTGCAGATTGATGCCTTCGTGGCGGGTGGACCTGGAGGAACCGGTGGTCAAGCGGGAGCGGCAGGTGAGTCTGGAGTCGCGACGGGAAGTGGAGGGGCGGGTGGCGCCGCCGGAGGAAACGAGAATTGCCCTGCGCTCTCCGGAACACCGGGAGCCGCAGGTAACGATGGAAACGTCTACTCTGGGTGGATCCCAGTTCCGGGACTGAACGGCGAGAACGGTTCGAACGGGAACAGCGGGACCTTGTCGGTGTACTATTTTTGGTTCGATTGAGCATAAGATCGGCGTGGGCACCCTACGTCCGATCCGTCCCGTCACGTGCGCGTCGACCACGTCGCCTGAACCACGGATTGTCACCCAGGATTAGGGCGAGTGGCTTAAGGCGGTCCCCTCGGCGTCGGTTACCGGCGACGTCGAGGGGCCCACCGAGTGAAGGTACTGGCGAGCGTGCGCGGACGGGCGACAGGAGAGGAGTGGTGGGTTATCAGCGGGTCTCTTTACGCGTCGGGCTACCCGTTCTCCTGATTGCCTTTGTGCTGCCGGTGCTTGCCTCTCAAGAGGGCAAGCCGGCGCCTAGCCCGAGGGTGGCGGTAGTGGCGATCCACGATTCACGCCTACTCACGGTTTGCCCCGTGATCGGGAAGGACGTGGTCGTCTCCGACCACTGGCTCAGCGGGATGGAGGCAAAGGTCACCGTTGGACGAGCCTCCGAAGGCATGCAGCACATCGGCCTGCACTGGAGCAAGCAAGCGAGCTCGGACATCATTGTCCCCATTCCGGCCCCGAAGTTACCAGGCGCTGCGACCTCGTCCACTTCCCCTGTTGTTCGGGGCCTGGAACGCTTGGCGCCGGACATGCCGGTGCAGCGTCTAGTCGAACAGCAGTTCCGCAGACACAACCAGTACGCGATTGTCGATTCGCCGGCGGACGCGGACGTTGTGTTCCTGGTGGAGAGCCAGTATGTATCTCTGGCCGCCGGCGCCATCAAGTTGCCGCCAGACACGCGTCCGACGGTCCCGAGGGACACACCCGAGCGGATTTTCAGCGACACAGAGAACGAGTGGGCGAGGCGCCAATGGGACTACGACAAGCAGCCGAAGCCGCCGCTGCCTCCGCCGCCCATCCGGCCGGAATCGTACTTCGTCGCGGGGACCGTCGGCGCAGACCAGTCGTACCCAAATTGGAGACACGTGTCGCTTGCGATTGCCGTTCCCGCGACAACATACCGGCAGCATGCCGGGAATGGCATCGCGCTGACGGCCGCCCGAGTGTGGCAGGGTATCTCCGCTGCGGAGGCTCCACGCGCGCCGACCCGGGGAGAGAAGCCGGGCGTCGTAACCTTCAAGATGGCGTCACCCGGGACGCTCGTGGATCAGTTCCATGACAAGGGAGCCCGTCATCCGGACTATCTGCCGATTTGCGCGGCCAGCACGGAGACGATCCCAAGTCTCGAGTATGGCACTGGGCCACTGAGCGAAAGAACGCCCGATACTGCCGCCGAGCCCACTCGGGTGGTGACGCTTTCCCCGCGTGCCAACTTCCGAGCCCACGTCACGCTCGTCACTGTGCCGGTCACAGTCGTCGGCCGAGACGGCCAGAACGTGGACGACCTTCTGGCATCGGAGTTCCATGTTTTCGAGGACGGCATCGAGCAGAAGGTCGATCGAGTGGAGCCCGGGACTGCGCCGGCACAGGTCGCGCTGCTCATCGATACGTCCTTCAGCATGCGCCCGACCCTCGAGCGAACCCGTGACGCCGCGCAGTTACTGCTGGAAGCCCTGCGTCCTACTGATCGCGCGATGGTCGTCTCCTTCGACAGGCGCGTCCGCGTGCGCGCCGGACCCACCTCGAATCGCAAGGATCTCCAGACCGCTCTCGCCCAGGTGCGAGCGGCGGGAAACACACGGCTGTACGACGCGCTGGCCTTGACCGTGCTCGACGGGTTCAACTCGATGGAGGACCGCAACGCGATCGTGCTCTTCACGGACGGTATCGACACCGGCAGCCAACTCGCCGACGCGGCCGGCGCCCTGGCTGCGATCGACATCTCGAACGTCAATGTCTACGTGATAAGGTGTCTCTCGAGCGAGGAGACGCCCGGACCCGCGTCGCGAGCGCTCAGCCTGCAAGAATCGGCGGCCGGTGATGCCGCGGCGGCAGGCGCGGTCGGCGATGGGCCCCGGGAGTTCCTGCAGCGCCTGGCTAACGACACGGGCGGTCGGATGTACGTGGCGCTCGGTGATGCGGACATGCGCCCCGTGTTCGCGCAGATCTCCCGACAGCTGTCGCACCAGTACTTGCTCCGCTATTACCCCACGAACGACAAGTTGGATGGGACATATCGCGAGATCCGGGTGACGGTCGATCGGCCGGGCCAAACGCTGCGCGCACGAAAGGGATACCGCGCGGGCGCCTTGTTGGCCGGCCGCTGACCGAGCCGCGTCGCCGCGCGGCGTTTTGAGCGAAGGAGGTGGACGATGCGACACACGCTGCGCGCAAAGAAGATGCCGGTTAGCTCAATCGCCGCGCTCATCGCAGCGGTGATTCCCTTGTTCGGCGGATGTGCGCACACACCGACATCGCCCTCGACGCCGGTCGTTGCTGCGGGGACGATTCGAGTGCACGATCTGTCCGCGTCCGTGACTGCAACCACTGGTTGTCCGTCCACCGTGCGATTCTCTGGCACCATCACCGTCTCTGGCGCGGGGACCCTGACTTATCGCTGGGACCTGGCTGACGGCACGCACAGCAGCGCACAAAAGCTTTACTTCAATATCGAAAACGTGGCGGACGTTCGGCTGACAACTCGTGTCGAGGATTACTCCGTCACGGCAGTTCGCAGTGGAGCCTACTCTGCGACACTTCGCGTTTTGAGCCCGACTGACGCGTCATCGACGCCAGCGACTTGTACCGTGACGTGCGGCGCGGATTGATGGGACGGATGGGGGATAGCGGTAGCCGGATCTGGGCCCGCCCCCCGTCCCGCGTGGCACTTCTCCGTGCCGGCGCGTCCACCTGCGCGCAACGCCACCGATCTGAAGACCAACACAATGTTCGTGTCGGGCAGCGCCACCGGTCTCAAGACCAAGGCCGGTAGCGAACGTAGATTGATCTTCTACAGTTTCAAAAGTGAAGTGCTGCCGGCTCAGTAACTTACGGGGACAGGAATCGTGTAGTGGCACGGGCCGACTGGGTCCGGGGGCCCGTCAGCACGGTCGCACCACTGGCGGCAAGGCCACCCCGCACGCCTGGAACACTTTGCCGGCGCCCCGGTCGCTTGACTTCGCACCACGTAGGCCGTGTCCTTCAGCTGGAGGCGCGTCTCGTGCAAGCAGTCCAGATCGCGCACGATGCCCTGCCATTCCAGCCGCCACTGTTTGCGCGCCAGCCGGGTCTGCAGCTCTTTGCGCAGCAGCAAGGCGAGGAACGAGCAGAACACGTGGCCGCGAATCGTGGCATCGTACTTGTGATAGACCGGACGCGTCTCGAGCAGCGATTTCATCGAGCGGAAGATCGCCTCGATCATCCAGAGGTGCTTGTAGACCAGGGCCACGACCATGGGTGTGAGGTCCGTGTTCGTGCGCAGGATCCAGACGCCGTCGTAGCGGGCGTCGGCCTCGACCTTGGCCTGATCGATCTCGAACCGCTTGCTGCTCGTCTTCAGGTACTTGCGGTAGCCCCTGTTGCCGACGAGCGACTTGTCGCCGTGCCGGAGCGCGTCAAGTAGCGCCGCGACGATCGCCTCGCGGTCGTGCTGATCGGTCACCTCCTGGTCCTCGTTCAGACACACGATGTACCGCGGGTCGTCGAGGACGACCTCCTTGACTTTCAAGGCGGCCGGCCCATGGCGGCCGGCGCCGCGTGCGAAAACTTCTCCATACGGCCCGCGGTCGGCGAGCACCTGGTCGCGGGCGTCGTTCACCGCCCGCATCCGGACGCCGAGCCCTGCCCCCCGACCCCTGATCCCTGTATACTCTCCCTATGGCCTTCGTTCTCGACGACCTCACCCGCCGCTACCAGGACCTCGTCAAGCGCTCTGCCGAACTTCGAGGGTATCTTTGAAGCCTCTCACCCGGCCGACGAGCTGACGAAGCTCGAGGAACGCGCCGCCTCCCCCGACTTCTGGAAAGACCCGGCCGAAGCGCAAAGGGTGCTGCAACGCCGCCGCCGCCTGGAAGAAGAGCGCGATCTCATCGAACGGCTGCGCACGCGTGAGGGCGATCTCGCGGTGCTGGTCGAGTGGGCCAGCGAAGGCGAGGACGTGCTGGCCGAGCTCGCGAGCGGCCTCGACGCGCTCGCCGAGGAGGTCGACGCGGCCGAGACCAAGAAGATGCTCGGGGGCGAGCACGACCGCAAGAACGCGATCGTCACGATTCACCCGGGCGCCGGCGGAACCGAATCGCAGGACTGGGCGGAAATGCTGCTCCGCATGTACTTGCGATGGACGGAACGCCGCGGGTTCAAGCGGGACGTGATCGACTTCCAGCCGGGGGAAGAAGCGGGGCTCAAGAGCGCCACCTTCACGGTCACCGGCGACTACGCTTTCGGCCTGCTGTCGGCGGAAGCCGGCGTGCATCGCCTCGTTCGCATGTCGCCGTTCGACCAGGCGGCGCGCCGCCACACCTCGTTCGCGTCGGTGTTCGTCTGGCCGGAGCTCCCCGAGGACGTGGAAGTCGACATCGACGAGAAGGATCTTCGCATCGACACGTACCGGTCGAGCGGCCACGGCGGTCAGCACATCAACGTCACCGATTCCGCGGTCCGCATCACGCACCTGCCCACCGGCATCGTCGTCACCTGCCAAAACGAACGGTCGCAGGGACGCAACCGCGAATCGGCCATGAAGGTGCTGCGCGCGCGGCTCTACGACCTGAAGACGAAGGAGCAACAGGCGAAGCTCGACCAGATCGGCGGCGAGAAGAAGGACATCGCCTTCGGCAGCCAGATCAGGAGCTACGTGCTGCACCCGTACCAGCTCATCAAGGACCACCGCACCAAGGAAGAGGTCGGCGATGTCAATCGCGTCCTCGACGGCGACATCGATGTCTTCATCAAGACCTACCTGAAACAGAAAGCGGCCGGGACGCTCGGCCAGGCGCGCGCGGACGAGGACTGATTGCGCTTGATGGCTGATCAAGACGTCGGGGCCGTTCTCGGGCACGCGGAACACCAGGTGATCGTTCATCCGCATTATTCGCCAGCGCCCGCTTCTGGCTGGCCTGTCGCGGTTCTGAAGAACGCGGCTTACCGGTCCGGCCCCAGGCTCCCGCCGGGTTGGGTGCCCGCGATGAACGCCTCGAGGATCGCGTTCGGGCTGTCGGCGACGGTCACCGCGCCGGTCGCGCGGTCGACGGGCAGGAAGACGATGTTGGGCGGCGGCTGGAAGGCGGGCGGGTTCTGCCGATCACACCGCTTCTCGATGTAGGTTTTCACGAAGTCGATCCAGATCGGCAGCGCTGCGACCGCGCCCGTCTCCGACGGCCCCAGTGGTTTCTTGTCGTCGAAGCCTACCCACACCCCGGCCGTCAGGTTCGGGTCGAATCCGGTGAACCACGCATCGCCGTACTCGTTGGTCGTCCCGGTCTTGCCGGCAAGCGGCCAGTCGAGCGACGCCGCGGCCGCCGCAGTCCCGCGCTGCACCACACCTCTCAGCAGGTTCGTCATGATGAACGCGGTGTCGGCCCGAATCGCCTCGCGCGCTTCGGCCCGGTTCTCCTCGAGCAGGTTGCCATCCCTGTCCGAGATCGTCGTGATCATGTAGGGCCGCATCCGCACGCCCTGGTTGGGGAAGGCCGAGAACGCGCTGGTGGTCTCGAGGAGCGTGGCGTCGGAGGCGCCGAGCGCGACCGACAGGTACGGGTCCATCTGGCCCTGGAAGCCGAAGTGTCGGGCGTAGTCGATCACGAGCTGCGGGCCGATCTGATCGGTCGTCCGGACCGCGGGCAGATTGCGCGACTGCTCCAGCGCCCTGCGCAGCGTGATGGCGCCTTCGTACTGTCCATCGTAGTCGTGCGGCTCGTACGGCGGCTGACCCGGTCCGGCCGGCCAGATCCCGGGAGCGTCGAGCAGGATTGTCGTGGGTGTGAAGCCACGATCGATCGCGGCCGTGTAGACAATCGGCTTGAAGCCGGAACCCATCTGCCGATACGCCTGGACTGCGCGGTTGAACTTGCTGCGCGCGAAGCTGAAGCCGCCGACCATCGCCTTGATCTGGCCGGTGTGATTGTCGATGGCGAGAAATGCGCCTTCGACAATCGGTTCCTGTTCGAGCGCGCAGGTGATTGTGCTTGTTGCTTCGTCCAGTTTCGTGATCCGCACGTCAATCAGATCGCCCGGCTTCACGAGGTCGGCGGCCGACGTGCGCCGCGTCCACGCGAACCCGCCCTTCAACAGGTCGGCGTGATACGTCCCGACGCGCACGCGCGCGCCGCCCGGCGGCAACGCGCGACGGTCGCCGCCGCCACGGGAACCGCCGGACACGGCAACGACGACAGCCGGCACGATGTCGCCGACGGCAATCGGGCGGGACCACCTGTCCATGGTGAAGGTGTCGATCTGCCTGCCCTCGGCGAGCACGTTGCGCCTGGCATGCCGCCAGCCTCGCCGCTTGTCCAGCCGCCTCAGGCCCGCGTCCAACGCGCGGTTGGCCGCCATCTGCAGTTCGTAATCGAGCGAGGTCTGCACGGACAGGCCCTTCTCGTACAACTGCTTCGCGCCGTACTTCTCCTCGAGGTACTTCCGGATCTCTTCGACGAAGTACGGAGCGATCGACGCCTGCTCCGACAGCTGATTGCGCAGCACGATGGGCCGCTGCTTCGCCTCGTCGGCTTCGGCCTGCGTGATGTAGTGCTCGTCCGCCATCCGCTGGAGGACGTAGTTGCGGCGCTGCCGCGCCCACTTCGGGTTCGCCACCGGGTTCTGGCGGTTGGGCAGCTGCAGGATGCCGGCGAGCAGCGCGGCTTCCTCGAGGCTCACGTCCTTCGCCGACTTGTCGAAATAGAGGCGCGCCGCGGCCTCGACGCCGTACGCGCCCTGCCCGAAGTACATCTTGTTGCAGTAGAGCGTGAAGATTTCCGGCTTGGTGTAACGCTTCTCGATCTGGACGGCGAGGATCACCTCCTTGATCTTCCGCTCCATCGACTTCTCCGGCGTGAGGAACAGCTTGCGCGCGAGCTGTTGCGTCAGCGTGCTCGCGCCTCCCGCAATGCGGCGCTGGACAATGTCCTTCAGCGCCGTCACGGCGATGCGCGGCATGCTGAGGCCGGCGTGGCGGTAGAAGTCCGCGTCTTCCGCCGAGATGATCGCCTGGCGGAGCTTCGGCGAGATGTCGCCGTAGTTGATGATGACGCGGCGCTCGGTGGCGAACTCGCCGATGACCTCGCCGCCCGCCGCGTACACGCGCGTGATGGTGCCGGGTGTGTAGTCGTCGAGCGCGGCAATCTGCGGCAGGTCGCCCGCGTACGCGAAGAAGACTCCGCTGAAGATGCCGAGAAGGGCGGCGACGACAAACAGGGCGACCAGCCCTGCGTGTCGCGCCACCCTGATGACCAGATGCGGCACGTGCTGATTCTACTCTTACCGCGACCGTCCGCGACCACCACCACCGCGCGCAGATCCGGATGGGGCGGGCCGCGACGAGGGAGCCGAAGGCGCCGAACGAGGCGCCGAAAAGCCGCCGGAGCGCGGCGCGGCGTATCCCGGCGACATCGCACGCGGCGCGGAGTAGGCCGGGCCGCGGGATGGCGGCGGCGAGTAGCGCGGCGCCGAGTAGGCCGACGGCGGCGAGGAACGAGGCACGGAGTACGTCTGACCGCGGGTCGGCGGTGCCGAATAGCGCGGCGCCGAGTAGGCCGACGGCGGCGAGGAACGAGGCACGGAGTACGTCTGGCCGCGGGTCGGCGGCGGCGAGTAGCGCGGCGCCGAGTAGGCCGACGGCGGCGAGGAACGAGGCACGGAGTACGTCTGACCGCGGCTCGGCGGCGCCGAATAGCGCGGCACGGAGGACGAGCGCGGCACGGAAGACGAGCGGGGCGCTGCCGGGGAGGACGGACGGTCACTCGCGCCGGGCCTGAAGCTCCGGGACGCGCCTCCACTCGCGGGCGGCTGAACGCTTGACGGCGGCCTGTTCTCGTACGGCGTTACCCCCCTGGGCGCCGTGCGAGGCGTCGCCGCTCCCGCAGACGTGCGCGATGCTGATTCGCCAGATCGAGGAACCGCGCTCGGACGATCGTAGCGCTGCGACGGCGCGGGAGTCGTCGGGTAGGGGAGTGAACGTGAATCACGTCGCGGCGCGGTGTACGCCTGAGCGCCCGGCGACGCACCGCGAGGCATCGCGCGAGACGACGCAAAGGCGTTGTCGCGCGGCCTCGCCTGCGTCGGCACGCTCGGCAGGGCACGCGGCACTGCGCGGCCTGCGGCGTCCGCCCTGTCGCCCACCGCCCGGCGCGGGACCGCGAACGGTGCCTCCGGCCCGACCCGCCTGAGGGCGAAAGCATTCCTTGCCGTTGCCGGCAGGCGCGCGCCGGCAACCGCATGGTCCGCGACGCGGACGCCGACGCCGAACCGGTGTCGCGGCATGACCGTCCAGCAGAGCCACGGATCGTAGAACCTGCTGCCGTACCCGTACAGACCGCCGGCGAAGATGTTCACGATCGGGCGGTTGTAGTAATCGAGCGGGCACCAGCTGAGATAGCCCGGCGAATACGCCCACGACACCCACGCGGGCCCCCAGTGCCGTCCGGGAATCCAGAACCACAAACCGGAGCGGAAACCCCAGCGGCCGAAATGGTGCGTCGGCCAGGCCCACGCGTCGTAGCCAATCCACGACCAGCCGTACGGGCCGACGTAGTCCCAGTACCCGTTGTAGTAGGGTCGCCACCCGACGGTCACCGTGGGGTACCACACGTTGCCGTAGGGCTCGATGTCCTCCCAGCGGCCGTAGCGATCGAAGGTGCCCGAGTAGGCGTACAGATCGGACGGCAGGTATTGCGCCGACGTCGTGCCCACCTCCGTCTCACGCTGCGCCTCGCTCCACTGGTCGAATGCGTCGAAGCGGGCCGAGTTGAACGCCTCCGGATCACTCGGTGCCGCGCCATCGCGCGCAAACGATCGTTGGCCTGCCTCCACCTGCACGCTGCCCCGATCGGTCGCGAGCGCCGCCGTTCCGGTGACAACGTCGAGTTCGACTTCGCCGGACGACGTGGACACGCGATACTCGCCTGCAGTCTGCACGCGGACGGATCCGGCTGGCGCGTCGATCTGATAGTCAACGGCCGGACGCTCACCACCACGTCCCGCAGCGACGAGAATCAGGCGGCCATCGAGCAGGCGCATCAGATTGAGCGAGAGGAAATCGACCGTGGTGTTTCGATCGAGGTGCAGGAGCGAGCCGTCGGGGAACGTCACGGCCACGCGCCCGCTCTCGGTCGTCAGCCGGTCGCCCTCGATGAGCGGCATGTTCGCAACCGCCGCCTGCGCCTGTCCCTGCCGAATCAGACGCGCGGTGCCATCCACCTGCGTGATCGACGGCGGCGTGTCGTAGCTCGGCGGCGGTGCATCGGAGACTGCGGGCGGCGGAGCGTCGGAACGCGCGGGCGGTTGCTGCGCGCCG
>Ga0153916_10002023_pt1 | contig 14867 bp, 10 predicted proteins | sample Opewatmetagenome_FD_109642 | JGI IMG/M metagenome (GOLD analysis project Ga0153916, IMG submission 109642) | Freshwater wetland microbial communities from Ohio, USA - Open water 3 Core 3 Depth 4 metaG | ecosystem: Environmental > Aquatic > Freshwater > Wetlands | place: USA: Ohio, Lake Erie...
CTTGATATCAGCTATAATGATATGTAATTCTTTCATCTCACAACGGATTATGACAAGGAGGAATTTCCCTTGAGAAAAAAGACGTTTTTAAGATTCAAAACCAAGAGCATCGTACCGCTGATTCTCCTTTTTTCCATCAATGTCTTTCCCCAGTCGGTGGGAAAGCCGCTGCTGCTCCAAGAGATGACCTGGACGGATGTCCGCGACTATCTCAAAAACAACAACATGGTCATCATCCCTATGGGAAGCACCGAACAGCACGGACCCCATCTTCCCTTAGGGACGGATATCTACGTGGCTCTCGACACCTCTAAACTGATCTCGGCGAAGACCGGCGTTGTGGTCGCTCCCGTCGTCCTGGCCGGTTACAGCAATTACCATTCGGGTTTTCCGGGGACTTTGAGCTTGAAGCCCGAAACTTTGGAGGAAGTCTACTACGAGACGGCCCAGATGTTGATCAAATACGGCTTTCGTCGCATCATGTTCTTCAACTACCATGGCGGGAACAACATCGTCCAGGACAAGGTTGTCTACCGCATCAACCAGACGACAGAAGCGACCGCCGTCGCCATCGGCTATGGCGGTCCGATCCAAAAGGACGAAAACCAGGAGTTCTTCGATTGGCACGCCGGCGTCGAAGAGACATCGATGATCCTCTACTTCGAACCACGGCTGGCCCGGATGGAGCGCGCCGAGAAGCCCGTCATCCGTTTCACCCCCCGGATGGAAGAGCTGCGGGAGCTGGCCAAGAAGAACCCCGACCTCCTGACCGCCTGGAGTGCATTGTTCGGAACGCCGTCGGAAACGAAGAAAGGCGGGGCCAGCCGCGAGCTTTCGAGCAACGGAATCTGGTGCCTGAGCGATCCGAAGGTTGCCAAGCCCGAGATCGGCGAAAAAATTATCGATCGGATGGTCGATCAAGCCGTGAAATTTATCGAGGCCTGGAAACTGGCTAAAAATTAGGGTCCCCGACTAAATCTCTGTCGGTCGCGCTTCAGTATCCGAGAGGTATCCGAAGTCGATCGTCTCTTGGGAAATTTTCCAGTCGTCTGGAACGAGGATCTGGCCTGAGAGCCTGCTTCTACGAGAAGCGAGAATTCCAGCGGATTGTCCGGACCGCCAAGATCGGCTGGACAGGGATTCATTCGATTGAATTTTAGATGTTTAATCTTAGAGCTTTTCGATCATTTTTTTAATGTCGTCTTGTTTGGGGTTTATTTCGAGAGATTTTTTCCAGGCCTTGAGCGCCTGCGCCTTATCGCCGATTTTGATGTAACATTCCCCAAGGGAATTCAGGGCCTCGACCACATTTCCCCTGAAGGCCAGAGCTTTTTCATACCAGGAAATCGCCTCTTTCAGCTCTCCTAGTCCCTGGGATGCTTTTCCCAGGCAATGATAGAGGTCGAAACTCGAGACACCTTTATTGCCGAACGGGAGGAGAACCGCCCGGACGTTTCCCGGCTCTCCCTTCTTGAAGAGAACCTGGGCGAGGCTCAAAGCGTAGTCCAGGGAATCCGGCTTTTTCGAATTGGCTTTTCCGAGTTCGACATACGCCTTATCGATCTCTCCCCGATTGAGGAATTGAGTCCCTAGGACATAGGAGTTGTAGGGGTCTTCCGCGTGCGGATTTTCCCGGGCGACAACCCAGGTGCCGGGGATGGCCTTGTCGGTAACGATAAACTCCGCACTCTGGGAGACGATTTCGCGATCTCCTTTGTCTAAAAGGGCAACGTTGACGCCATAAGTTCCCGGGGAGAATTTATCCGTGGCGAAACCTTCAAGAACATCCCGGCCGTTCTCAGAGTCCCGGACATTCTTGAGCGAGGACTGGACGATTTGCTTATCCTTTGTAAACGAGAATTTCAGGACGCCCGCTTCTTTGAGTGCGCCATCCACGCCGTGCAATTGGAGGAAAACATACAGGCGATCCTTCAATTGGAACATGCTGTTGAGACAGGGATAGACCTGGATCTTGCCGACTTGATAGGCCCGGCTGGCCTCTCCGGCGGCTGAAGCGACATTGACCTTCCTGGCCAGGACAAGCGGGCTCATCCAGAGAGGATTACCCTCGGGAATGGAAAAATTTTTTTCAAGGCTCGTGAATTCTTTGGAGACCGTGTTTTCGAGCAACAGATCGAAAGTGCAGTTTCCCGGAACGACCGGGACGGCATCATAGAGTTGAAAGGCGCTCTTTTCGACCGCCTTTAATTCCTCTTTCCGGAGTTCGATGGATACGAACTTCTCTTGCTGGAAAAGTGTCTTTCCTCCGGCATCCGATAACCGCAGCGTTGTTTTCAGATTGCCGATATATTTGTCCAGGTAGGTATCGAGAGACAGGTTGTCCGGAACGATGACGTAGCTCAGGAAAAACATCCCCGAGGGGTCCTGAAGAACGCTCACCGCGGAGCGGTTGCCCATGAACCGGACGGAATAGCTGACTTCAACAGTCGCTTTATGCTCTAAAAAATCATAGGCGTAGGCATCGTTGACTTTCTTCTTGGGCGAAGACTCGATCTCCGCCAACAGAACCTGGGAGTGGAGGATATTGGTATCTCTTGATCCGGGAATCAATGTATATGTCGCCTCCGCCAGGTCGAAAGAGACGTTCTCTTTTAGCAATCGATAGGCCTGCAGATCCATGGCGTCCCAGCTTTCCGGAAATTGGATTTCCGGGGCCGCAGGGGGGGGTTCCGCCAATTTCAGCTTCTCGGCCATTTTCTCCATAAACTGCTGTAATCCTTGAGATTGTGTTAATCGAAAAGAGTCGGAAAGGAGGCGCTTGGGGCCGTCGCCAATCGGGGTGTAGAGCTTGAAATCGCCGACGTTGCCCTCCTGAAAAAAGAGGAGCCTGACAAACGGGGCCTGTATGAATCGGGTATTGCCCTGGTAGAGCCAAATCTCCATGGGATAGGTCTCACCTGTCTGGAATTTCTGAACGTCGACCGGCATCCCCAAAATGATATAAATGCGTCCCCGGTCGGTCCGCCAGCCTTTGATCGGCGTCCCCCGGCCAAAGGTCTTATTGACGAATTCGATTCTCCGGTAATGTTCTTCCTTGAATTCGTTTCGCGGGGTGCCCGGCGTCGGGTCGCGCTGTTTCCAGAATTCCTCGATAAAACGGTCCCGGTCCTGCTCCGACTCAAGCTTCAAGAAGACCTCTTTTTCCTTGTCGGTGATGATATAGACGACCTCTTCCTCAATCCAGGCTCTATGTTTTGGCGATAGCGGAGCCTGGGCGAGAGCAAAGACCTGGGCGACACCAACCGCGGCAACAACAATTATTCGGACAATATGATTCATGGTCCCCCCTCCTAAAACCGTATTTGGAACCCGGCTAAAATATCAGTCCCCGTGAAATCGAAAACGGCCTTTCGGGCGTTAAGAGCATCGGATAACCCTTCCGGAAAAACGGCCAGACGGGAATAAGGATTGCCGGGGACAAAATAGAGAACTCCGGCATTCTCGACCCTCGGCAATGCCCAAGTTCCCTCTGATCCATCGAAGTGGTCCAAGCCCTTTAAATTGGTCATTTTCACTGAGCGGCCCTGGACTTTGAGGAAAAGGAAGACGCGTTCAAGAAATCGGGTTTCCAGAGAAACTCCGCCTTGAAAGCCAAGGTTCGTCGATTTCCCGATCACGGTGTAGCTTTCATCGAAATTCAGACCGGCCGCGTTCCGATTGTATTCAAGGTTCACCCTGAAAACGGCGGGCCCGGCATTGAGCCGCAGTTTAAAGAGACGGCCGAGAGGCAGAGCATAGAAGGCGCCCAGCCTGAAAGTGGTGACGGTCAGGTTCGTGACGCTGTTCATCGTGTATTCCCAAACCTCACGTTCGCTGTACCGGAAAATATCGTTTTGGGCGGTATGAATGTATCCGAACCCCATCCCGATCCCGAGCCTCGGGCTGAGGTCATAGATGATGTCTCCGCCCATGCTCACCGCCGAGTGCAAGGGCTCGACGTTCCGTGTGAGGATGTCGACGCCCCGGGCGGCGATGGCATCGGCCCCGATGTTAAAGAGGCCTTTGGTTCCCTTATCGATGTCTCCGCTTGGGAATTGGGTCCAGCCGGCAAAGAGCATAACATGAAGCCCGATGCCTCGAAATCCTTCCCTTTCAACCTGCCAAAAATCGACCTCCTTCTTGATTTTTTGTTCGAGGATCTCCACGTCTACCTTTGCGACATATCCGATCAGGACGGTCCCATCCTGGCCGGGCGGAAGGACGAGGCGAAACCAGGCGCCTTCCTCTTCATAAGAATTCAGGACTGTGGCCTTGGGCAACGTCGCGATCGCAAGGCTCTCCGCGGCAGGCCTCAGGCGTACGGCGGCGTTCCCGGCCGAGACCCGAAGTTTCCATACGGAAGTTTCCTGACCCCGGGAATCCGGCGCAAGCGCCAGGAGACAGATACCCCATAGGGCAGCCCAAAGGCAAATCCTGATCACCCGACGCGATCGATTTTCCAGTTTATTGAACATCGCCTTCCCCTTTTTTAAATCCTCATTCCGAGAGCAATTTTATTTTTCCAGCGTTTTTGTAATGAAATGGCCTAAACCCTCATTTCTGGCTTTTTATGCGGGCTCACTTCGATTGAATCTATTAGATCGCAACCATTACGAACTGAATACTTAACGTCGTCTTCGGCTTCCCTGGTTTTGCGACGTTGGCACGGGCGCAGGCGCCGCCGGGCCGCCAATGGTCTGCACGTTTGCAGCTACGAGAAGAGCACCAACTCCTCACTGGCGGCCCGTATGCTTGGATACGCCTAGCGTTGAAGCGGCAAGCGTGTTTCCGCCCACTTGCCTGCACGAATACCACGATACCTTATCATCTTTGAATTTGCGAAGCCTGGGTTTGAGAACGCCCCCTGACAAGCGTGCCTCGACGCTCCACGCCGGGGATTGCCGCGACGTCGCGGATGCGACCCGATGTGGCCAAGCCAAGTACGCCGCGCATAGAGACGAGACCGCGCACGGCCTCGAACGCCATATCGGGAAGCATCTGGATGTCCTGCATTGGCAGGCCAAGTGCTGGCAGGGCTACGAAGATCCCTTCCGTGACAGTCACGCTGTAGAGCTGGTCTGCCAGGAGCTTGTGCCCGCCCACATGCACGGAATCGAGCAGGATTTTATTTCCCGGGGGAGCACTCGAGTCGTAGTCAAAGCGCAGCCCCGAGACTTGGGGAAAATAGACGTCGCCGAGGTAAAGCAGGGTCTCCAGCAACCCGATCAGCGCAGACCCGGCCGCACGGAACGTGACCAGCCGCCACGGTATGGAGATCTGCTTTCCTGAGTCTGGATCGAGTGGGTCGACCGCAAGGTTGCCGTAGCTCATCGAGCGGAAAACGTCGGCGCCGACGATCGTACCCTCGGGCAGCGCATCGCCGATGTAGGCGAAGGGTTCAAGCGCGATGTCTGTGCCGGTCCAGGTACGGTACGCGTCGGTGAGCAGATTGCCGAGCGCTGTGTCGCGTTTGGCGTTGTGGGGATTCCCGTCGATCGTGATATCCTGATCCGCCCAGGCGAGCGGCTGATGATACACGTCGCCGTACCGCTTAACTATGCCCGCCTTCAGGTCGTCGATAATCGCCTGCACCGCGGGCAACGAAGGCGTGTCCGCATCTACACTGAGCAGCGAGTAGTCGACCAGGCTCACCTGGCCGCCCGTCATCGACAGCCGTAGGCGCCCGACATAGCGATACTCCTTGCCGGCCGAAACGATAAATGTGGTCCCTCCGCCTGGACGGGCGATCTGTTCCGGCTGCTCCAGCACCGCGTCGTCGTGACCGTTGACAACGACGTCAATGCCTGACACACACGCGGCAATCCCACTCATGACGCTCAAGCCGGCGTGAGAAACACAGATCACGACCTGCGCGCCCGCACCGCGAAGAGAATTGACCGCCGCCTGCGCGATGGGGCAAGTAATTTTCAGGATCTTGACCGGCGCCGGGTTCGCGAGGGCGCCTTTATGTGTCGTCAGGCCGAAGAATCCCACTTTCACACCGTTGACATCCTTGATCAACGTGGAGGTGATCCAGGAGCCGAGCGGGTGGCCTTGGGGGTCGAGGTTCGTGCCGAGAATGGGAACGCCTCCCGCAGGCCAAGCGGCTTGAAGGACGCTGACCAGGAAGTCCGGCCCAAACCGGAACTCGTGGTTGCCCAGGACGAGCGCGTCGAGTCCGATCGACTTCAGCAACTGGAGTTCGGGCACCCCGAGGTACTCGTTGAAGAAGAAATCGCCCTCCATGAAGTCGCCGGCGTGAACGAAGAGCGCGTTCGGATCGGCAGCCTTCTCCATTGCCACGATAGCCGCCGCTTTGGGGAGCCCGCCCAGCGTTCCGTCAAGATAGGCATCCTTGGGCCCCCAAGGGGCGAGATGCGAGTGAGTGTCATTGATGTGCAGCAGCGTAATCTGAGCCGACTGAGCGGCCGCCGGAGGGGCCGTCATCAGGAACAAGCCGAAAACAACAAGGATCATCGACAAGCCCTGGGCCATCAAAGCCCTCATCAGCATTTTCCGTCTACTGTTAAACATGATATCCTCCTTTATTTGTTTGAAAGAATGAGTATGGTTGCGCGTTTCTCAACCTTCAAATCCGCTTCCTCGGAGGAGGAGGGCGCTCCCCCTCGATTCTGTATGAGGTCCGCATATTAGATATAAGTAAATGGCTGACAGCACCGTGTCCATAGCCGGCGCCTTGACTTTTTATTGCTTTTTTCTTACATTATAAGCAGCAGAAAAGATGTTCCTTTATTGAAACGGTGTCCGCCCAGAGCAGGCACGCGGGCAAATCAGGGAACGGGGCCATTCACATGCCGGATATAGTCTCTTCGCAAAAGGTCATCCGCTTTGGTGAATTCGAAGTCGATTTGCAAGCGGGCTGCCTTTTCAAGCGGGGGTTAGGATCAAACAATAGCAGAGGGTTTCGAAATGTGACATGAAGTTGCGGGGGAATGTTGCGAAAGTAACCTTCATTAACAGTTATTAAAAAGGAGGCGGGGTACAATGAAAGCGTTAAAATGGTTGTTTATGGGATTCTTGGCTCTTTTTGTGTCTGCGGCTCCAGTTCTCGCAGATAGCACAGTTGTTGGCACAGGGAATCCAGCACGGGATGTGGCTGCCGTCCAGGCTGCGGTAGACGCCGGCGGAACGGTGACTTTGATCGGTCTATTCAATTTCGGCGAGGATCGAATGGGATATTTCTACCCCGGCCTCGCCGCCGAGACTCCAGCAATTCCTTTATATCCTGGTTATGATCCTTTTTATAAAGGGAAGAGCACCGTTTTTATATCCAAAAGCGTTTCTATCCAGGGCGCTGGTGCAAAGATAATTGGCGGAAGGCCGGCTTTCTGGATTGGGTGGGACGGAGACATGCTGAAAATCGCTCCGGCAAGCGGAGACTATGGAAGAGATTGGATCCCGCTTGCCTCAGGGACAGATTTTTATGATTCAAATTTTTTTGGCAACCCGGATTATGACGGCCTTGGTAAATACAGATATTTTAGGGTATATCGAGATATCGACGTTAGCATTGAAGGAATCGAAAGTCAAAACGCGCACACATTCTTTATCCTAGCGGGAGCCGGCCGCAATCTCTCCTACACAAACAACAAGGTTTTTGACTGCGCTCAGTCAGATTTCATGGTCTGGCCGTTCGGAGCCGGCATCGTGAGTTGGAGAGTCGCACTTAACGCTGCGGGACTGTTGTATCCTCCAAGCTATTATGTACAGAATATTAAAACACTTATTGACGCTGTCACGAAGACCGAGTATTTAAATTGTATAAGCGGAAGTGTGCTCATAAAAGACAATATTATAATAAATCAATCAAGCCCGGGGGGAGGAATTGCTTCTGCATTTACAAACGCTGCAGTAACTATTGATGGAAATACCGTAACAAATGCGGCTCCGGATGGAGTGCATATATCGGATAATCTTCTTAACACCTATACAATAAAGAACAACACCATTAGCGCGGCCACTAATGGCATGAACATATTTGATACACTCTTCCCCGTGCGAGCCGATGTGTTCAATAATACCGTGCAGGCGAAAAGGTCTTTGCGAATAAAAGGGAATAGAAATTCAATGATTAAGGGTAATAAGTTATATTCAGACGGCCTGCCGCAGATTGCACTTCTCAATAGCAGGAATTTAGTCGTCGAGGGAAATACCAGTCTTCCCGGCTCAACATCAAATTATGGGATAGAGCTATCCGGAACTTCCCGGTTAAATACATTTAGTAACATGAATTTAAGCAATTTAACTGTAACCGGGACATACGTGTCTTGCGAGGCGGATACAGATGACAACACCGGTACAAATATCCTCGTCCCAACGTGTGATAGCGGCAAGTGGCTGGCAGATCTCGGTCAAGATAATTCGTTCGAGTTTATTGCTATCGCCTGCCTGATCGATAAAGTTGAATCCTATGATCTTGCACAGGGGATCGAGAACAGTCTAGAAGCCAAGCTTAAGAGCGCGATAAATTCGCTATACCAGCTTTCGAATGGCTCCGCGGCGGCAGCCATCGGAGCGCTCACTGCATTCATTAACGAATGCGCGGCGCAAAGAGATAATAAAATCACAAGCGCACAGGCCGATGATCTGATCGCGTATGCCCGGAAAATTCGAGCAGTTTTGCGGGCAGGTAATTAATTCTCAGGAGGCGGGCCTTGTGCCGCTCCACCCGGGGCACGTAAACTGGCAGGGCGGCTTCTCTGCCAAAAGGCAAATGCCGGCAGCGCCGTGTCGCGAGTTGACGGTTGTCGAGCTTGGCCTACACGGCGTCCCCAACGGTCGCATCCCCTCGACAGCTTATGATGGCGGCCCATCGATTGAACCATACAACCACTGTCGGCGCGGTGACCATTGCCGGCGCCTTGACTTTTTATTGCTCTTTTCTTAGCCTATAAGCAGCAGAAAAGCTGTTCCTTTATTGAAACGGGTGTCCGCCCAGGGCAGGCACGCGGGCAAATCGGGGAACGGGGCCATTCACATGCCGGATAGAGTCTCTGCGCAAAAGGTCATTCGCTTTGGTGAATTCGAAGTCGATTTACAGGCGGGCTGCCTTTTCAAGCGAGGAGTGAAGATCAGACTGCGTGAGCAATTGTTCGCCGTCCTGTCCATGCTGCTGGAACATGCCGGGGAAGTTGTCACCAGGGAGCAGCTGCAAAGGCGGCTCTGGCCCGGAGATGTCTTCGTTGATTTTGAGACTGATCTCAACACGATCATTGCCAGGCTCCGGGAGGCGCTGGGCGATTCGGCCGAGCACCCCCGCTACATCGAAACCTTGCCCAAGCGGGGTTACCGATTTTTGGCGACTCCTTCCGAAGGCGCCGCATTCGAGCCCATCGCGCAACGGCGGGTCAGACTCGTCGTGCTGCCGTTCTCGAATGTAGGCGGTAGCCCGGCTGAGGAGTACTTCAGCGATACGATGACGGACGAGATCATCACCGCTCTTTGCCAAGTCGCGCCTAAGAATCTGGCCGTGATCGCCCGCACGACGGCCATGCATTACAAGGGCAGCGAAAAGGATGTGGCCCGCATCGGGCGTGAGCTCGGGGTGGACTACGTTGTGGAAGGCGGCGTCCGACGCAGCGGCGATCAGGTTGCGATGAACGTGCAGTTGATCCAGACCAGCGATCAGACGCACATCTTTGCCGAGAAGTACGACGCCGAGATGCCCCAGTTGTTCAGTCTCCAGACCCGCATCGCCGAAGACATCGCCGCGCACATTCCTTCCTTCTCCGGGCTTCGCCGCGGAGTGCGCGTTAGAAAGAAACCCACCGAAGACATGCCGGCCTACCAACTGTATCTTCAAGGGCGCCACCATATGTATAAGCAGACTCCCGAGGGTCTGACCAAGGCCAAAAAATGTTTTGAAGACGCCATTGCCCGCGACCCGCGGTTCGCCCTCGCTTATGATGCTCTCGGCGAGTCTTGCTGGTGGACGGGTTTTTATGGGTACGCCCCACCGAAGCAAGCTTACTCCCCAGGGCTTTGGGCCGCGCTCAGAGCGGTTGAGATCGATCCCACGCTGGCCGAGACTCGCGCCCTGCTCGGGCAGTTTCGCGTTCGCCAGAAGCATGTTTACAACTGGCCGGAAGTTCGGCGCGAAATGACACTCGCCTTGGAGATGGATCCGTCATCCCCCTTGGTCAGGGTTCGGTATGCGATCAGCGACCTGCTGCCCCACGGCCAGCTTAATGAGGCGATCACCCAGGTCAAGTGCGGGCTGGAATTCGACCCCCTATCCTGGCTGCTGCACTTCTGGCTTTCGTGTTTTCTGTGGCTGGCCCGCGATTACGACCGGGCCATGCAGGAAGCACGGTTTTCCGAGGGACTCGATCCGGAGTCCCCCATGTCACAATTTATGATCGGGAATATCTGCCGGGACAGTGGGATGTTCGAGGAAGCGGTCGTCCATCAGCGTCGGTCTGTAGAGTTGTCCGGCGGCGCGCCGCAAATACTGGGCTGGCTCGGGCTAAACTTGGGACGGAGCGGGAACATATCCGAGGCGCGCTCGCTTCTCCACCGGCTTCAGGCGATCGCCAGCCAAACGTACGTGTCGCCCACATGCTTCTTATGGGTCCACCTCGGCCTCGGAGAAATCGACGACGCTTTTGTCTGGATGGAGCGGGCGATCGACGAGGGCGACGCCATCATAATTCCCATAAAGACCTACCCGTTCCTCGATCCGCTGCGCGACGACCCGCGCTTCCTGGCCCTCTTGCGCAAGATGAACCTCGAGCCCTGAGCGAGAAAATTATCGATCGGATGGTCCGATCAAGCCGTGAAATTTATCGAGGCCTGGAAACTGGCCAAAAAATAATCAATTGGAGTCAAATTACCTATAGCCTTCTATTCCCAAATCATATTGTAAACTATCAGTTCCTTATAGCCGGACTCTTTCTCCTTCAAACAGTACAATTTTTGGCCCTTCATGCAAGCCCAGAGGTGATTTTCCCAAACATACACGTTCAAGCTTTTTCTCCCGATAAAAACGCCCTCTTTGTCAAAAATATCGAACATAAATTCTCCCTGGTTTTGTCCAGGTTCAAACGTTTGCACCAAAAGCGTTCCATCTTCGCCGGCGACCAGGGATTGGAAAGGCGGATGGAATTCGGGGAAATAGGCGATCTTTCTCATGAACTCCGAAGAAGATTTCAATATTTTCTCTTTATCGCTCTCGGAAAAAGGGATTTTCCTATAATCTTTTCGGATTTTACGAATCAATTTCCCTTCGAAATCGTAAACTCCTATTTCGTTTCCCTTGTCTTCATTAGCCACAAAGATGTTATTCCTCGAAGCGCTCCAACAAAATATCGGCTCCGTCGCCCTCATTTTATCTCGCCTCATCTCATAGCCATATTGATCGATGATTTTTCGCCCTTCTAAATCAAGGTTGGCCACTTTCAAGAAAAACAATTGCTTGTTGTTTTCGGCGTCAAAGGTATTTTCCAAGATGATGAGTTTATCTCTGGGGCCGGAGGTGATTATGAATTCTCCTTTCGTTATCGGATCAGATTTCATGAAATCGCCATTCTGATCGTATTTGACGACCATCATTCTGATCCCGTCGTACAAGAGGACGTGGTCTTCAGGATCGAGGGCAATATGATGCGGTAATTCCAGTTCGCCCGGGCCCTGGCCTTTGGGTCCAAACGAATTGACGAATCGTCCGTCTCGGTCGAATTTATATGCAAAATTACCCTTTCCCTTTTCCGTCTTAAGAACGAATATTTCCCCTTTGGAATTTACGTCAAAGCCTCGAATATCGATCAATCCAAGCTTTCCGATCTCATTATTTTCTGTATCGATACGGAGTAATTCTTCCAGAGCCAGATTGACCGCCCCTCCGACATGGTATGGCTCCAAATGATTAATGACGACGTCCACGCCATTCTCTATCCTTCTCTCCACTTTGTCCTGTTTTGGGCTGCAATAAGCCATCAGCAAAAGGCAGAATGCGCTCAAAATCTTATTTCTCATACTTCCCTCCTTTTGCGGGGTGACGAATCAGCGCTCCGAACGCTAAAATCTTTCCTTTCAATCCTATGATTATTATGCCATCGGCCGAGTTTAAATATCAAGAACGAACGGTAGATATCATAAATGATTCAGGACTGCAGAGGAGAATAGCGAGCAGAGTCATCCACTCTTTCCATAGGAAGCCTGTCAAGAGCCATGTTGGATAGAATCAGGCGATTTTCGGCAAATCTCGCGACAAATGGGCAATACGAAAGAAGGTCTGTTCGATAAAGTCGTTTCTTGACAAGTCGCAGCAAGAGGAGGATAGTTATCGTGAGGAGGGGGACATGGCCGTCAAACAAAACATTCGCGGGATATGGCTGCTCGTTCTCTACCTCCCGATCAGCTGCGCCGTGATCGGGCTTTTAAGTTATTTAATGCGATTGCCCGTTCCGGTCACGGGGCGCCACGCCTTTTCAGATGTTTTTTGGGCTTATGCCCTGCGTTTTCTGAGCGATTTCTCCGTTCTGCGCTGGATCGCCCCAGCTCTCGGCTGGGTCCTTCTTCTTCTAATGGTCGTCGCCGTCCGAACCCGGAAACCGATCCTGACCTTGGTCGAAATTCGGGTTGTCCTTCTGGTGCTGATCGTCATCGTGACCCTTCTCGCCAAAATATTCGCGAATATCATCGGGGCTACGCCCGGTTCAGCCCGAGGAGCTTTTTACGAGGGGACGAAAAACCTCATTACTCTTCTTTTTCTGTTCGTGGATGTCGACCTCATTCTGGTCTTATTGGCTTCGTATCTGCCGATCTTCAAGTCGTTGAGACGCCGGCTGGTCTGAAAGCCTCCCGCGGACCGCTCAGAATCGGGAGAAAATCGTGATCAGGGTCAGAGCCGCGCCGTACAGCGTAGCGATGACCAGGTGCGCAATTCTCCCGGCGCGGCCGGAAGACCGGGCGGCGGGACTTTTAAACGCGATCCACCAGACCGAAATCAGGGCCCCGGCAAAGGCCGCCAGTGAAATACCGCTCATCCACGGGACAAAAAGATCGGCGAGTCGTGCGTTCACCTTGATTTCGCCCGAGGCGATCCGGACTGCGGTGGAATATCCCGCCGGGTCCTCGAAGGCCGGCAAATAGTAAGGGAACCGGGAAGCGATCCTGAAGGCGGCCTTGACCAGGTGGCTCAGGGCCACCACGGGAAGGAAGAAGAGGCCGAAAGACCGGGCCGATTCCAGCAACGGGATTCTGTTCAGCCGCTTTCCCGCCCATCCGGGGACGAGGAAGAGCAGGGCGGGAAACAAGACGAACAGGAACAGGGATTGAGCCAGGTTCGCCGCCTCGCCCGAAAAACCAAGACGGGCGCTGGCCTGGATGGGGATAAACTCGAGGACGTTTCTGGCCGGCGGCCATTCTTCCGCAAGCTCCCAGACGACAAGTCCCGAGACAAGCAGGAGCAGAAATAGTTCCACGTTCTTCAGCCGAAGCCCCGCGAAAAAATCGGCCATGGGCCTGCGCCAGGACAGGCGGAGGTTGTCCGACGGACAGACTTTCCGGCACTGTGTGCAGACCAGGCACTCCCGGTTGTCCGTGATCGAAGCGGGATACAAATTGCTCGTGCAGCTTCGGTAGGTCAGCCGATACGCGTTGCGCACGGCTACGCAGTCCTTTGTCCGGCAGCTCTCGCAGGTCTTTGCCTCACGGACGCGCCACTCCAGGGGCGCACAGCAGGCATAAAGGCCCAGGAGCCGGCCGACCGGACACAGAAAGTTACAGAACGTCCGCTTCTCAAAAAGAAGCCCGGCGATCATCGCCGAAGCGAAGAGGAACAGGAAAAAGGCCGCCATGCGCTCCGGATACCGGTGCGCCCAGTAAGTCCGGATGAATCCCAACAAAGCCAGGCTGAAGAAGGCGGCCGTTCCCCAGCCCGAGACAAGGAATCGGGGCGCCCTCCGCTTCAAGCCGATCCGGCTGAACAGCGAATTGACCAGTTCCATAGGGCAGACCTGGCACCAGACGCGGCCCAGAAGAACCGCGCTGATGATGACCAGCGGCCACCACAGAGACCAGACGATGAGCGAAGCCAGGTTGGTGTTGCGAAGCGTTCCGGTCATTTTTTCCGGAACATGCGGGGCCGCCAGCCCACCGGCGATCAACAGGCCGAAGCAGATGAGGGTAAAAACCTGGGCGGCGAGAGGGTAAGACCGGGCGGCCGTGAGCCTCGAGAAAAAGCGGTTTTTCAGAAGATCGATCATCGTTCCGAGCCTCCCATTTCGAATCGCCGGAGCGGCAGGCCGTCCCGGCGGGTTTTTCTCCGCCCGCTCCGGGACCCGATGCCGCCCTCACCCTGAGGATGATAACACCGGACGCGAACCGATGTCATGGAACAGTCACAGGCGATCCATGGCAAGGACCATTCTCAACCCGTATTGCTCTCGGTCCAGAAATCGGGCATCTTTGAACATAGTCGCATGTGCGTTGCCCGAATTATCTAGCTATGATCTCAGCGATCACAGGATAGTGGTCGGAAGCGAACTTCCCGTCCCAGATCTCGGATATGATGCCGTGGCGGAGGACGCTCTTGACGCCCCGGACAAAAATGAAATCGATGACATTGCCGGGGTCGAGCTCGATATTGAAACCATTGAAGGACTGGGTGGACCCGTAATGGCCGGTTTTTGACAGACGGAGAGTGTCGACAAGGCCGGGGGCCTTCCCATCTCCGGAAAGAAGGAGATGGTAAGGCGCATCGTCGGTCCGGCAGTTGAAATCCCCGTCACGATGATGGGCTCGCCCCCCGCGATCTCGCCGATTTTCTTAATAATAAGCTCGGCGCTTTTGAGCCGGGCCACTTCACCGACATGGTCAAAATGCGTGTTGAAAAAGAAAAACAC
>Ga0153916_10002024_pt1 | contig 14867 bp, 7 predicted proteins | sample Opewatmetagenome_FD_109642 | JGI IMG/M metagenome (GOLD analysis project Ga0153916, IMG submission 109642) | Freshwater wetland microbial communities from Ohio, USA - Open water 3 Core 3 Depth 4 metaG | ecosystem: Environmental > Aquatic > Freshwater > Wetlands | place: USA: Ohio, Lake Erie, Old...
GCGTGAAGCAGGCGAACCTGGCTTAGCTGGGGCAGAGGTCAGCTTGAGCACAGGGTTGTCTCAGATCACTGGCTTGGACGGGGCTTTCCTACTTTATGCTCCTCCCGGCGAGACAATTACCATTACAGAAAAGAATCCAACTGGTTATACTTCTACCAACGCCATCCCTGGCAGTGGCGCCAGCAAGTGGGATAACAATACCCTTGTATTAGCTCCTCAGGCTGAGGAGACCGTTTCTTCTGGTCACTTGTTCGGTGACGTGCAGACCACCAGCGTGGCGGTATTGCAGGGCAAAGTTTTCGACGACCTGAATGAAAATGGCATGCCGGATGCAGGTGAACCAGGATTGCCAGATGTACTCCTGACCCTGGAGATTAACCTCAACAACAATATCGCCGTGTATACCGACGCAAACGGGCAGTACCAATTCGCCGTTGCACCCGGCACGGATGTGCGCATCACTTCATCGGGACCAGGAGGCATCTACTACCCGACCACGGTTGAAAGCCTGGTAGTCCATCCACCTGCTCCAGGCACCTTCGCAGGTATAGATTTTGGCTATAGCAACGACATTGAAACATCCGTGATCTACGGCATCGTGTTTGATGACAGAGATAGCGACGGAGTGCAAGATTTTGGTGAAAGTGGGTTGGTTGGAGCAATTGTTACCTTAGGCGATGTCTCGGTCCAGACTTCCTCCGATGGTTTGGTCATCGGAACTTTCACCTTCCCGATCACTCCCACAGTTCCGAATTCGATCTACCATGTGGTAGAAGTAAACCCTTCTGGGTATCGCTCGACAACCCCAGACAATCTCTTCATCTCAGCGACTCCGGGACAATCATACTTCGTGGATTTTGGCGATACAAATACGGCTTTATATGGCTCTATCTACGGGACAACGTTCGAAGACCTCGATCTGGACGGAGTGCAAGACGTCAATGAGGTTGGACTGCCAGGGGTTGTGATCAGCTTCACCGTCGGTGGTTACCCATACGTGATTACCACCACAACTAAACTATATGGGCAGTTCACCTATGGATTTGACGTCCAGGAAGCCGGTTATCACACGATCGGCGAACAGGATCCAGCGAAGCCCGGCTATCGCTCCACCACTCCGGATTTTGTGAACGTATATGTCCAATTGGGGAATTCCTACACCGTCAACTTCGGCGATGCCCCAGACACATTTGCTGTTATTCTGGGTTCAGTATTCAATGACGCCAGCGGAGATGGTATCCAGGATCCCTCCGAGGTAGGCATCCCTGGTGTAACGGTTACTGCAAATGGGACTACGAAAGGAACTGACGCTTTTGGACGTTATTCCATCACCGTCCCAAATATCAACCTGCCGCGCACGATGGAAATCTCAGAACAAGATCTAACCGGTTACCATTCGACTACACCCAACATCGTACCTATAAACGTCCAACCCAGCAAAACATACCAGGTGGACTTCGGTGACAGCAACGACGCTTCCGTCGCCTCGATCTACGGCATTGTCTTTAGCGACCTGGATGTGGACGGTCAATATGACCTGGAACCTGGTCTAGCAGGGATTACGGTTACCCTCCAAAACAATCTTACTGCGCAGTTCCTCACCAACCAGTGGGGACAATACACTTTCCAGGTGGTTGCTACTGGCAATTATACAATCACCGAGACAGATCCAGGTGGATACGTCTCCACCAATGCCATCCCAGGCAGTCTGGCAGTAACCAAGATCGACAACAACACCTTGGTTGCTCAGATGAGCAGCCTGGGTACCAGTCTGGGTGATAACCGCTTCGGTGACGTACTGAGGAGTTCAGTTGTCGCCATCAGTGGATTGGTTTGGAATGATAACGGCGCGGGCGGTGGCACGGCTGGTGACGGGCAGCAAAATGGTTCCGAACCAGGCTTAGCCGGGGCTACAGTGGATTTGGAGAATGGTATGACCCAGGTCACTGGGGCTAGCGGTGAATTTATCTTGTATTCACCTCCCAACCAGGCAGCGATCCTTAAAGAAACCAACCCGAGCGGTTACCTGTCCACGAACGCTATCGCTGGAACCAACGCCAGCCGGGGAGATAAGGACACCATATACATTATTGGCCTTCCAGGTAATTCGTCTTCCATCAACAATAAATTCGGAGATGTCGGTACCAGCCAGTTTGCCGTGATCACCGGTAGAGTCTTCGACGACCAGAATGAAAACGGTCTGCTGGATACAGGTGAGCCAGGCTTTTCCGGACGCACTATTACCCTGGCAATCGTTGGGGCTGGGGAGCTTGCCATCCAGACTGATGCTAGCGGCGATTACCTGTTTGCCGTCCCGCCGGGTACAGAGGTGCGCATCACCTCCTCGAGCCCAGGCACCAGCTACTATTCCACCACACCACCCAGCCTGTACCTGCACCCGCTCACAGTCGGGTTGTATGACAACAATCATTTTGGCTACAGCAACGATAGCGACTCCTCCGTCATCTACGGAACCGTGTTCAGGGACGACAACCAAAACACCGAATGGGATCTTGACGAACCCACCATTCCAGGTGTAAACATTACATTGGATGGCAGCGCAACAAAAACAACCGGAGCATCTGGCAATTACACTTTCAGAGTCACTTCAGCGGGTAATCATACGCTCGTCGAGGCTGATCCGGGTGGGTACCAGTCAACTACTCCGAACCAGGTCACTACCGTTGTAGCCATGGGTCAGGGATATCTGGTCAATTTTGGCGATTTACCCCTCTGCACTATAAGCCCAGACATTTATGAAGAAGATGATACCAGCACGCTGGCGAGTGTCATCCTAACCGGTATCGGCAACAAGCAAAGTCATAACTTCGCTGATGATTCAACCGACTGGGTGAAATTTACTGCCGAGGCTGGAATGGTGTATACCATAACTACCTCAGCCTCCGGGCTTCGTGCAGATACCTATCTGGAGCTCTTCGACATCGACGGGCAGACTTTACTGAAAGCCAACGACGACTTCGAGGGCACAACTAACTTCTCCTCACGCTTGGTTTGGAAGGCGGACAAAAGCGGTGTGTATTATATCAAGGTTACCAACCGTGACAACCTCTCCTTCTGCCTCACCGAGTACGACTTGTGGATCATAGCGAAAGGTACCCCGATAACAAAGTTATACCTGCCATTCATACCCAAGGGCTCTCAGACATCCGCTCCTGTGCTGAAGGCACCCGCCAGCCCTCTGGGTGTGATGAGCCATGCCTACCCGGATGCCTATGAGGTGGATGATACCTGGATGCAAGCAAAACCGATCTTTCCCGCTGTGGGTCAGGTGCATTCCTTCGACAGCAATCCGGTCTTGTTCCTGGCCGACAAGGATTGGGTGTTTGTGGACCTGCGGTTCATGGACGTGATCACATTCACCACTCAGCCAATCACAAACACGCAAACGCTGTTAGAGCTGTATGATGAAAATGGCTACGCCTTGAACGTGACAGGTATAAACCAGTTAACCTGGGATGTGGTCGAGGGCGGGCGCTATTACCTCAGCGTCAGCCCAGACCCTTTGAGTCCGTTGAGCATGAATTTCGGTCCATCCATAGACGTTGGTTATGTCCTGAACATGTACATCAAACCTGTGAGACTCATTTTCTTGCCTTTTACCGTGAAATGAGTTTCACGGATGGACTGGGAATAAGGATCCTCTGAGTTCCTGATTCCCACGGCGATATTGAAGTCACGTCTCCGCAGAGGGCGAAACCACCTGCGGAGACGTGCTTTGAAAGATTCTTTAGAACACAACCTATAAAGGCTCGTAAATTTATAAAATAGAATGAAGAGGACCGGACTTACAGACTCACTGACAGAAGATTATTTAACCATATAACACGCTGTAAAATGCCCGCTGCCCTTATCTTCCAGTGTGGGATGGTCTGCTTCTGCGCAGAATTTTGTCGCCACCGGGCAACGCTCCAGGAAGCGGCACTTCGAACTGGGATTGACCGGCCTGCTGACCCCACCCTTGATCGCTGGCAGTTCGCGCTGCAAGGTTGGATCGGGGATCGGGACAGCCGAAATAAGCGCTCGAGTGTAAGGGTGCAGGGGATGAGCGAGGACCTCTTCGGTATCACCATATTCGACAATTTTACCCAAATACATTACGGCTAGCTCCTGGCTGGTGTAGCGAGCCACCGCCAGGTCATGGGTGATATAAAGGTAGCTTACCCCAAACTTATCAGCCAACTCCATCATCAAGTTGATCACTTCACTGCGGATGGAAACATCCAACATTGAAGTCGGCTCATCGGCAACTACGAAATCCGGACTCACCACCAGTGCGCGCGCAATTGCCACACGCTGGCGCTGCCCGCCGGAAAGCTCATGCGGGAAGCGGAATAAGAAGCTGCTGGCAGGAGCCAAGTCCACCTGGTCCAGTAGAGCTGCAACTATCTCCTCGCGTTCAGGCAGTGTATGGAGACCCTGCACCAGAAGAGGTTCGGCAATGGCATCAAAGATGGTCAGGCGTGGATTGAGCGATTCGTATGGATCTTGGAAGATCATCTGGACGCGACGGCGAAAGCGTTTCAATTCTTTGCCTTTCAAGACAGCCAGGTCGACCATCTGGTTATTCTCGCTGCGCAAGTAAATATGTCCTGCGGTGGGATTATACAGGCGCGTCAGTAGCTTTCCCGTGGTGGTTTTTCCGCACCCCGATTCGCCGACCAGGGCGAGGGATCTACGGGTAGGAATTTCAAAATCAACACCATCTACGGCATGGATGTAGCCTTTTGCCCGGCTAAAGAACATATTGCCGAATGGAAAATACATCTTCAAGGCTTCAACTTTAATCAACGGCTGGGTGGTCAGCGGCTTAGAGGGTAACTCGCTCGGGGGTGAAAGGTGTTTTATCTTCGAAGAGTACAAGGTCGTGCTCATAACCGCACCTCCGGAGATTGGCGCAAGACCGGGTATGAAGAGACCTGCCCGGGATTGAGAGGGTTCCAGCAGGCAACAATATGTTCGTCATCGATCGATTGGAGTGGAGGTCGCTGGTGAGTGCATTGTTCTGTGGCGAAAGAACACCGTGGGTGAAAGCGGCAGCCACTTGGCGGGAAAAGCAAGTCGGGAGGTTCACCACCCAAGGTTAACAGCCTGGTTTTAGGACCGATAATGCTGGGAAAAGTGGACATCAGGGCGGCTGTGTAGGGATGGTGCGGGTGTTTGAAGATTTCTACAGCCGGAGCCAGCTCTGCTAGACGCCCGGCATACATAACTCCGATCCGGTCAGCCACTTCGGCAATGACGGCAATATCATGCGATATGTAAATCATGCTCATATTTAGGGATTTCTGGATGCGACGCATCTCACGCAACACCTGGTCCTGGACGATTACATCCAGGGCGGTCGTCGGCTCATCGGCGATTACCAATGAGGGGCTGCAGGACAGTGCCATGGCAATCACAGCTCGCTGTCGCATCCCCCCGCTAAATTCATGGGGGTAGCGTTTAGCCATCTGAGGCTCGATCCCCACCATATTAAACAGGTTTGTAACGCGTTCCTGAGCAATAGAGGGAAGCATGCCTGGTTGGTGTCGGTTGATCGCCTCGATGATCTGGTCACCCACTTGATAAACCGGATCGAGGGAGTTCATAGCAGCTTGAAAGACCATCGAAATCCTGCTCCAGCGGATATCTCGCATCTGTTGGTCGCTCATTTTCAAGATATCCTCACCATCCAGCAGAATCTCACCTTTTTGGATGACGGCATTATCAGCCATCAAACGCATCAGAGTTACGGCAATGGAAGTCTTGCCACAGCCCGATTCACCGACCAAACCCATGGACTCACCAGGTAGCAAGTCAAAAGACACCTCATCCACAGCAGAGACGAACCCTTTGCGTGTCTTGTACGACATAGTCAGGTCTTTGACAGAGAGTAAAGGTCTTTCAGTCATAGGGGTTTCTCCTGGAAGTGTTTAGCGTTGGCGCAGGCGCGGATTGACTACCTCATCCAAGGCACGTCCTGCCAGGTAGAAAGCCGAGCACAGCATGGTGATTGAGACCCCCGCTGGGAAAATGAGATACCAGTAATCGATGCTGCGTAGCATGTATCCAGATACCTGGGTCGTATAAATCATGATCCCCCAGCTCATGCGGATGTTCAATAAACCAAAGAAAGACAGCGCCGCCTCAGAAAAGATTGCCCCGGTTACTGTCTGCATCATGTTTAGAAAGGCTAACGGCATCAAGTTGGGCACAATATGATAGAAAATGATATGACCGTGCCCACCGCCAGCAATCCGCGCTGCCTCGATATATGGTTTGACCTTTATCGTCAGAGCTTGGGCTTTGACGATGATCGTTGTACCTCCAAAACCAGTCAGAATGCCGATGACCAGAGCCAGGGTCCACATGTTCATGCGCATAAACGAGCTTAACACAACCAACAGGGCAAAAAAGGGTAGAAGGTTCATCAGGTCAGCCAGGCGCATGAAGAGCGAATCGATCCACCCACCGAAGTAAGCAGAAATTGCGCCGACCGAAGTAGCAATCACTACGGTAATCACAGCTGCTAAAAGCCCAAGGACGAATTCATTGCGGGTGCTGTACATCAATTGGCTAAGTACATCCCGAGCCATCGGGTCAGTTCCCAACAGGTGCCTGGCAGAGGGTGGAGAGGGATGCACGAAGATCGTTGAATCGTTACCGATAAAAGGATCGTAAACAGCTGGATCCCACACAGTCCCCATTAAGATCGGGTGAAGCAAAGCCATCAACCCAAAAAAGATGATAATCCCTAACCCGATCACGCCAATTTTATTCTGAGCAAACAATGCCCAATTTTGGCCAATTGATTTACAGCTCGCACGCAGGCGGACCCGCCAGAGCGGCTCGGGGAGGCGAAAGACAGGGGTTTCTGTGGTTGCAGCCATAGGAAGCTCCAGTTCTAGGCGTAGCGAATACGAGGGTCAAGTAGGGCATAGGTTACATCGGCGACCAGGTGAGCAACCAGAGAAAGCACACCAAGGAATATGGACGCGCCCATCACCAGGGGAATATCTCCTGAGGTAGAGGCGTTCAAAAGTGTCAGACCCATCCCCGGCCAGGAAAAGACCGTTTCAGTGATAATCCCACCGCCCATAATAAAAGGCAGGCTGATGATCAAGTTGGTAACTACAGGAAGTAGAGCGTTGCGAGCAGCATGCCGGTCACGGATATCCTTTTCTGCCAGCCCTTTGGCGCGCGCTGCCATGATATAGTCTTCACGCAGCGTTTCCAACATTGTGGTGCGGGTCAGCAACATCGTGCTTGAGAAGTTGATCAAAACCAGAGTCATCACCGGCAGAACCAGGTGGCGGATCAAATCCCATACCAATTTAGCCTGTGGGCTGAGAATCCAGAATAAGGCTGCAATGGTAACCACAAGGCTGGTTCCTTCCCAAAAGATCCGTCTGGCCTGATTGGGATAAAAACGCCGGCTGATGAAATAGATGAGGGTAAATGCAACCACAATAAGGGTCGCGGTGAGTAAGAGCTGGTTAAATAGCAGGTTGGCTGTGATCGGTGAGCCCTTAGGTAGTGTGCGCCACAGGGTGGGATCGAGAAATTTACCCAACGGAAACCATTTCAAGGTGAAGCTGAAAAACCAGAGCATCAACAAGGCAAACCAGGGTGTAAAAATAGTGTACATGACTGAACCAAATACGGTGATGCTGTACTCTAGGGTGGTGCCTCTGTTCCAAGCCAGCACCCTGCCCAAGAAATATCCGACAATGAATTCGATGATTAATGCTGTAGAGAACAAAAAGACCGTGCGAGGAGCACGCTCGGCGATCACGTCAATCACTGGCCTGTTCAGCTCGAATGAGTCTCCCAGCTCACCGCCCAACGCGTTGACTAGCCAGCGAGCAAAACGCTCGGTAACCGGTCTGTCCAGACCCAGTCGATGCACTAACGCCTGGCGTTGTTCCTCGGTGAAGCGAGGATTCACATACTGAAGGGTAATATCTCCAGGTTGGGCATCCAAAATAAAATAAGATAATGCCAGGAAAAAGACCAACGTTACCATGATCTGGAGTGCTCTGTTCAAAAGGTATTTCCACATTTCCGCCTCCGTGGAGGAATGGATCCACCGATAATCGGATTGAAACGCTGGCCTGGATGAGGCATTGTAGAAACTCCTCATCCAGGCACTGAGTTGTCAAGGTTTCAGAAGGTTTATTCTTGGGTATTGGGCATCACCATGTAGGATGCACTATAGAGCCCCTGGAGTCCGTCGAATACCTTGGTGTAGGGGTAAGCAATGGTGTTTAAGTAAGCATCGGTGATTGGCGGCGAGAACAGGGTGATATAAGGCAGCTCCTCAGCCAGGATATTTTGCAGATCGTAGGCAATTTGCTTGGCGCTGGTCATATCCGACTCGCTATAGAATTCCGTGCATTTCGCGTTCAGCCTGGGGCTGACGTAGGAAATATTATCGCTTCCATCGGCGACCCCTGTGGCACCGCTGAAGAAATCGCACAGGTAAGAGGGGAAAGGGGTCAATCCCCAGCCAAGCATGATGATGTCGAACTCGCCAGAGTTCTCATTGGCTCGGATCGTGTTAAACGGGGTGTAGTTCATGGTCACGGGTATGCCGAGCTGTTTGATCCACTGCTCGATGTACACAGCTGAGGTCGCCCGCAACGGGTCATAACCAGGACCGGGAGCTTGAAAATCGATTTCAGGGAAGGGGGTTCCGTCTGGCAGTTTGAGACCTTCGCCGTAGACTACGCCACTGTCCCTAGAGCTGCCGGCGATAAAGGTCGGTTCAGTCTTCCAGGTAAAACCGGCTTCTTTCAAAATACGCACCGATTCAGCCAACCGTTCAGCTTCGTTGAGTCCCTGACAGTAAATCGGGACATCCTTGTTATGCCAGTAGGTCAGATCTTTAGGAACCAATGTGTAAACCGGTTGGACTTGCTTCTGGAGTACATCGCCGGTCAAGAAATCCAGGTTGATCTGGCAGGCAACTGCCTGGCGCACTGCCTTGCCTTGTTCTTCTTTGAAGTAATCCCTGGCCTGGTTGAATTCGATGTAGCGGAAGCCGTTTTGGGCATTAGTCACTACATTAACATCCGGATTTGCCTTTAACTGATCAGCCATACCCAGGGAGATCCCGCTGGGATTCAAGACAATATCGACTTCGCCGTTCTGCAAAGCCAGATAAGCGGCATCTTGCGAGTAGACCGGGAAGAGGAATGTGTCAAAATACGGTCCCCAGCTCATGTCCAAAGCGACATCGCCGCTTGGATCTCCATAAGCGTTGAAACTGTAGCCGCGACCCTGGTTGAGTTCGCCTGAGTTTGTTTCCTTGTAGGCGCCATTCGTAAATTCCTCTTCATGGGTTCCTATGAAATAATATTGGTCATTCGCCTCGCTTTCCACAAAAGCACCCGGGGACCACTGCTTGAATTTGGTCGGACCAAAATAGGGTTCGTTTTCGTTGGGCAAGGCTTCGAGGGCTAGCTGGAGTGGGGTGACCTTATCCAGGTAATCGGCAGCACTGGGGTCAAGTGCCTTTGCCTGGACAACCAAGTCCGCTACCTTGGACTCCCAATAAGCTTTACTGACAAATGGGCCGATCAATGCGCCGTACTGCCAGATTGCCAGCCCTGGGGTGACTTTGTAATAGAACTTTGCCGTCAGTGGATCGACTGCCTCAACATGGTCCAGAACTGCCGGGTTATACCAGGTAACCCAGTTCCCTGCCATAGAGAAAGCCAGTGCGGTATTGGCGGTAAACGCCACATCTTCCGCGGTAATTGGCGAGCCATCCGACCATTTCAGGTCTTTTTTAAGCTTCACCGTTCCCACGTAAAAATCACCTTCTTGGACGGTTGGTTCCGGGAGCCCATCTGCTACTTGGGGGACCCAATCCCAGCGTTGATCAGATACTGCATAGAGAACCGGGTAAGCATACTGCAAGATGACGCCATTCCAATAACTGGAACCTGTGATATCGTTGAAATACCATGGATTTAATCCATCAATATCGGATAGTATCGCCATGCGAATCACTTCAGCGCGTTTGGCGGGCGAGATTTTTTCAGCCGGGGGTTCGGTCGGAACCGGGGTGGGAGTAATGATTTTTTCCACCACTTTTTCAATTACCTGAGGGGTGCCTTCTTTTTCAACAATTACCGTTTCCACCACTTTTACGGTTTCGGGTTGGCAGGCACTGACCAGCAATGTGAACAAGGTCAGGAAAGCCAACCAGCGAAATTTTTTCATCGTATCCATTTTCTTCTCCTTATTTTGTTTTGAATGAAAAAGTAGAATGTTTTATTCTGGCGTTAGAGCCTGCAAAGTAACTTTCAGTACTCAGGTTTACTTACTCTCCCTAAGTAGAGTTGCTCTCTTAGGATGCCATGGTTGGGTCGTCAGGGTCCGTGCCCGATAAGACCCTGACGACCGCCTTAGAGGAGAAAGCATGCTTTGTAAGCATGGTTTTTCTTTTATTTTGCGATTCCAACCTGTATTGAATGAGCTTCCAAACCCCATTTGGAGGTTCAATATCAAACCAGTGCTCTTTGATAATACAGCGTAGCCGCTGATCAAATTCTTTAGTTGATGTTTTTTGGATGGGATTCTTGGCCATATAACCTTTTTATTCGGACAAAAATCTTACATGAAATCGATTGCAAAATCTTTCAAAATCCGAAAGCCCTTCAATTGTTTGAATATACCCGGTTCCAAGGTGTATGGCACGAGCCCTAAAAGTGATTTTTTGTGCTTCTAGAGGAGGTATTTACCACCCCCTCTGCAGTATGGTTAGCCCCTCCAGGGTATGGTATACAATTGGTTGGATTCACTTCTTTCAGGGGGTGCAAAGTTATCCTGAGGACTCGCAAGGCAGACCCTTATTTGGAATATACTGGGTCTGTTGGTGTGATAAGATTAAATGGTGCTGAAATCGGAGGATTGTTGTGAGGTTGATTCTCTCAGCTCCAAATAAGATTAGACTCGTTATTGGCAGTCTGTTGATTGCCAGTCTGCTGGGATGGCTTGGTCCTGGCACACTTACTTTGTATACCGCCCAGGCAAAGAGATCCTTACAGGCAAAAAATGTGCCCGAAATAACGGAGCTGAGTGCCATCCGTTTTCAGCATATCACCATAAATGAAGGTCTTTCACAAAGCTCAGTCTATTCCATCCTGCAAAATAAAACCGGGTTTATGTGGTTTGCTACGGATGAGGGGCTGAACCGCTTTGATGGTTCCGAATTCAAGTTGTATCTCAATGATCCAGACGATCCGTTTAGTTTAAGTGATAACAATGTTCTGGCCATTGCTGAAAGTCAATCGGGATATTTATGGCTGGGTACTTTTGGTGGGGGATTAAACCGCTTTGACCCCCAGACTGAAAAATTTACAAGCTATTTCCATGACCCTAATAACATCGACAGCCCATCCTCGAATGAAATCTGGAATGTACTGGTTGATCAAAGCGATTCAGTCTGGTTAGCCACTGCTGATGGATTGGATCGCTTCGATCCAGCTAGCGGGCATTTTCAACATTTTATAAACGATGAACAAAATCCTTCCAGCCTGAGTGTAGGATCCATCCAGGTTATTTTCCAGGATGACATTGGGAACCTATGGATCGGCACTACGCAAGGATTGGACCGTCTCGACATGGAAACGCAGCAGTTTAGCCATTATCGCATCGATGCCCGAGAAATCGATCCAAAAGATCCCGAAGCCAATCAGCTTAATCCTCGTGTCTCAGAACAACAAGTTACATATGGGCTAGGCGGCATGTCCGTTTCCGACATCCATCAGGACCGGGAAGGGATGATTTGGGTTGGCACCGATTCCGGCTTGGATTGTCTCGATCCGAGAACCGATAGGTTCACTCATTATTATCATGATCCGACCGATCCATCCAGCCTGGGTGGTGATGCAGTTTCTGCAATAGAGCAAGATTCCGCAGGAAATCTCTGGGTTGCCATTCGGAGCGGTGGTTTAAGCCTTTTGCATCCAGATACTGGGCGGTTTACCAACTTTTTTCATAATCCCAACGATCCCTACAGCTTGGCGGGTAGCGAGATCCGTACTATGTCCGCAGATCCGCAAGGCAACTTGTGGATTGGAACGTCACTTTCAGGCGTAGACCGGGTCTCTCTGGAAACCGGCACCTTTCTACATATTCATACCGACTCAAAGAATTCAAACAGTTTGCTGAATAACGCAGTCTTTTCCATTTACCAGGATCAGGAAGGCTACTATTGGTTTGGATCGGTGGGTGGACTCGACCGTTGGGACCGACGCACAGGTGAATTTAAACACTTCATCAATGATCCTACTGACCCAACCAGCTTGAGCAATAATTGGGTTACAGCAATCTCTCCAGGCAATCCTGGCGAATTATGGATCGGAACCTATAGCGGCGGCTTAAACCGCCTCGACCTAGCGACCGGAAAGTTTACTGTTTATGCACGCGATCCCAAGAATCCAGCTGGGATGGCGAGCAATATGGTTTTATCGCTTCACCTGGATCGTTCCGGCTCGATATGGGTTGGTACATACTATGGAGGTCTGGCGCGCTTCGATCAAAAGACAGGGGAATTCACTCATTATTTCCACGATTCGCAAAAACCAACCAGCATAATACACGATAGGGTCTGGACAATTTATGAAGACCACCTCGGAGCTCTTTGGATTGGAACCGGAAATGGTCTTGATCGCTTTGATCCCCAGACAGAAATCTTTACTCATTTTCCTTTTGAGTCCCAGGTACCCGCAAAAGATCGCTCAATCGATATTCTTGGGATTGTTGAAGATGGTAATGGTTCGATCTGGATTACCACCTATGGTAACGGTCTGCTCCAATTGGATCCCGAAACTGGAGCCTATGCCAACTACCGGATCAAGGACGGTCTACAGGGCGATATTGTCTATGGAGTATTGAAAGATACCCAGGGATTCCTATGGCTGAGCACGAACCGCGGTCTGTCGCGATTCGACCCCAGGAAGCATACATTTAAGAATTTCAATGCCGCAGACGGATTGCAAAGTGATGAATTTAATTCTGGCGCATTTTTTCAATCGTCAAGCGGAGAATTGTTCTTCGGTGGCATAAACGGGGTGACTGCTTTTTTACCTGAACAGATCGAGGATAATACGATGATCCCGCCCATCATATTAACTTCTCTAACCCAGGGTGGAGATCTTATCAACTCCGGAAAATCACCTGAAACCATTCAGCAGGTAGTTTTAAATTGGCCGAACAATTATTTTGAATTTGAGTTTGTAGCTCTCGATTACACCAACCCGAAAGAAAACCAATACGCATATCAATTGATCGGCTTTGATAAAGAGTGGAACTACCTTGGGGTGAAAAATAGTGGGCGTTACACGAATTTGCCTGGTGGAACATATACATTAAACCTCAAAGGCTCAAATAATGATGGCGTTTGGAATGAGGCAGGAGTAAAAATCCAAGTCAAGGTAGTGCCGCCATTTTGGGAAAACTGGTGGTTCCGAGGTTCGCTGATTCTGCTGCTGGGGTTTGGAATATTTGGCGCTTATCAGAGTCGTGTAAAAGGCATTCAAGGCCGCAATCGCGAGTTAGAGCGACAAGTCCGTGAGCGAACGAATGAGATTGAGGAACTTTTCAAACAAACGAAGGAACTGGCTGTTATTGAGGAACGCAACCGCCTTGCGCGTGACTTGCACGACAGTGCCAAGCAAAAAGCCTTTGCCGCGCTGGCTCAATTGGGCACCGCCAAAAGCTTAATCACCCAGAGCACTCTTTCCGCCAAAACACACCTTGAGGAGGGAGAGAACCTGGTTTATGAGGTTATACAAGAGCTGACCTTCCTGATTCAGGAAATGTACCCCCTGGCTTTACAAGAAAAAGGATTGGAAACTGCTCTTAGGGAGTATTTTTATGAATGGAAAAACCGCAATGATATCCCAGTCATTTTTAAGGTCGAAGGGGTGCAGACTCTACCCCTGGACACTGCACAAGCGGTTTACCGTATCATTCAAGAAGCATTGGCGAATGTTGCCAGGCATAGCCAGGCCAATCATGTGGCTGTAACAATTACCTACCATGCCGACATTATACAAGTTATCATTGCTGATAACGGACTGGGCTTTGACCTGAACAAGAAGCCCTCAGGAGTAGGGCTGCGCTCAATGAGTGAGCGCGTAAAGATGATCGGCGGGCAGTTCTCTGTCGAAAGCGAACCGGGTAAAGGCACAAAAATCATCCTCTCTGCGCCGTTCCAGGTTGAGCCTATACTCCAAGAAAAACAACCGCATAAGAACGGAGGTTCAAATGGTTAATCCAATTACAATCATACTTGTTGATGACCATGATGTTGTCCGTAGAGGCATTCGCGCCTATCTGGACACGTTACCGGAATTTCAAGTAGTTGGTGAGGCTGCCTCCGGAGAAGAGGCTCTCAATCTGGTTCTGGAATATATCCCGGATGTCGTTCTGATGGACTTGATTATGCCTGGTATAGATGGGGTAGAAACGACTCGCCGGATTAAAACGCTCAGCCCGCGAACGCAGGTAGTAGTTCTAACCTCCTATCACGAAGATGCGCATATCTTCCCAGCGCTAAAAGCAGGTGCGATCTCGTATATCTTAAAGGATATGAAGGTGGAAAAACTCGCTGAAGCAATCCATCGCGCCGTTCAAGGCGAGGTCACTCTTCACCCGCGTGTGGCAGCACGCGTCCTGCAAAATATTCGCGGCGAAAATAGTGGGGAGCAAAATTTATTCACCGAGCTAACTGAACGTGAGCTGGACGTGCTTAAATTAATTGCCAACGGCATGACAAACAGTCAGATTGCCAGCAAACTGGTCATCAGTGAAAACACGGTAAAGGGTCATGTCAGTAATATCTTGAGCAA
>Ga0153916_10002025_pt1 | contig 14862 bp, 8 predicted proteins | sample Opewatmetagenome_FD_109642 | JGI IMG/M metagenome (GOLD analysis project Ga0153916, IMG submission 109642) | Freshwater wetland microbial communities from Ohio, USA - Open water 3 Core 3 Depth 4 metaG | ecosystem: Environmental > Aquatic > Freshwater > Wetlands | place: USA: Ohio, Lake Erie, Old...
ACATATTTGAAATCGACCCCCATAAGATAGCGGAGACCAGGTCCGTTCTGACCATGGTGGGCGGCCGGATCGTCTTCGAAGCCCGCTGACTCGGCGCGCGCCTGACAGGACCGCAACCCCCCAGCAGCGACTTCACGTAAGCGGAGATGCTGTCTTTCGGCATATGAAGTTGGTTTCTTTCCGCTCGCTCGGGTATAATGGCGCGTCATTGAGCTTCTGAAGGAGTGAAACATGAGGAGAGTGATTTCGGCCGGCCCGGCCGCGGCTGTTTTGATCTTTTTGGGCTTTTCCGGCTTGGCCTCCGGCGGACAGGATCTTCCCCTGAAGGATATCATCCAGAGGAATCTCGAAGCTTCGGGCGGCAGAGAAAAGCTCGGACAGGTCCAGAACCTCTCTTTCAAGACCGGAAATACACGGTTTGTTGGCGCGACCGGCGGGGAGCTCAAGCTCAGCACCGGCAAAGATCCGGTCGTCACTGAAGTTATTTTGGTTAAGGATGGGCGGGTCCAGCGGAATTCCTACAGAACGATTACGGAAGTCTCCGACCCGGAGAAAACCGTTTACCTGACCTTGGCCAGATTATACGCCGGGCTTTTTTCCCTGATCAAATTTGAAGGGGACCTAACGTTTGAAGGGCTTAAATCATTCGGTCCGGAAAAGCTCTACCATCTGACCCTGGCTAAGCCCGGCGCCGTTGAAGTCGGTTTTTTCCTGCGGCCGGACGATTTTCGCCTGAAGAGGCTTGTTTTCCGGGGGAAAAACTCGGCTGGCGATGTCTATGAGGTCAACACCGACTTTGGAATCTTTGAACCGGTTGAGGGCTTTAGCCTGCCGGTCTCCTGGTTCAGTTCCCAGGTCGGGACGCGCGGCACCCTGTCCGAGGTTACCGAGGTCAAGCTGAATCAGCCTTTGCCCGAGGATTTGTTTTCCCGGCTCGAGGTCAAGATCGGATCGGTTGAAGCCGGTCCCGGGCAGTTGAAAGGGAACGTCCTGAGTTTCGATTCCAATCGTTATGGATTATCGGTCGAAACCAACTGGAGAAAGAGCGACGTCGAAAAGGCCGGGCTTCGGACGGGCGATAAGCTGTTTCTGCTGGTCGAAGGCCTGGAATCCGAGCTCGTCTTTTACGCCACCCAAGCGGAGGTCCCGAATCCGAATGAATTGACCCAGGGTGCCCGGGTCATGACGGCCCCTTGGTTCGGCGAAACGTATGTCCTGCAGTTTATCGCCGTGGACACGGCCCCGATCACGTCCAAGCTCAAGCCTTTGACGGCGATCGAGATAAGAAAAAAGTAAAAAGGAGGAATCATGTCTCGCTTGAATAGACGAAATTTCTTTGCTGCGCTGGCCTCGGGCGTTATGGGTCTCGGCCTCACCGGCCGGATCAAAGCCGAACCGGGCGGAGCCCAGCCCGGGCAGGGAGCGCCGTCGAGGCCCAAAATAAAAAAATTCAACCTGCTGGGAAAGACCGGGATTAAGGTCTCGGACGTTTCCTGCGGGGCGATCTCCCTTTTCGAGAGCAACGTGCTCCGCTATGCCTACGAATGCGGCGTCAACTATTTTGACACCGCCGAGGGCTACCTGCGGGGGAGGGGAGAGATTTATGTCGCGCAGGGGCTCAAAGAGGTCCGCGACAAGGTCATTATCACCACCAAACACCCTTTCAATTTCAGTCAAAAAATAGACAAGGCCTCGGTCATTAAAAGGGTGGAGGAAAGCCTCAAACGCCTTCAATCCGATTACATCGATGTGGCCATGGCCCATGGAGTGGGCGACCTCACGCCTCTCCTCAACAACCAGGAGATCATGTCCGCCTACGACCAGCTGAAAAAAGACGGCAAGGTGAGATTCACGGGTTTCTCCACTCATAGCGCCAAGGTCACTCTTAAACAAGCTTTGGACACGGACTTCGCCCAAGTTGTGCTGGTCATGTACAACCACATGGAAGGCAAAGAGATTGAGCCTTTGATAAAAGCCGCCCGGGAAAAAGGCATCGGCACTGTGGCCATGAAGATCTTTGCCGGCGGCATGCAGGGGAACCTGAAATCCATGGTCGGCCCTGAGGTCAGCTACCCTCAGGCGGCCATCCGCTGGGTCATGAGCAATCCCGATATCGACACCTGCATTCCGACTCTCAGCAGCTATTCCCACGTTGAAGAGTATGTCGCGGCTTCGGGCCAGCCTCTCGACCGGACCGCGCTGGCCATGCTCGCCCGCTACCGGAGGCAGGCTGACAACTTGTATTGCCGGGTGAGCTGCACGGAGTGCCTGTCCGCTTGTCCCCATAACGTCGCCGTCAATGACGTCCTTCGGTACGCGATGTACTTCGAAAACTGCGGGATGGAAAAGGAAGCCATGGCTTATTATGCGGAGATGCATATGAACAAGAAGCCGCTCGGCTGCGCCGAATGTGTCGGCTATTGCGAGAAGGCCTGCCCCTACGGGTTGAAGGTCAAGCCCCGGCTGCTCCACTCCCACGATATTTTGACCGCTTAGAAAAAAAAACTCCCGCTTCGAGCGCTGCACTGAGGCCGCAGGATCATCAGCTCATCACCTTGATCGCGATGAGCTTGTTCACATTCTTCACGTCGCTGCGCTTTTCGACCTCGAGGCGCAGCCCTCGGCCCTCTGCGTATTTTTTGGCCGCTCTTATTTCTTCGATCATCGCCGCCGGCAGGTCGCTCTTTTCGATGGCTGCGACGGCCTTATCGCCAAAGACAAAAGCAATCCGGAAATACCCTTGACAGGGAGTAAGGAAAAACAAGTTGCGCTTCTTGTTAAGGGATTTTAGGATCCAACCGGATTTCGGGCCATAATGCTTCCATTCCTCGACCAACTCGCCGTACTCTGCCTGGATATGGCTCTTGATCTCGATCCAGAGCGGATAGGCCCGTCCGAGGGCTTCGGCGAGCATTTGGTCATCGGGCTGGATGGATTTTTCGGCGAAAACACTTGAGGACATATTTTTTTCCTATTCAGAGCCGGTGGGAAGCTTGTTTCATAAGCCCGGCAGCGCGGTCAAAGGCCCGGACGATCTGCTCCTCGTAACGGGGGATGTCGTTCCATTCCTGGGCCTTGATGGCCTCGAATATTCTGGGCAGTAGCTCTTCTCGATAGGTCGGCTGCGGGGCGTAGATCAAGTGCTTGAAGAAAGGCCGGCTCTTCAACCCCTCCTCTTCGGTCATCGCCCTTTCGACATCCATAAGCAGAGAATTTACCTCCGCCGTTCTCTTCATGTCCGGGCTCGCCTCGGAAGAGAGGAATCTCTGGACCTTCTTTTCCCAGGCTGAAGCTTCCTCCAGCCAGCGCCGGGCGGCTTTCTTGGCGCGCTCCAGATGGATTTCTTTTTGTGGGGCCGCCATTCTCTCGATCTCTTCGATGGCCGCCAGGGCCGACTCGGCGTAATTCGAATACACCATCGGGAGGATATCGGCGTTGGCCAACCGCCAAGGAATCAGCGCCAGAAGCTGGGCGCAAGTGACGTTATACCTGAAACCGGGGTCGCCGATTTGGCTCATCCAAAAATAGTTGTCGTACATCGAGTGATAAACCCCGTAGGACTCGCCAAATGTCATGTCAATACAGCTCATCCCGATGTTTTCCTGGAAGGCGGTGTAGTCCGTAGCGCCGACCATCGCATCGACCTCCGCCTTTCCGGACTTCGAGACTTTGACCCAGTGGTCATAGACACTGCCCCCAGGGATATCGGGATGCGGAACGGCCTTGGCCGTTTCCCTCAAGAAATCGGCCAGGGCGGGTGTGGAACCTGCTTCAAATTCGGGACCCACGGCGGCGCTGTCCAGGTTAACGTAGACGACCCCGTCCTGGAGGAGCTTGGCGCGGTTGTCCTTCGCCCAGCCCGTCGAGCCGCCCAGCAGGTCCTCCTCGGCATCCCAGTTGGCCAGGACGATAGTCCGGCGGGGCCGGAAGCCCTGTTTTACGGCGGTACCGAGAGCCCGGGCCACTTCGAGCAGAGCGGCTGTCCCCGAGCTCGGGTCGTAACCCCCATAAATCCAGGCGTCCCGGTGATTTCCGGCGATGACCCATTTATCGGGCTCCTGGCTTCCCCGGACCATGGCGATGACGTTCCTCATCAGGGCGATTTTTTCCACATTATCGACCTTCAGGTGGACTTTAACGGGGCCCGGACCGACATGATAGGTGAAGGGAAGTCCGCCCTGCCAACCCTCCGGAACGGCCGGGCCGCCCAGCAAGCGGAGGATTTCCGAGGCATCTTCATGGGACATCGGAACTGACGGAATCCTGGGCAATGCCCTGTCCCGGACCGGGCCCTCCACCCATGTCCCATCTTTTTGTTGCTGCCAGTGAAAAGTGAAAGGAGTGATCCCGAACCCAAACCAGTCATAGACGATTCCGCCCCACTGGATATGGCTTGGAGGTCCCCAGGGTCCGCGAGGATAGGTTTCACCCCGGAAAAAACCGTCGTCCTGCGGGTCGGAATAGATAATCGTGCCCGCAGCGCCTCGCGATTCCGCCAGATAGACTTTGTACCCGCGGTAGCTATAGGGGTTGGAGTACCGCATGATGACGATCCGGCCCTTGACGTCGATTCCCAGTCGGTCGAGCTCGGCGAAGTCCTCAGGGCTTCCGCTGTTGGCATAGACAACCTCGGCTGTGACATCCCCGGATAGAGCATATTCGTGATAGGGGACGACTGAGGGATCCGCGTAAAGACTGGAATCCTTATCCTGGGGATAAGGGTCCTCGCTCATCTTGAGCTTCTTCTTCGCCGGCTCCGTGATTTCCACGAGGACCGACCGCCCGTACCCAATAAGCGCGGGTGTATCGTGAAAGTGAACATCCTCCAGCCCATATTCAAGAAAACGATCTCTGACATATTCGGCCAACTCATAGTTCCGCGGAGTGCCCGTCTGATGCGGCTCTTCGGTCAGGTACAGAAGATGGGCGCCGAACTGCTGGCTCGAGGGGACGGAGAGGATGAGCTTTTCCGATTTGAGCTGGGATGGGACCGAGGAATTCAAAAAACCAGGGACTTTCACAGGCTCTTGTGGAGGTTGGACCCCGCAGGTGGAAAGGGAGAACAGGCCTCCAAGGAGGATCCACTTCCAGGTCAGGGAGCAAAGGCGGCGTACCGGATAGGTTGACGGCTTAATCATTGATCAGGCGGAAGTATAAATAGCCGCAGATGATATGTCAAAAAAGATAAAGGCCGATAACGGCCGGCCTTTTAGCGCTGGCTCTTCTAGAGATTATCAGCAGGCCGATGTATACTTGACGGACAAAATGTGGAGGCCATCATGATTCCGTCACGGGTTGGACGGGCGACAGCATCCCTCCTGTTTTTTGTTTTATTAACCGGCCCGATACCCCTGCTGGGCCAGGAGGCATCGGTCGTGGAAGAGAAGGTCACCTTCAAGACCTATCCTTTTTCGGATCCCGACCCGGCGCCGCTCATCGGCCCGATCTATCCTTACTTCCGTTTCCAGGGCTACAGCCTCCAAGGCCGGCCTCAGGAATGGAAGATGGTCCGGCTGGAAAACCCATATGTCAAAGTCCTCGTCGCGCCGGAGATCGGCGGCAAGGTTTGGGGCGCCGTCGAAAAATCAACCGGAAAGGAGTTTGTCTACTTAAACCCGGTCGTGAAATTCCGGGAGATCGCCATGCGCGGTCCCTGGACCTCGGGCGGCATCGAGCTCAATTTCGGAATTATCGGCCACGCCCCGACCACGGCTACACCGGTGGACTATATCATCCGGGAGAATAGCGACGGGAGCGTTAGCTGCGTTGTCGGCGCTATTGACCTCCCGAGTCGCACGGTCTGGCGGGTGAACATCCGGCTGCCCAAAGACGCCGCCTACTTTGAGACCGAATGCTTCTGGTACAACCCGACTTCCCTCCACGATTCCCTCTACAACTGGCTGACCTCGGCCCAGGACGTCGGCGAAGACCTGAAGTACCATTATCCCGGCAGGCACTACATCGGCCACGGAGGAGATGTTCACGCCTGGCCGGTCGGCGAAAACGGCCGCGACGTGTCTTATTACCGGAACAATGACTTCGGCGGCAGCAAGTCCTACCATATCCTCGGAGAATATAACGAATACTTTGGCGGTTACTACGAGAAATCCGGGTTCGGCTTCGGCCACTGGGCTCTTTATGATGAAAAGCCCGGGATGAAGCTCTGGGTCTGGTCACTCGCCCGCGACGGCGGGATCTGGGAGGACCTGCTGACCGACCCGCCCAAAAAGCAGTATACCGAGCCCCAGACAGGGCTCCTCTACAACCAGGCCGGGAGCGACAGCGGCCTGACGCCTTTCAAGCACATCTATTTTGCGCCTCAGTCCGTGATGCGCTGGAGGGAGCTCTGGTTTCCGGTTAAGGATATCGGCGGGCTGGTGGCGGCATCGCCGCATGCGGCACTCAACGTGGAGCGCGACAAGGGGGTGCTCAAGGTCGGCCTCTGTCCGCTCCGGCCTATAGATGATGAACTCGTGGTGACTCTGGCCGGAGAGACAATTTTCAGCCAGCGGCTGAAGCTCAAGCCGATGGAGACGTTCATTCAGACGATTGAGGTCGGCGAGAGGGCGGGTGAGATCACTGTATCGTTGGGCCGGGAGAAGCTCAAATGGACCAGCCGAGAAAAGGAAATGAATACGCTCGGCCGGCCCCTCGTCGCCCCAAAGGATTTCAATTGGACGTCGGCCGAGGGATTGTTTGTGGCCGGCGAGGAGCTGGCCCGGCAGAGGAGCTATAGCGAAGCCCTGGCCAAATTCCTGGCTTGTCTGGAAAAGGAGCCCGGTCATGTGAGGGCCCTGACTCGGGCGGCCGAGATCTACTTCAAGCGCACTGACTGCCTCAAGGCTCTCGACTTTGCCAGGAAAGCCTTGGCCATCGACGCCTACGACGCCGGAGCGAACTTCATCTATGGCGTCGTCAATCGGGAGCTCGGCCGCTATGCCGATGCCAAGGATGGGTTTGGCTGGGCGGCCCGTTCCCTGGAGTTCCGGTCGGCGGCCTACGAGCAGCTGGCTGAGGTGAATATCATTGAAAAAAGATTGGAACGGGCATCCGACTATGCGCGGCGTTCGCTGGATTATAACGCCTATAACCTGAACGCCCACGAGCTCCGGGCAATGCTGTTCCGTTTGGCCGGCGACCCAAAAGCCGCCGCCGCTTCTCTCGATGAAATCCTTCGAATCGATCCCCTCAGCCATTTGGCCCGGTTCGAGCGCACCCTTCTCGATTCGAGCGATGCCAACCGAAATGCCTTCACTTCCCTTGTCCGCGGCGAGCTGCCTCACGAAACTTACCTCGAGCTGGCCATGTTCTATTTCAACCTTGACCTTGCGGAGGACGCGGCAAAGGTTTTGGCGCTGGCACCGGCTCATCCGGTGGTTAATTATTGGCTGGCTTATCTGTCTCGAGAAAAGGACGGAGTCGAGAGCCGGCGGTTTCTCGAAAAGGCCGAAGCGGCCTCTCCCCATCTCGTCTTTCCCCATAGGCGCGAGGATATCCCCGTTCTCCGCTGGGCGGCGGCCAAGACGGACGGCTGGAAGACTCCCTATTATCTTGGCTTGGTGCTCTGGAACACCGGGATGATTGAGGAGGCCAAGGGCCTTTTCCAAAGCCTCGCTGATGGCCCGGATTGGGCGCCGTTTTACTTGACCAGGGCGCGTTTCTTTGAGGACGAAGGGAACCAGGAGAGAACGCTGGCCGATATCCAGAAAGCCGTCAGCCTGGATAAGGAGGATTGGCGGGCCTGGCGCGCCCAGACCGGATTTTATGAGAAGAACGGGGATCATGAACTGGCCCTCCGGAGCGCCGAAACCATCTATGGGAAGCAGCCGGAGAAGCCGGCGCTGGCCATGGATTATGCCAAAGCCCTTCTTCATAATGGGAGGCATAAGGAATGCCTCGAAGTGCTCGGCAGGACGACCGTCCTTCCCTACGAGGGAGCCTGGGAAGGCCGCGACCTCTTCAGGCAGGCCCATCTCCTGTCGGCCGTGCTGAGCCTAGGGAACAAGAAATACAAGGCGGCTGTTGTTTCGGCCGAAAAAGCCAGGCTCTGGCCCGAGAATCTCGGAGTCGGAAAGCCCTTTGACGTTGACGAACGGTTGGAGAATTTCATCATAGCGGCCGCCGCCGAAAAAACAGGAGACCGGACAAAGGCTGACAAGCTCTATGCGTCCGTCTGTGATGATACAACTCAGTTCCTGTCAACTTGGGATTCCGTCCACTTGCTCGGCGCCATGGCCTTGAGGAAGATTGGGAAAGAGGATGATTCCGTCCGGCTTCTTGCCGGTTGGCAGGCGGCCCGGGGCGGGGACGACCCCGTGTTTGCTTGGGCCTCGGCAAAATATCACGGGGACGAAGCCGGAGCCGCCGCTCTTCTATCTAGGATGAAAAGCTCTGCCGGCGGCGCGACCTGGGACCTGGGAACCGGCGACCGGAATCTTTTTTTGGTCATGGAAATTATATCGGGCTGCATCCGGGAATGAAGATATGGGATGATCGTTCAATGAAGGGCGGTACCCCGGGGAACGTTTCTGATCTTGACAGCCGTGAACTCATCCGCTCCATCATCGACCGGCGGCCGGCGTCGCGCTGCGGCTTCTGGATGGGAAATCCCTATCCCGACACCTGGCCGATCCTGCACCGGTATTTCGGCACCAAGACAGAAGAAGAGCTGCGGCGGAAGCTGGGCGACGACTTCCTCTGGATCTCACCGCAGTTTCTGGAATCGACCTACAAACATCCTCGGGACCGGAAGCTCTTCGACATGAGGGGAGACAAGAAATCCCACGGCCAGGCCGGGCCTTTGGCCGATTGTGAGACGGTCGCCGACATCGACCGGTTCCATTGGCCGGAGCTCGAATACCTCGATTTCAGTGAAACGGTGGCCCGGCTTCAAGAGGCCGGCGACGACTATCGGGCCGGCGGGTTCTGGTGTCCTTTTTTCCATGATGTCATGGACCTCTTCGGGATGGAACCGTACATGGTCAAGATGTACACCCACCCGGAGGTCGTTCACGCCGTAACGGAACGTGTCTGCCGCGCCTATCTTGAGGCGAATGACCGGCTCTACGAGCGGGCTGGGAAGATGATTGACGGGTTTTTTTTCGGCAACGATTTCGGCACCCAACTCGACCTCCTCCTCAGCCCGGCTCTCTTCGATGAATTCGTGCTGCCCTGGTTTCGCAAGTTTACCGAGCAGGGGCATTCCCGCGGATATCAGGTCATCCTTCATTCCTGCGGGTCGATCTACCGGGTCATAGACCGGCTGATCGAAGCGGGCGTCGATTGCCTCCATCCACTCCAGGCCATGGCCAAGAATATGGAGGCCGAGAGGCTGGCTCATGAATTCGGCGGGAAGGTGGCCTTCATGGGAGGGATAGACACACAGCGCGTTCTCAACCTCGGGACACCGGCCCAGGTGAAGGACGAAGTGCGGCGGGTCAAGGAGCTGCTGGGTCCTCATCTCATCGTCAGCCCGAGCCACGAGGCAATTCTGCCCGATGTCCCGCCTCAAAACGTCGCCGCCATGGCCGAGGCTGCCCATGAATAGCGAAGGCTCGGGTATGGGATTCGTCAGCCCGCTCAGTCGTCCACAGGCCTTTTCCGGAAACGCTTACCCTATTCAGGCCCCGCCTGATTGCTCAGGAGGGGTTGGGGAGGTTAATGGTTTAAAAACAAAGTCCTGGAAGCGTTCCGGGGGTTTGTCACCCACACCCTTCGCCTTGAGCAACAGGAGAAGAAAATATGGAAAAACGTTGCGCTGGACGGTTGCTGTCCATTCTCATTCCGGCGATTCTGCTGACCATCGTTCAAGCGCAGGAAAAACTTCCGCTTGTGCCGCCGAATGCGCCGGCGCAGGTCAAGATTGACGGGACAGCGCTCCAAGTCGTCTATCACGGAAGGACGATTTTCAGCGGCCGGGTCGAGAATGCTGCCGACCTGGACCGCCTAACCGCAACTGATTTCATGGTTGGGGAGGCCGTTCATCAAGTCGTCTCCCTTAATGCCAAGACAGGGGACAAGCCGGTTGTCCTCTCCGGCCTCATCAGCGGGAGCGAGGAGTCCTTCCCCTGCGAGTCGGACCGCGATCCACGGTCGCCGGCCATCGTCAGGCACAGCTCCGGGCTGAGCAAGAGCCTCCTCAACCAGGCTGTCTATGACCGGAAGTGGGATTGGGTTCTATCCGTGGACGATCAGTCGGGCACGCGGACCGTTGTCAAACCGGAGCGGACTTCGGCTGCCGGCCGCGATTTTTCCCTGAGGGCCCAAGGCTACGAAATCGTCCTCCGCTTTCGGCCTCGGTTCTACCAGGCCCATCGCGGACTCAAGCATTTCGAGCCCTGGACGTACAAGGCCTGGGATAAGCCGGTGGTCGGCTGGTGCTCCTGGTTCGCTTTTTTGGACAAGATAACCGAGCGGGACATGCTCCGGACGACCGATGTCTTAGCCGAAGTCCTCGCCCCATACGGCTATGAGTATGTCCAGATGGACGACGGCTACCAGCGCGACATCGGACTCCCGGAGCTCTGGCTGGAGCCGAACGAGAAATTCCCCCACGGGCTGGACTATCTGGCCTCGTACATCAAGCGGAAGGGGATGAAACCCGGCATCTGGACCAACACTTCCTTCGCCCAGACCGAATTTGCCGAGAAGCACAAAGATTGGTTCGTCCTGGACAGCGAGGGGAGAGTGGCGAAAGGAAACTGGATCCGCCATATCCTGGACGCCACGGTTCCGGCCGCGCTCGATGGCGTCGTCAAGCCGATCTACCGCGGCCTCCGCGAGGACGGGTTTGAGTACTTCAAGGTCGATGCCCTGCGGCACCTGCGCTACGAAGGATACAACGCCTTTAGCGAGCATTTCCGGAAGAAGCGGCTTGATGTCACATCTGCCTACCGCAAGTATGTTCAGACAATCCGGGATGTTATCGGCCGGGAGTATTTCATGCTCGGCTGCTGGGGTGTCAGGCCCGAGCTCGCGGGGATCATCGACGGCTGCCGGCTGGGCACGGACGGCTTCTCTTTCGCCGGCCTGTCCCAATACAATTCCTTCAATAATGTCGTCTGGCGGAACGACCCCGATCATATCGAGCTGTCCGAGGCTGAGGCGTACAGGTCGACTACGGTAACCTCCCTTACCGGATCCCTGATGCTGCTCACCGACAAACCGGAGGTGTACCGGACGCCGGTCGTCGAGCCGGCCAAAAGAACGGCGCCGGTCCTGTTCACCCTCCCGGGCCAGATCTTCGACGTCGACCCGTCGCGCTCCCAAAATCTCTGGCGCGTGGATGCCGAAGTCAGCGGCAAGGAACCTAAAGTTTTTGATGCAGGGCTCATGCCGGGTTGCCACCTCTATCTCCTGGAGGTCAATCGCCCTTTCGAGGATTGGGTGGTTCTGGGCCGCTCGGGGGGTGAAAACACGGAGATCAGGTTTGAAGACCTGGGCCTGGACAAAGCCCACGAGTATTTCGTCTTTGAATTCTGGAGCCAGAGACTCCTCGGCGCGTTCAGCGGGGCCTTCCCACCGGGTGAGGTCGACCCGAAGTTCAACTGCCAGGTCTTCTGCATCCGGGAACGTCAGGCTCACCCGCAAATCCTGGCGACGAGCCGACACATCACCGGCGGGGGAGTGGACCTCGTCGAAGTCTCCTGGGAGAACGACCGGCTGTCGGGAAAGAGCCGGGTGGTGGGCGGAGATGCCTATGATCTGGTTGTTTCTATTCCGCCCGGCTATGTCTTTGATCATGCCGAATGCGACGGCGCGGCGGTCCTCAAAACCCAGCAGGATGGAGCCATTTTGGGCGTCGGTCTGAAGTCCGATCAAACCCGGGAGATCGCCTGGACCATTCATTTTCAGGAGTGACCCGGGACTTGTCAATCAGCGAAGAGGAAAAAGGAGGTTGTGATGTTCAGAACTCATAAAGCCATCCTGACCTGTCACGTCTTATTTTTTCTCCTGGCTTGGACCGGGACTTCTCTCTTTGGCAAGGTTCACGAGCTTAGCTCGCCGCATAAGAAAATCAAGGTTGTCATCCAAGTAGATCACGGGATTTCCTATTCCGTTTTTTGCGATGGGAAAGAAATCCTGAGCCCGTCTCCCCTTTCCCTGACGGTCGAAGGCGCCGGCGTCCTGGGGAAAGAGCCGCGTCTTTCGGGCATTAAGTCGAGGACCGTCAACGATAAGATCATCCCGCCGGTCAAGGAAAAAAGGGCGATCATCGCCGCTAGCTTTAATGAGGCGGTGTTGACTTTCAAGGGAAACTATGGGCTTGTCTTCCGCGCCTATGACGACGGCGTCGCCTGCCGGTTTTTCACCAAGCTCAAGGGCCGGGTGAAGGTTGTCTCGGAGGAAGTCTATTTCAACTTTAATCGCGACCATTCCGTCTATTTCCCCGTCGCCGACGGCTTTCTCAGCTCGTTCGAGCGCAACTATTCTTGCCTTCCCCTGAGCCAGATTACGGCGGAGAAGATGGCCTTCCTGCCCGTCCTCGTCGACATCAAGGACGGCCCGAAGGTGGCAATCACCGAGGCCGACCTGGACGACTATCCCGGCCTCTATTTGACCGGCTCCCCGGATGGGTCGTCCAGCCTCAGCGGCCGATTCGCCGCTTACCCTCTGAAGGAAGAGCAGAAGAGGGACCGGACCCTGGCCGTCGCCGAAAGGGCCGGCTACATCGCCGACACAGAAGGCACTCGTGAGTTTCCCTGGAGGGTCCTGGCGATCGCCCGGCGCGACGGCGAGCTCATTGAAAACGACATCGTCTACCGGCTGGCCCCTCTGCCCGCGCTCAAGGAGACGTCATGGATCAAGCCCGGCAAGGTCGCCTGGGACTGGTGGAACGACCTCAACCTCTACGGGGTAGACTTTGAATCGGGTATAAACACCAAGACCTATAAGTACTACATCGATTTCGCGGCCGAGCACGGGATCGAATACATCATCCTCGACGAGGGCTGGTCAGACCCGGCCGACCTCCTCAAGACAAATCCGGCTGTCGACATGCCGGAACTCCTGGCCTACGCCAGGGAGAAGAACGTGGGCATTATCCTCTGGTGCGTCTGGCTGACGCTCGACCGTCAGCTTCAGGAGGCCCTTGACCTCTTCGAAAGGTGGGGCGTCCGGGGGATCAAAGTCGATTTCATGGACCGGGATGACCAGAAGGTCGTCAATTTCTATAAAAAGGTGGCGGCCGAAGCGGCGGAGAGGAAGCTCGTCGTCGATTTCCACGGTGCCTTCAAGCCGACGGGTTTGCGGCGCCAGTATCCGAACATCCTGACCCGGGAGGGAGTGCTCGGACTCGAGTATAACAAGTGGAGCAAATCCGTGACGCCCGAGCACGACCTCCTCATCCCGTTCATCCGGATGCTGGCCGGGCCGATGGATTTCACTCCGGGGGCGATGCGGAACGCCTCCGAGAAAACTTTCCAGCCGATATTTTCAGAGCCGATGAGCCAGGGAACCCGCTGCCATCAATTGGCCATGTTTGTCGTTTATGAGAGCCCGCTCCAGATGCTCAGCGATTCACCCTCCGCTTACCTGCGTGAGCCGGAGGTCATGGATTTTCTAAGGAAGGTCCCGACGGTTTGGGATGAGACGATCGGGCTCGAGGCCAAGGTGGGAGATTACGCGGTCGTCGCCCGGAAGAGCGGGGAGGAGTGGTATGTGGGCGCGATGACGGACTGGACGCCGCGCGAGCTCGAGATCGATTTCGAGTTTCTGGGGGCCGGAGAATATAGGGCCGAGGTCTATGCCGACGGTGTCAACGCGGCCCGATACGCAAGTGACTACACCAAGACCAGCGCGGTCATCAAGGCCGGCGACCGGCTCAAGATCAAGCTGGCGCCCGGCGGCGGCTGGGCCGCCCGCCTGCACAAATGAGTGGCAACATGAGAGGACGTCCTTGCCCTGTTTTCTTCAGGATGGACAAATAGCGAGTGATTCCTGTCTGGAAGTAAAAGGAGGCCGGCCATGACTATCCGAAAGTTCAATCGGGTTGCCTTGATCCTTATCCTCGGGATGCTCTCGTTCACCGGGTGGACCTCACCTCACCAACCCGTTCCCGCTAAGGGGCTGTCGAAGGAAACTGCCCGGAAAATCCGTTCGTCGACCGAGGTCGTGCTGAAAAAGTGGCAGATTCCAGGGGCTTCCGTGGGTGTCGTCAAGGACGGAGAGGTCGTGTTCCTGGAGGGTTTCGGCAAGCGCGACCTGGAGAAGGGGCTCCCCGTAAGCCCCCGGACGCGCTTTATCCTCGGCTCGACCACCAAGGCCTTCACCGCCTTGGCCGTTGGACTCATAGCTGCTGATCACAGGCTCGACTGGGACAAAGCCCTGGCCACCTACCTCCCTGAATTCCGCCTCCAGGACGAGTACGCTTCCCTCCACGTGAACGCCAGAGATTTGGCGGCTCACCGCACGGGGCTTCCCCGGCACGACCTCGTCTGGGTCAATTCGCCGCTGGAAATTGCGGACATGGTCCACGGCCTGCGCTACCTTGAGCCGAGCCGTGAGCTGCGAGCCGCTTTCCAGTACAACAACCTGATGTACATCACGCTCGGTTATATAGTCGAAAAAACGGCCGGGATTCCCTGGGCTGACTTCGTCCGGGAAAAAATCTTCAAGCCCGTCGGGATGAACGAGAGCGGCTGTACGATTCCTGAGTACATGGCGGCTCCCGAGTATGCTCTATCCTACGTCCGTAAGGGCGAGAAACAGGAAGTTTATCCATTGCCCCAACCGGCCGATAAGCTGATGTATGGCGCCCGGGCCTCGGGCTCGATCAACACGACGGCCCAGGACATGTGCCGCTGGATGATCGTTCAACTCCAGGACGGCAAGATCGAGGGCCAGCAGGTTTTACCCTCCGGC
>Ga0153916_10002026_pt1 | contig 14859 bp, 11 predicted proteins | sample Opewatmetagenome_FD_109642 | JGI IMG/M metagenome (GOLD analysis project Ga0153916, IMG submission 109642) | Freshwater wetland microbial communities from Ohio, USA - Open water 3 Core 3 Depth 4 metaG | ecosystem: Environmental > Aquatic > Freshwater > Wetlands | place: USA: Ohio, Lake Erie...
AGCTTTTTTCAATATCTTAAATCTTTCTTCAAATTCAATCTGGGCATATCTGGCTATCAATGCCTTCTGGTTTGTCTTATAGGCGCCCTTAACAGCGATGACCTCAGGGTCTTCAAAAGGCTTTACCATCTCCTCAATCCAGTTATTCTGTGGCACGCAATCGGAATCTGTAAAAAGGATGATCTCCCCTGTTGCTTCTACGGCACCCTTATTTCTGGCTGTGGCCGGACCTTGGTTTGGCTGCCCAAAATACTTAATGGGAAACTGCTTGACGATATCAGATGTCCTGTCAGTGGAACCATCATCAACGACAATGACCTCATATTCCTCTTTGTCTATTGACTGGTTTGTCAATGCCTTCAGGCAACTCCCCAAGGTGTTCATTGCATTATAGGTTGGGACAATGACGGAATACTTCATCATATGCTTTCTCTGAGCTCACGCCTTAACCATTCTCTTTTTGAATATCAGACCCTTTGAGGAGATACTTAAGGAAAGTTCTTGCAGATTTAAGGTTTCTCTTCATCTCCTGCGGGTCTTTGACCGACTGTGTCGCCTTATAAAGCAGATAAGTCGGCCTCAGATAGAAAGCCTTTCTTGCCTCATCACAGAACCTTACAAGCTCCTCAGAAGATAGCTCCTCCGTTCTGATGACCGTATTATGGAGCCCCTTAGGAGTAAGCCACCTTGAAAAATCGTCGGTCGCGATCAGCTTTCTATCTTTGTACCAGTCATAGGCCTCTGTCCCAGGATAGACCATGACAGGATAGAACTGGGCGGTATCAGGCTTAAGCCTTTTCGCAAGCTTCAGAGTCTCCTTTAATGTGTCTTTCGTTTCTCCGGGAAGACCCGCCATAAAGCATCCATGGATGAGGATACCTACTTTCCTCGCATCCTCAATAAATTTAAACATCTCTTCGAGTCTCAAATTCTTATTCATATGGTCGAGGATGCTCTGGCTGCCGCTTTCAAAACCGACGCAAAGTGAGCGGCAACCAGAGGCCTTCATCTTCTCCATGGCTTCAATATCGAGCCCTACTCTTGCATTGGCCGTCCAGGATATCTTTACTCCCTTTTTAAGGATCGCTTCTGAGAGCAGAATACATCTCTGTTTATTCACTGTAAGGGTATCATCTTCAAAAAAAATTGACTTGGCTTGTGGAAAGTTATCCACAATATACTCCATTTCTGCAACGACATTCTCTATGCTTCTTAAACGAAATCTTCTCCCCATCAGTGTCTGGGGATAAACGCAGAAGGTACACTTGAAAGGGCAGCCCCTACTTGATGTGATGGTCACCATTGGGTAGAGAGCATTTGGATTGAAATAATTCTCCATCTTTAGGAATCTTTTGTACACGGTGCTTACAAACGGGATTTCATCGAGGTCTTCAATAAATGGTCTCTTCTCATTACATATCACTTCTTTTGATGACTTGCGGTAACAGATTCCCTTCACAGCCCCTAGATCCCCTTTTTTACTGACCACCTCTGTCACTTCAATTACCGTATAATCATATTCCCCGATGGCCACAGCGTCCACAGCATCACTGAGTCTAAGGGATTCCTCCGGCAGCGCAGAAACATGTGTTCCGACAAGAAGTATGAAGACTTCGGGCAATACCTTTTTGAGACTTTCACAGACTTTTACATCGTTGTATATACTGGGCGTGCTGGTATCCACAACGACCAATCCGGGTGAGAAATTCCTGACTCTATTGATCACATATTCCAAGTCAAAACCATCAGCAGGGGCATCGACGAGGTCGATTTCATGTCCATGTTTATCAGCTAAGGCGGCGGCATAAGAAAGCCACATGGGATAGTAAAGTGTGCCACTCTTTGTTACGGCTGGACTTCTTTGGGAACGAGAAAATTTTTCTAGGAAGGGTGAATTCAAAAATAATATCTTCATTTCCGTTACTTTGGAGATCGTTCACCGTGCATGGGTTACGTTAATTCTCTGACCGTAGAATCGTACTGCCTTAATTGCTCGTTCACAAAACCCAGCTCTCCCTCAAAATCGATCGCCTTCTCTGGACAAGTCATGAAACAATATAAGCATTCGACACATCCGCCCCTATCTTTCTCTAATTGGTCAGGGAGTTCTAACCCTACAGGACAATAATCGTCACATTTATTGCATCCTGAACAGCGCTCCCTATTGATAGAGATCCTCTCAAATCTCATCTCATCCTCTATAAATACATCTTGTCTCAGACCGGCTTTGAATAGAATTTTTCCACCTATCGTCGTAGAACAGAGATAATTAAAGAGTGCAGTATTTCTTACGGCAAGGAAGTATTTCTGCCGTTTTGGACTGTGTATAAAACCGGCAACCGGGCCGGGTTCAGGGGGTTTGAATTGAAAACAATTTCCAAGGGGAAAGCCATTCACAAAGCGATGATACTGGTTGTTAATGATCCGTCTTTTTTCCGCCTCCACCAAAGTGCTAATTTTCTTGTCATCAAAAGATGCAAATCTTGCACACATCAGGTCTATCAAATAGGGATCGGTCCCAATAAAAATCGTTTTTGTATGGATAGGTGTCCCCCGAGTGGGTCCCAGACCTTCCATCGAGATGATCGCGTCGACAATGTGAAGGTGCGGTTTTATTCTTCTATTGATATTGAGGATGTTCGCCGCAAGGGATTGGTGCGTCTTCTTTTTGTTCTCCTGCCCTACCAAACAGCCCATCAAATTTTTTAGGCACACGCTCATCCCTGCTTCAAAATGGGTTTTGAGTTTTGGCATGTTGATGAATAAATCTGCCTCCACGCACTCCTTAGCCACGTCAGCCTTGACACCCGCTTCAAACTCTACCTCAATGGGGTCAGAATAATTCAAATCCTTCGCCGAAATCTCATAAAACTGTGCTAACTTGTCGATCCTTAACCGCTCAATGACACTTATTTTATTCCTGTAGAAGCCACTGTTTGTTCCCTCACCTATAACAATGTTTCGATATCCCCTTTCTTTCAGGAACTCAACCACGCCAGCCAATAACCTCAGGTCTGTGGTGTTCCCGGTCAAGGCATTCATATTGCTGTTGAGATTCGGTTTGATGAGAATACGGGTATCCCTTTCTGATGGGAATAAATCAATATACTTGTTGATCAGCATACTCTTGATGCCCGTCTTAATCTCCTGAACCGTATTAACCCTTAGTGCGTCAAACCTGAACATTCTATTCTTAACTCCCCCATAATATCTTCAACAGCTAAAAGGACATCCTCTACCCCGATATCCCTCATACATGCATGATATTCTGGGTAATGACATGAACTCTCATCACACATATACCTGCATTGGAAATCTTTTTCTACCACCTTATGGATATCCCCATAAGGACCGGTTCCGATACTTTTGGATGGCCCAAATATAGCAACAGTAGGTGTTTTGACCGCAGCAGCAATATGCATTGGTGCACTGTCATTGCATATAAACAGCATAGACTCTGACAATACACCCGCAAGCTCTCTTAGACTGAGTCTCCCTGCAAGTGAAATAGGCTTGAATTTCATTTTTTCAACGATACTGTCAATGATGTCTCTTTCTTTGTCATCCCCGATTAAAACAACCGGCATCTTGTACCTCTCGATAATACTATCGCACAACCTGACAAATCTTTCTTTCATCCACCTCTTCAAGATGACCCTTGCCCCCGGATGAACAGATATAAAGGCCCCCCTAATTCCACTCTCAGCGATGATATTCCTTACACGATCTCTCTCATTTTCTGTGAGATATACCCCCCACTCAATGCCTTCTGTATCACAGTCAAGATACCTTATTATGTCCAGATGGTATTCAACCCTATGTTTCAACCCCTCATATGGTACGACATGTGTTAAAAAATAACCACCTCCTCCAGCTTTATAACCCACCTTATGCCTGGCCTTTAATGGCCATGCCAAAAAAAGAAGGTCCCTGATATCACCCCTAGTCTCAATGATGATGTCAAATACCCTTTCTTTCATTTTCCGCATAAATTCAATGTAGTTCCTTTTCTCTGAGGGATAAAACCAGAACGGGTCATATGTTATTATCTCATCAAGATGTGGATTGTTTTCCAGTAACTTTCCAGCGCTGGTTGAAGTAAGAAACGAGACTCTCGAGTTGCGAAACCTCTTCCTCAAGGGCTTCAGGATCGGCACTGTCATCACTGCATCTCCGATATAGGCTGTACGGATAATGAGGATTTCCCTGACATCCTCAGGGATTATCTCCCCGCCTCTTCTGAATAAGAGTTTGGGTAGAAAGATAATATTCCCGACGATGTCTGCGAAAACAGTGGCATAGAGCTTTTTCCTGTTAATAATTCTGTATCTCATCCCAAAAGTGCCAGCAGTAAGGATACTTCTTAATATATCCCTCTGCAACAGAGACAAACCTTTCTGTCATGTAAACCACGTCTTTTTCAATATCATTATGAATCCCTGTGATCGGGTCTTCAAAGACTATCCTGAACCTGTCATATCCATCAATAATAATAAACGTAGGGATAAAGGCAGCTCCTGTCCTTACTGCCCATGAAGCCGGGCCAAGTGGAATCATCCTTTCTGTTCCGAGGAATCTGAAATTTCTATGCTCTCCGAGGAAAATGCCTCCTCCTGCACCATCACCGGTAGTCAAAACCACTCCTCCTTTGATGAGGTGTTTGTAGGCCCTTCCCAGATATTCATCCGCTGGGAATATTGGGGCACACAGCATAGCCTCATACTTCAGTCTGTGCCTGAAGGCAACAGAGCGCCCGATCATGCTAAGCCCTCTGTCTGTCGGATATCCTATCTGTATCGGATTGTATTTCAGCAGAGCGAGCGTCAAAAGTGTAATCTGAACAGGGCCAAAATGTGGCTGTACAACAAGTACCCCCTTACCTTCCTTAAGTACTTTATCAAACACACTTATATTCTCAATTTTCACATATCTTTCAACCTTCTCTCTAAAACTTAATTTTGGATATAGGAAAATATGGAGTCTGTCAATATAATGGGCTTCATAATATCTCCTGACTATATTTCTTGTGGTTTTCCTATCTGTGCCAATAAGAGTTTCTATATTTAGTAAGACCCTTTCCTTCTTTTTACCGGAGGCCCAGAAATGCAAATCACCCATAATCATAAAAATAAAGAAAGCTACATTAACAGGAGTGGCACTTATCATCCATCTCAAAGGAAACCATACAAATAACCTTAAAAAATCACGTATAACGCTTTCGTGAATAGTCATCTGCCAAACTTTATAAACCTGATAGCCTCGCCCATAAGGCTTCTTCTGTAAACAAAGTTTCCAGGACTACAGTGAACGTCACATTTTTTGACCATTCGCCTGACCTCTCTTGCCTTTTCAGAATTCCACACTTCTTCCACGGCAACATCCCGAACATTTCCCAATGGTGGCATCTTTAAGCATGTATGTATATAGCCATCACATGTTATACCGAGGTTCGTTATACCTACCATACAGTTGTCTCTCATAAGTAAATATGGTTTTTCAAAATACTTCTTCATCTCCTCAAACTGTTGAGGAGGATTAAGTATTTTTGCTCCTTTTCTCTTAAGTTCAATCAGCCTATCGAGTATCCTGTTTATCTCTCCTAGTTCATCAAACCAGAGGTCTGTCTTTTTGTACCAATCAGGGTCACTGTCGACAGTTGGCCCAAGGGGATTAAAAATGATACCATCAAGCCCTCTATCCTCAACCCACTTTACAAGGTCTACAAGTTCATGCATATTTTTCTTCATTATTATCGTTGCAATAGATATGGACATTCCGCTGCTCTTAGAGGCCTCAAGGAGATGATCTATACCGGTCATTGTCTTGTCGTATACTCCCGGTATGCCCCTGATATAATCATGGGTTTCAGACCTGATTCCATCAACAGATATGTGAATATACCCAAGGCCTGAATCAACAATATCTCTCGCCAACTCCCTTGTAATCATCGTTCCGTTGCTGACCAGGCCTGTGAGGACAGCATGATCAGTAGCAAACCGTACAATTTCCGTAACATCCCTTCTTACAAATGTCTCTCCACCAGCAAGTTGGACCCTGCAAGGACCAATCCATTTTCTTAGGTCGTAAATGGCCTTCTTCCATTCATCAGTCGTGAGTTCTTCGGATTTGGGCATCCTCCATATAGCACATTGCTGACACTTGATATTGCATCTGAGTGTCACGCAAAAGAATATTCTCGTGGGTTTTGCGAAGCCCCTGTCATACCGGTAAGATACTGACTGGAGACTCCTATTCATGAATTGGTTAAACGCCCATGATAGGGATTTGTTTCTTCTACGCATAGTCTCCCCTCATTCTATTATTCAAAGTTTTATCCTGTGGTACTTCATAATCCTGAAAAAAGGGATACGAATCTAAAGATGCACGTGACCTCCTGAGATAAAGGGTATACCCATAATGAGAGGGATACATAAAAACATAGCTCTCCAGTATTCTTGCAAATTTATGCAGTACCTCCTTTATATTTTCATCCCTTTCTTTGGTCCTCATAAACTTAATCGGCTGATGTAATATCAACCTGTGTTTGAGGCTTTTCTCAGTAATAATAAATGCTGGCACAATCTCTGCCTCGGTCCTTGTTGCAAGGTCTGCAGCCCCTTTCTGGAAGTAGGCATTCCTTCCAAGAAACCTTATTGGAACTATCTTTTTCCCGCCGCCACCATCCACTGTTATACCTACTATTTCGTTTCTTTCAAGGGCATTAAAGACCGGCCTCATTGAAGAACTAACAGATATATGATTCACAGGAAGGGCATATTCATGTTTAGCCTTTATGTCATAAGCCTTCTTCTGCAGTCTTGAGGTGCCTCCATCGTCCTTCCATCTAGAGGCGGATGCGCTTATCTGGTTCATCTTGTAACCGCTATATCCTATCGCAGGCATAGTCATCTGAAAAGCACCAAAATGCGCCTGGAATAAAATAACACCTTTACCCCTTGACAGGGCCTCGTCAAGGTATTCTCTCCCCTCGATGATAAAATGTTTATTTATAAAACGATTATTCAGAGAAGGATAGAGCAATACCTCCGTCTCAGAGAGGCAATAATTAACAAAGCTGCCCCTGATGATCTCTTTTATTTCAGATATGCTTCTATCAGGCAAAACTAAAATTAATTCTTCAGCCATTATTTTATGTTTTTCCTTTGAAACCAAATATAAGAGAAATCCACCTACAATGCCTATGAGATAGGTAACCCTAAGTGGCAGAATATTTATAATGATCCTTAATGGATACCACATAATAAAAATAAGAATTTGTTTAATAATTGCTTTCATCACACTTATAAATCACTTGCCTTTCAATCGTAGCATCGTATTAAATATTTTTTCAATATGGGAGTTTCTGCTGTTTGTGTAATATTTTGGATATAAGAGGTTATCGTCTTTATCGATGGATCCCTCCTCGAGTGCAATCTTATACAGCCTTGTGTGGGGCTCTATGCGAATAGAATTAAACTCAAAATGGACCCTCCCCTTCGATCTGAGTTTAGCCTTGAAATAGAAAGCGACGAGACTCAGAAAAGAAGATAGGTCCTGACCCGGTGGATTTTTAAAGAAATTGTAGCAGACCTCTATGCCATTACCCTTGAGCATATCAAATACCTTTAGAATGTCTTTCTTTTTAATGGGTTTCCCCAGTTTTTGAAGGACGTCATCAGAAAAACCGTCAGGGGACAGCATAATCTTCTTACATCCGGCCTTCTTCACCAGATTAAGAAACTCTTCATTCATGTGATCCTCGTGAAACCACGCTGACCATGAGACATCAAGCCCTCTTTTGATCATTTCCCTGCAAATAGCCTCAGCGTGTGAGAGCGGGAGATTGAAGACAGAATCAACAAATGTGAAGCTTTTGACCTTCATATCCTTGACAAGGGATTCTATCTCATCCACGACCCGGATAGGATCTTTAAACCGCAAGGTTTTACCATTAAGAAAACTATAAATACAGTAGATACATCCAAGCATACATCCCCTTTTTGTCTCTATACCAATGGCATCAGGTATGTTCATGTATGGGCCAATGCCGATCGCCCTCCTGTCAGGGAGTGCAACAGTGTTTAAGTCCACCTGCGCATTTGGACCTGTAAACAACACCCTTCCGCTCTTCCTATAAAATATCCCTCTTACAGAATCAGGCTGATCAAGATGTTCTATTAGTTCAGGGAATGTATTCTCTCCTTCAAGGAATACTCCATAATCTATTCTTGCTTCATCCTTCATTATTTCATGTGCAAACATTGAAAAGCCCGAACCGCCTATGATAATCTTGCTGTTTCTGCATGGACCGGCCTTCAAGGCATCGATCATCTCCTTTAAGTAAGGGTAATAAAAGACTACTTTCCTTTTGTTTGTTGAGTCTATATTACGGAGTGAGATTCCCACAACATCAGGCCTGAAATCAATAAGTATATCTGATAGCTCAGAGGTAGGGTTCTCCGACACATTTGGGTCGAAAACCTTCAAGTTATGCCCTTTAACTAATGATGCAAGACAGCTTAGTCCAAGAGGGAAAACAGGGCGTTCTGTCCTACCAAGATAGGCCTGAGTCAATAATATATTCAATATCTCCTCAGCAGCTTTTTGGTGAGATGCAATCCTCTTCTAAGCATTATATTAAGATATTTGAAGAAGGGTTTCAAAGCTTTGCTGTTTAAGATCCTGACAACATCTTTACTCACCATAAATTTCAATAATAAACTCGGGAACCGACCGCCTTTTGCTAAGGACATCAGGAGATTAAGGTAATTGGGTTTCCTCATCACATAGCTTTTAGAGTATATTTCCAATCTATCATCCTTGATAAACCCATCTGCTTTTGCCATCTGGTACAGCTTTGTCCCCGGATAAAGGACAAGGGAAAACGGCTGAAGACGAAAAGGTTTTGGAATCTCAGCTATAAATCTAAGACTCTCTATTTTATCCTCATCCGTCTCATAGGGAACATCCAATATAAAATCATAAGTTGGCGGGAACATTTTATCCGTATATTTGTTTATTGTCATGATTGCCTTCATCATTACTTGATTAGACATATTTTTTCTGTTAAAGAGCTCCTGAATCGTCCTGCTGCCGCTTTCAATTCCAAGCTGAATGTATATCAGGCCTGCATCAACAAGTAATTTCATCTTCTCCTCGTTTACTGTCAAAGGGCTTCCAAGGCAGGAAAAGGGCAGCCCTATCTTTTCTGTATATTCATTGCAAAATACCTCAAGGTTTTTAGGACTGCGGGCAAAAAAGGAATCATCAGAGATCCATACGTATTCCACATAAGGCATATGCTCTTTCACCCATAACAACTCTCCTATCACATGTTCAATAGACCTCCACCTTAAATATGCCTGTCCTGCATAAAGGTTCTTAATAGTATCGTTGATACAGTATGTACATTTATGCGGGCACCCCCTGCCTGTCATAGTCTGATAACCTATCTTTTTCAGATAATGTGAAACCGTACCCCTTTCCAGGCACACCCTTGTTATCTCAGTTGTTAAAGGTCTTATATGTCCATCAAAAAGGATATGATGGTCCTCAAGGCTGTAATCAGGCAACGGGAATATATCAATGTCTTTCGGAAGAGGTCTTACAGGATTTTTGATTATGCTGCCGTTGCATTTGACCCACAAGTTTGCAGTGTTGAAATAATCATCACCATCTGCCATTTTGTTAACAAGATCTAATATTGGGTCTTCTCCGTCCCCGATACAGACCATATCAGCATATTCCAGAGATTCATCGGGCCGGATAGTAGGATGAACACCCCCCCAGATTACCGGTATGTCAAAGGCTTTTTTCAACACTGTTGTGATCTGGACTGCATTATCAAAGAAATTGGTCATTAGCGTAATGCCTATTAAGTCTGAACTGTTACACAGCGTGATAAGTTCATCAAGGATATGATCTTCGTATCTCTGAACCCCGTACAATAGATTGTCGCCAAAGGGGTCAGGCATAAATATGATTTGAGTCTTATGGCCGTGTTGTTTTAGATATGCTGACATCGTCCGTATTCCAAAAGCAGTTATGTCAGGATAAGGTGATATAAGAGTTACCCTCATCTTCTCTTCTTTTTTAGGATGCTGATAAATCGTCCGAATTTTTTTGCGATTAGTATTCTTAACCTGATACCCTTAAGCAACCTCGTTAATTCTATTGAGGACAGTTTGCTTACAGGATATTGAGAAGTGTAAATATCAAAATTAGCCCAGTCTATTCTGTCAAATTTATATTTTTCCTTTATATAGCTGTAGACCTGTGTTCCGGGAAGTGGGAAACAAATTGAGAACATAACCAGGCTAGCGCCAAGAGAAAAGGCGTAGCTGATCGTTTTATTCATTTCCTCTTTTGTTTCTTCAGGAAATCCAATCATAAACCATGCACACACTTTTATGCCACTTTCTTGAATTACCCTGACTTTTTCAGTAATTTCTTCCAGGGAGCCTGATTTATTCATGACCTTTCGCGTAACCGGGGAACCTGATTCTATCCCCATGTGGATCATCCTGCATCCTGCCCTGTACATTAAAGAGAGTGTTTCACCAGTCAGGCGGTCAAGGCGTTCATAACTATTACAGTCCCATTCTATTTCCATCTTCTCTTTTAAGAATAGTTCGCAGAGCTTTATCAGGTTTTCCCTATTTGACGTAAAACAATTATCTTGAAATATAAATTTCTTGACATTGTAATTGTCATGCAACAACAATATTTCTTTTAATACATTTTCAGGACTTCTTGTCCTTATTCTCCTGCCGTTCACATTAAATGCGCTGCAGAAGTTGCACCTGCCGGGGCAACCACGCGTGGTGATAATCGGTGCAACGTTGCCTTCCTTTATGGCAGAGCCAAGCATATTCACATCGTAATTGTTTGGATCAAGCATTCCCCAGCATGGGAAATCAATGTTATCAAGGTCGTAAACAAATGGTATTTGATTTGAAAAAACCCTTTCTTTATTCCTCCAAACAAGGCCTGGCACTTTAACGAGCATTTCTTCCGTGATGGAGTCCTTTTTGCTATTTCTCCATGACCTTGCAACCGCAGATACCAGAGAAGGAAGTCCCAGTTCAGCTTCACCCTTAATTGCAAAATCACATTTCTTAAAATCCTCCATCAACTCCTCTGGGTCAACCGCAGATGGATGCGGCCCGCCTATAACAATAATACCATTAGGCCATGCTTCCCTGATTATAGAAATAGTCTTTTTAGCCGCGCCCACGTCTTTGGTGAAAATCTTTATTCCGATCACATCAGGCTGGATTTCCTTAAGCCATTCTTTGAAATCCTGAACCGTTAATTTCATATTCCAGTCCAGGATATGGACAAGATGCCCGTTCTTCTTAAGAGACGTCGCAATATAACCCAGACCGATATCGGGTATATTCGGGGGTTCCCGAACAAAACCCTTTAATGGCTGCATCAGCAATACTTTCATGGGATTCGTTATTCGTGATGCGCCGTGGCTTCTCATGTGTACATTCTTTTCAAAAATTTATAAATTCTTTTAAAATCCCCAACGAATATAGATTTGAAACCTTTAGATATAATAATAGACATCTCCATAATTCTATAAGTAAGCAGGTATATTCCTGAGAATATCTTTCTGTCAAATAAGAAAACTAACGCTTGCGTCGCCAGGACTCTGATAATCCAGCGGGGGAAATAAGAGAATCCTACGAGGTAAATTAGAAAGTTGACATATGTGGCTTTCGGCATATGAAGATGCTTATTATAAATCTCACGTTTTTCGTCTTCATCAGTCTTTATGATACCTTCTATCTTTGCTCTATGATAAAGTTCGGTGCCTGGAAAGCATACCAAGGAAGCCCTTTTAAGCCAAAATGGACGTGGAAGTTCAAGTATAAACTTTAATGTCTCAATCACATCAGCCGTTGTCTCCCACGGATTATCTAGGATGACGTGATAGCATGGTGAATAGATTTTATCTAAATACTGCTTAAGCATCCGTGCTTTTTTCAACAAAACATTTTTAGCGATATTTCTTTTGTAAATGTTCATCCCTGCTTTACTTACAGACTGAATGCCCATCTCAACAAATACGAGTCCTCCATCGATTAGAGCGTCCAACTTTTCTTTTGTAAGTGTATTTGGACTTGCCTGAATGTGAAAAGGCAATCCTATTTTACTTTTAAACTCTCCCGAAAATTCTATAATCTCTTCTAAGGGTCTTGCGGTAAAAGTATCATCAAAAAGGAAAATACTCTCAATAAAGGGCAGATGTTCCTTAATATTCATTAATTCATAAATTACATGTTGAATACTCCTCTTCCTGAAGTAGGGTTGACTTTGATACAGTTCAGCAAGGGTTCTTTCCGCACAGAAAGTGCAATGGTGAGGACAACCTCTTGTTGTCATAGTCTTGTACGAGAGGGTTCTTTTATAGGAATCATTAAATGTCCCTTCTGAATTGGGTTCAAGGGGAAAACACCTTTTCAAAAGGTCTTTTGTCATTGAAGAAATACAATTTCTTAGATGGTCAAATATATAATGGTCATCCAGGCCAAAATCAAAAAATGGAAGAGAGTCCAGGCTCTGATTTACGGGTCTCAACTGGTTTTTAATGATCCTGCCATCTTTTTTAAACCACATATTCTTTGTGTCAAAATAATCCTCGCCTTTTTTAATCTTTTCCACAAGTTCTAAAAGCGCTTCTTCTCCTTCACCAATACAGATCATATCACTGTATTTTAAAGATTCTTCGGGTGCTACTGTTGGATGAATCCCCCCCCATATGATAGGACAATCAATCTTTTTCTTTATCTCCTCGGTAAGCTGTACCGCTCTATCAAAATAATTAGTCATAAATGATATGCCTATCAGGTCAGACCCTCTACACAATTCAATGGTCTGATCTATAATATGTTTTTCATATTTATAGACATATCCTTTTTGATATTTGTACTTCTTTATACCACCAGGGAGGAATATATTTCGTACTTTCTTCCCCTCTCTCTTTAGGTAGGCTGAAAGTGCTCTAACGCCGAAAGAGGCGACATCCGGAGGAGTTGGTGTAACAAATGTTATTTTCATATTTCTCTTTCGACCTAATAATCCTAAGTATCATTAAAGTTTGAAGTATCTGAGCATTGTCTCCTTCGCTTTATAAATCTATAAGTCCTTGTAAGCAATGATACGGGATCGTTCTTAAGCAGCGATAATACAAGATATTTATTTCTTCTGAATCTGTTCTTAATACTCTTATTCTTACTAAATAGCCATTTTGCCATCCTATTGACACATTCTGCAAAATTTTCTCTGCTGATATCCCTCACATAGTGAGCATCAGGCCAAAAAGGAAAATTGTTCCAATCAGGATTTTCCGGTACTAATCCGAATTTAATACATTTCTCGTACTCCGTACTTCCTGGCATGGGGTCGAGAATGTTGAGGAATATTTCACCAGCATTCAATTCCTTCATGAATTGGAATGTCTGATTAAGGTCCTCTAGGGTCTCTTCAGGGAACCCTGCCATAAAAAATGCACCAGAGCTTATACCATTCTTATTTATCATTTCAAATGCCTTCTTAATTTGATTGTTTGTAACATCTTTATATATAATCTTCTTCATCCTGTCACTTCCACTTTCCACACCTATCTCAAGCTTGACACATCCTGCCTTTCTTATCAACCTCAGTATCTGCTCATCTACAAGGTCAGCCCTGGTTGCCGTACGCCATGTTATCTTAAGCTTGGAATTAATAATTGCGTTACAATATGTTTCAATTATTTTCCTATTAACGGTAAACGAGTCATCCCAAAACATAAAATAACTTGTTCCATAAAGCTTCTTAACCGTATTTATTTCCTTAATTACATTTTCAGGAGATCTAAGCCTTACCTCCCTTCCCCAAAAATTTCTCGATGAACAGAAAGTGCAACGGAATGGACAGCCCCTCGAAACAATCATGCTCCCTAATGACCTAAAGTCAAATGATTCTGGATAAAGGACATTATTTCTTGCCGGTAAAGGAATCTCATCAAGATTTGCTATTGCCTCTCGATTAGGATTATGGATTATCTCTCCGCTATTTTTAAAGGACAGGCCTTTTACTTCGGATATGGAAACCCCTTTTCTCAACGCTTGGCAAAGTTCTAGCATTGAGTATTCCCCTTCCCCTCTTATTACAAAGTCAACTTCCTTATTTTTCAAACAGTCATCGGGTAAAAAGGTCGGATGAACTCCACCCCATACTACATAACATTTGTCATTATACCGCTTACAAATCTGACTTATTTTAAGAGCAGAGGCCACTTCTACTGAAAGTAAGGAGATACCGATGATATCAGGTTTATAAGACTTTAATGTTTCTTCTACCTCTTTCCAAACGTAATGATTATTATCTTTTATCCCTTTAAGGTATCGGTGATAACCAGCAGACCTAAAATCAAATCCAACATCTGGATCAATCAACATATGTTCTTCTTTAAGTCTAGGATTTTCAGCATGGTATATATTAACTTCAAAACTATTATCTTTAAGAACTGATGCAATATAACCCAATCCTAATGGGAAATATGCTGATTGCCCTACTCCTCTTAGCCTTGTATATGGTGGTCTTACCAATAATACCTTCATATTCCTTCCCCTCCTCTAATTCCCTACCTGACTACTACTTGGTAGAAATAGAATACAAAAACCTGATTTTTTGAACCGTTGAGATGGTTCCAATGCTAAAGGCATCTTTGGTGGAGTCTTTATTATCAATGCAATGTTCATTTAGTTTTCCTGAAACAGATTATATGGTATGCGTGCTTTTTGTAGTTTCTTCATCTAAAATAACCACCATCCAGAATGGCACGGGTATCGCTCTCTATAAACA
>Ga0153916_10002027_pt1 | contig 14858 bp, 12 predicted proteins | sample Opewatmetagenome_FD_109642 | JGI IMG/M metagenome (GOLD analysis project Ga0153916, IMG submission 109642) | Freshwater wetland microbial communities from Ohio, USA - Open water 3 Core 3 Depth 4 metaG | ecosystem: Environmental > Aquatic > Freshwater > Wetlands | place: USA: Ohio, Lake Erie...
AAATCGTAAAAGGGGCGGCGACGACGTCGCGAGTTGCCCGGGATCACCGCTCGAGCTCGAAGCCGCGCCACCGCCCGATACGAACGAGAAAAGGCGGGTTGCGAAGGCGCTCGAATATCTCCATAAAGACTCGCGGGGCGAGAGGATTATTACCGCGGCTTTGCTCGAGTTCATGACCGGCATACCGGCCGCCGAGTGCCGCAAGATAATGGAACAGCTCGTCCGCGAGGGGTACGCCGAGCCGGTTGACGGCGGTTGGAAGTGGACCGGCAAAACCTCCGTTTAATACCTCGCTGTTATACCTATCAAAGCGTTACCATTTATAGAACGATGAAACTCGCCGGCGTCGCGCGGCTCGACGCTCCGTCGCGTATGCGCGACTAACGGGCATTGGAGGGGGAACCATGCCGGATTGTACTGGCGGCCGGCGCGAGGGTTCGCCGCGCGGCCGGCCGAACTCGACGTCGATTGGGTCATCCTGCATTACACCGCCGGCTCGCACCCGGGCGACCTGAATTGGCTCGCGCGCTCGCCGCGGCCGGCGTGCCCCTCCGCGCACTTCTACGTCTGCCCGCGGGGCGACGTATACCAGCTCGTCCGCCTGGAGAACGTCGCCTTCCACGCCGGCATCACGTGGAGCAGGCCGTACACCTGGCAGTGGCGGCGCTGGCGGGCGCTACGGCCTAACGAGCGCTCCGTCGGCGTCGAAATTTCGAACCTCGGGCCGCCGCACAATTTCACCGACGAACAATACCGCGCGTTGGCGTTCCTCCTGCCGCCGCTCCTGGCCCGTTTCGACATACCGTTGACGGCGATGCCGGATCCGTGGCGCGGCTGCGACCCGCGCGTGAATAGAACGCACGGCGGCGACGCCTACGAGCTCGAGGACCTCGACGGCTTCCGCGGCCTCCTGGGCCACGGCAACATCCACTACTCTAAGACGGACCCGGGCCTCCTCTTCGACTGGGACCGCGTCCGCGCGCTCGAGCCGTTCACCTCGCCGCCGTCGCTCGCGGCGAATATCATTTGGCGCGGCGACCCGGTCGCCGTTCCCGCGGAGGGGGTGCCGTACCCGTGAAGACGTTAAAACGGCTAGCCGTCCCGGTGCTCTTAGCCGCGGCGGTCATAATCGCGGCGCTGGTTATAAGGTCGTTCTTCCCGAGGGGGGAAGGGCCGCCTCGGCCGCCCGCTCGAGAGGCCGCGCAACCTCCGCCCGGGTGGCGCGTCGCGGAGGAGGAACGGACGTCGTCGGCGGTCGAAAAGCTCAACCCGTTCCACCGGCCTACCGAGGCCGACGAAGTGATGCGCGGCTGGCCCGCCGGCTCGCGCGTCGTGAAGATTGAAACCGAGGGCGGCGAGGAAGTCGAGCTCGGCATCCTGCCGGGCGGCGAGGTCGCGGTCCCCGAGGGCCAGCCGCATAAGGTGACCGTCTACCACAAACCTGAGCCGACGGTGGCGCTCGAGCTAAGGCCGTTCGTCGGCGCCGGCCTGGGGACGTCGGGGCCGGCGGTTATGGCCGGCGTCGACGTCGTGCGCGCGTCGCGGCTGCACGCGGGCTTGGGCGTCGCCGTCGCGTTTCCGGATAAAGACGTCGCCGCGGTCGGCACGGTCGGCTGCAACGTCTGGCGCAACGTCGACCTCAGATTGGCCGGCGGCTACGGCACCGCGGGCGGCGTCGCGGCGGCGGGGGTGTCGCTCGCGATAGAATAGAATAAAGAGAGGGATAATATAATAATAAAGGCACCCGGCGAGAGCGCCTTTATATTAATTTTAAATATTTTGGGCGAAATCAATACGGCTTCAGTTCAACTTCTTTTTTATTTTTATCGATAATCACTTTATACCGGTCGAATAAGCCTTTTAGCCCTAGGAGCGGCGGCTGTTGGTCGTTTTCAACGAAACAGACAGGAATTCCGAATTCGTCGCCACCCACAGCTATTAAGACATCATCGAAAAGAATCATATCAAAATTACCGCCGCACCCTAAACCCTTATCCTTTTTACCCGTAGTAAGGTCTATTCCTATCCGGCGTGCGACTATCGCGGGGAAAATGCTAATGTCCGCTCCCGAATCTATTAATGCATAATAATCGGCTTTATTACTGCCGTTAAAGACTGAAATACGAATAGCCGGTACCTCTTTTACTATCCTTACGGTACCGGCTACGTTTGCAGTCATTTTTAACCAGGGGAATTTCATGTGTTTAATAAAACGCTACGCAGTCCCCCGGTGGACGGTAAGCCAAGACCGGCCGATCGACACCCCGATCCTTAGCCTCTTCGTAGACTTTATCGGGAGAGGTATCCTCTGCTACCACCGTCTTACCATCTTCCGAAAAAGCTAGCCATTTCCCTTCGTTATCCATCTCATAACCTCACATTGCAGCTTCACGACTTCTTATCGTAGCCAAACTTCTTTCTCGTATATTGAATTATAGCATAAGGGGGTACGGTAGGCAAGTTATTAGTCTTTTATTCTACCCTCTTTTTGTGTTTATTTTGTGTCATACCCACCGCGAATTGCCCTTAACTACCAGTAATAGCCGGTAACGTCCAGAGGGGCTTAACTCGTATGAGACATAGGCAGTTGCGCGGTTTTATTTACGGGTTATTGAATTCGTCGAAAATGGCTGGTTTAAGGTTTTGAGTCCCTTGCGTTTTACTGTTACGCTACTCGCGCTCGGGGGGATAATATAACAGGGTTGAAGCCGGCGGCAAGCGGAAAGGTCGCGGCGGCGGGGGTATCGGTGGGTTTGGAATAATATTAATAAAGGAAAAACCAAGGCGCCCTTGCGGGCGCCTTTTTTGTTAAGGGGATCGGGCCGGCCTATCCCCGCGCCGCCGACGGCAACGACCGCTCCCGCCATATGAGGTAGATCGCCGGGATGACGACGAGCGTCAAGACGGTGGAGGTTATCATACCGCCCCACAACGGCATCGCGATCCGCTTGGTGACGTCCGCGCCTACGCCCGTCGCCCATAGGATGGGTAAGAGGCCCAGGATGTCCGCGAGGACCGTCATCACCTTGGGCCGGACGCGCATGAGCGCCCCCTCGACCACCGCGGCGCGCAGGTCCGCGCCGTCGTTCAGACGCCCCTCCGCTGCGCGCTTCTGATACGCGTCGTCAAGGTACGCCATCATCACCGTCGCCGTCTCCGCGGCGACGCCGGCGAGCGCGATTATCCCCACCCATACCGCGATCGACAGGTTGTAGCCCAGCGCGAACATCAACCAGATCGCCCCCACGAGCGCGAATGGCACCGAGAGCATGACGATCAGCGTCTCCGTAGGGGAGCGGAAGTTGAGGTACATGATGACGAAGATGATCACGAGGGTGACGGGGAGGACCACCAGCAAGCGCTTCTGGACCCTCTCCATCGCTTCGTATTGGCCCGTCCATAATAGATGGACGCCAGGCCGCGGCGTGAGCTTGGCCGCGACGGCCTTCTTGGCGTCCTTCACGTACGAGCCGACGCTTCGGCCGGCGATGTCCACGTAGACCCAACCCGAGAGTGAGCCGTTCTCGTCCTTGATGACGTCCGGGCCGGTGGTGACGTTGATGGCCGCTACCTCGCTCAGCGGGACCGGCGGCCCCATCATCGTCGGGACCAGCACCCGCTTGAGCGCCTCCGGGTCGCCCCGGTAGTCCTGGAAGTAGCGGACGTTAACGCCGAAGCGTTCGCGACCCTCGACGGTGTGGTCGATAACCATGCCGCCCACCGCGGCCTCCAACACGTTCTCGACGTCCTCCACCGTCAGGCCGTAGCGTGCCAGCGCCCGGCGGTCGACGACGACGTCCAAATAATAGCCGCCCGTAACGCGTTCCGCGTAGACGCTCCGCGTCCCCGGCACGTCCCGCAGGATGGCCTCGACGTGCATCGCCGTCTCGCCGATGCTCTCCAGGTCGGGCCCTAAAACCTTCACCCCCACCGGCGTCTTGATCCCGGTCGTCAACATGTCGATGCGGGTTTTGATGGGCATGGTCCACGCGTTCGTCACCCCGGGGAAGGCGAACTTAGCGTCCATCTCTTTGATGAGCTTATCGTACGTCATTCCCTTGCGCCACTCGCGTTTGGGCTTGAGGGTGACGGTGGTCTCGACCATGGCCATGGGCGCCGGGTCGGTGGCGGTTTCCGCCCGCCCCACCTTGCCGAAGACGGTGTCCACTTCCGGGAAGGTCTTGAACAATTTATCCTGCGTCTGGAGGAGCTGGCGGGCGACGGTAACGCTCAAGCCGGGCAGCGTCGTGGGCATATACAGGATCGAACCCTCGTACAGCGGCGGCATAAATTCGGAGCCCATCGCCAGGAACGCCGGGACGGTAACGGCCATCGCGACGGCCGCGCCCACCACGACCCACCATTTGCGCCGGAGGGCGAAGTTCACGAACGGCCGATAGGCGCGGATGAGGAGGCGGCTGACGGGGATGTCCTCCTCCGGCCGTATTTTCCCGCGGACGAACCACACCATTAACACCGGCACGACGGATACGGACAGGAGCGCCGCGAAGAGGACCGCGAAGGTCTTGGTGAACGCCAGCGGTTTGAAGAGCCGTCCCTCCTGGGCCTCCAGCGTGAAGACCGGCAAGAAGGAGACGGTCGTCACCAACAGCGAGGCGAAGAGCGGCATCCCCAATTCCTTGGCCGCGCCCACGACGAGGCTTCGCCGGTTCGCGGTGGGGTCGCGTTCGATTTTCTTGTGGGCGTTCTCCACCATCACGACCGCGGCGTCGACGATAACGCCGATCGCGATGACGATGCCCCCCAGCGACATGATATTGGAGGTCAGGCCGAGGTAATACATGGGGATGAAGGCGATGACGACGGAGAGGGGCATGATGATGATGGGGACCAGGGCGCTGCGGAAGTGGTAGAGGAAGATCAGGCAGACGAAACTCACGATGACCATCTGCTCGAGCAGCGCCTCCGCCAGCGTCCAGATGGAGGCTTTGATCAGCTCCGAGCGGTCGTACGTGACCTTGACCGAAACGCCGGGGGGAAGGGCGGCCTTGACCTCTTCCAGCTTCGCTTTGACGCGGTTTATGACGCGGAGGGCGTTCTCGCCGTGGCGCATGACCACGATGGCGCCGACCACCTCGCCCTCGCCGTCCAGCTCCGCGATGCCGCGCCGCATGTCCGGCCCGAAAGTGACGACGCCGAGGTTTTTTATCAGGACCGGGACGCCCCGTTCCCCCGCCTTGACCGCGACGTTTTCGACGTCGGCCAAAGACGAGATATAACCGCGGCCCCGAACCATGTATTCCTTGCCGCCCATCTCGATGACGGACCCGCCGACGTCGTTGTTGGACTTGCGGAGGGCGTCGCCGATGTCCATCAGCGTGACGCCGTAGAACGCGAGCTTGTTGGGGTCCACCTTAACCTGATAGGTTTTTTCGAAGCCGCCGAGGGACGCGACCTCGGCCACGCCCGGGACCGACTGGAGCCAATATTTAAGGTGCCAATCCTGGAACGTCCGAAGCGCGGCCAGGTCGTTTTGGCCGCTCTTGTCCACGAGCGCGTATTCGAAGACCCACCCCACGCCGGTGGCGTCGGGGCCCAGCGTAGGCGTTACGCCCGGCGGCAGCTTGTCGCGCGCCTGGGCGAGGTACTCCATGACGCGGCTCCGCGCCCAATAAAGGTCGGTGCCGTCCTGGAAGATAATGTTCACGAAGGAGATGCCGAAGGCCGAATAACCGCGCACGACTTTAACCTTCGGCGCGCCCAAGAGCGACGACACGAGCGGGTAGGTGACCTGGTCCTCTATCAGGTTGGGACTGCGCCCCGGCCACTCGGTGACGACGATGACCTGGACGTCGGAGAGGTCGGGGATGGCGTCCAGGGGGACGTGAAGCGTCGCCCATATCCCCCAGGCCGCGGCGAAACCCACGACTAAGACGACGAGGAACTTGTTGTTCGCGGCCCACCCGATAAAACGGGGAACCATCGTCGCTCCTTAGTGTTGGTGGCCCGCGCCGCCCATGGCCGCCACCGCCCCCTTGATGCGGCTTTCGGAGTCGATAAGGAAGTTGCCGCTGGCGGCGATGCGTTCGCCGGCGCGAAGGCCGGAGGCGACGACGTAGTAGTCGTCGGCCTTCGTCGCGACCGTGATGACCCGCGGCTCGAAATGACCTTCGCCGTGAACGACGAAGACGATCTTCTCGCGGCCGCTGTCCAGCACCGCTCCCTCGGGCACGACGAGTTGTTCGCCCAGGTCCTGCTCGAGGGCGACGTCGGCGAACATCTCCGGTTTGAGCTTCAGGTCGGCGTTGGGAACGTCAATGCGGACCTTGGCGGTGCGCGTCATCGGGTCGAGTACGGGGTAGATGAATTGGACCTTCCCAGCCAGCGGCTCGGCGGGGTAATACGGCAACGTGATCTCGACGGGTTGCCCCACCCGGACGTAGGGGAGCTCGTTTTCGTAGACCTCGGCCTCCACCCACACCCGCGACAAGTCCGCGACGGTGAAGAGCGGCATCCCCGGCTCGGCGCGCGTGCCGACGTTGGCCATCTTCTCCAAAACGTAGCCGCCGACGGGCGAACGCACCGTCAGCGTTTTCCGCAAGGAACTTTCGGTCGGGACGCGCTCGATGTCGCTCGGGGCGATGTCCCAGTAAGCGAGGCGCCGCGCCGCCGCGTCGCGGAGGGCTTCCGCGCCGGCGGCCACGCCGTCGGCGGCGTTGGAAGCGAGGGCGCGCGCGTTCTCGTCCGCGATGCGGTATTCCTCCTGCGCCGCGTAGACCTCCGGGCTGTAGATGGCCAACAGCGATTGCCCCGCCGTCACCGGTTGGCCGGTGGCGTTGACGTAGAGATGTTCGATCCACCCCTCAACCTTCGTGGAGACGGAATACACCCGCCGCTCGTCGGGGACGACGGCGCCAACCGCGCGCACCGTACGCGAGACGCGCCGCCGTTCCACCGCGACGATCGTGACGCCGATAAGTTGTTGCTGGCGGGGGTCGATTTCAATCGCCGCCATCCCGGCGACGCGGGATTCGTGGCCGCGGTGCGCCGTCGTCATGCTCTCTTCCTTGACCGGGACCAACGTCATACCGCAAATGGGACACTCGCCCGGGCGGTCCGATACGTAATAGGGGTGCATGGAGCAGGTATAGAGCTGGCGCTGGCCGGCGGAGAAAGGCCACCCGCCCGCGCCGTGTTGGTGCAAGAGGAACCCCCCGGCGGCGACCGCTACGGCCGCGACGACGATCGCGGCGGCGAAGATGTCGGCTCTTTTATGGTTCGCCATAAAACCACTTCCTTGCGGGAACGGCGGCGCGGTTATTTGCCGCCCTTAGCCGTCCCGGCCCCTTCGTCATTTTTAGGTACGAGGTCCATACCGCATTTGGGACATTCCCCGGGCGCGTCCGACGTGACCTCCGGATGCATGGGGCAGGTATAACTCTTGGCGGCGGTCGTTTCCTTGGCCTCGTTCGTTTTATCGTCGGGGGCGGTTTTGGCGCAGCCGCACCCGAAGGCGCTGGCGGCGACCAGGAGGGCGGCGACTACGATCATAACCCTCCCTGGAATGAGCATTGCCATCTTCTCTTCTCCTTAGGGTTGTCGGTTCAAGTTCGCCGTTAGTAAAACCGTTCGCCGATCGCAACCTCGAGCGTCGCGACGGCCTCGTGTTTTTTCATCTGGAGTTCGACGTATTCCATCTGGGTCATATACCACGTCATCTGATTTTCCAAAAGCATGATGAAGTCGACGTTGCCCGCGGCGTAACCGGCCGCGGCGCCCCGGACCGCCGCCTCGGTTTGAGGTAAAAGGCCGTCGCGGTAGAGGACGAGTTGCTGGTCCGCCGCCGTTATCGTCGCATATAAGCTTTGGACGTCGCGGCGCACCTGGTTTCGCTTGTCGGCTACCTCTGCGGTCATCGCTTCGACCTCCGCCGTCGTCGCCGCCCGCATCCGGCGTTGACCCACGGTCATAAAAATAGGTATCCCCACTTCCGCCGAGAAGGACCACGCCGCTTCCTCCGGCGCCATTTCGGTCGGGTCCATGCGGGTATAGCCGACGCCGGCGGCTAGGTCGGGAATATAGCGCCAGGTCTCAGCGGCCCGCATCGCCTGCGCCCGGGCGAGCCGGGCTTCCGCGGCTTTGACTTTCGGATTGCGGGCCGCGGCCTTGGCGTACAATTCGTCCAACGTATAGGGAATCGTCACCTCGGGCAACTCGCCTAGCGGAGGAAGGGCCTCGCCCGCGGGCCGGCCGAGGAGCGCGTTTATCCGGCCCCGGGCCGCTACTTCCGCCGTTTCGAAATTGAGGATCTGGTTCGTCATCCGGGTCCGCTCCACCTGGGCGCGTAAGACCTCAGTTTGGGTCGCCGCGCCCGCCGCGTAAAGCGCCGCCGCGACGCGCTCGTAATCGGCCCACAGTTGCTTCTGGCGAACGGCTAATTCCTTCATCTTGGTGGCCGTATAAAGCTCGAGGTAGGCGTGCTTGGCCTCTTCCACGAGCATTAACCGCGTGGCCTCGGCCTCGTCGCCGGCCGCCCGCGCCCCCGCCGCCGCGGAACGGCGGTCGTAAATATTTTTCCCCCAGACGGGGATTTCCTGTTTAAGGCGAAAATCCCAACCCGGCATAAGGATTGTCCCCGGCGCGGCCTCGCCGCCGGGGCCCGTCATCCGCTCGGCCATGAACATGGGGTCGGGCCACAGGCCGACGGCGGCCGCGCTCGATTCCTCCGAACGCGCCGCCGCGGACGCGGCCTTAGCCATCGGGTTGACCGCGAGGACCTCGTCCGCCAACGCGCCTGCGGTAAGGGGCGTCCCGATGTCAGGCCAGCTCGCGACCGGCGTCAACGCCAGCGTTAAAAATGCTATGCGGCACATATTAAGGTTGAGAACCCTTCCCGGTTGGTAATATCGGTCGGAGCCGTTGAGCGCGGCTCGCGAAACGCCGCATACGGGGGGCGTGGGCAGGCGTCTACGAGGGTTTCGTTTACTCTCGCCCACCGCATCGCCCCCGTCGCAGCGTAGTTGCTTTTTTGAGGTTTATTACGACTAATTTACTCATAAATAGGACTAAAAAATAAGGCTTTTAGCGCAGGAACTTATCGAGAGACTCGACGAGTTCCTCTGTCAACGCTTCGCCGCGGCCCTCGACCATACCGGTTTTCACACAGCTGTTCATGTGGCGCTGCATGACGAGGAGCGCGACTTTCTCGAGAGCGCGCCGAGCCGCGGTGATCTGGTTAATGACGTCGACGCAGTACTTTCCATCCTGGAGCATCTTGGTGACGCCGCGGACCTGACCCTCGACCCGCGCCAGGCGGGCGAGGAGCATGTCGTTAGTAATCTTGGCGGTAGAATCGTTTCGTTTCATATCTATACCTTATACCTGTATACAGTATAATATACTGGAGTTAAAAAGTCAAGGATAAAATTAAGGGAGGGGAAATCCGTGCGGCGCTACGGGGGCGAGCGGTGACCCGCGCCGCCGCGGCGATGCGGCCATAGGCCGAAGGCGCCCGCGGCGGGCGCCTTTCGTCAAAGGGGATGTGGGGGCGAGAGGACTCGAACCTCCGGCCTTCTGCTCCCAAAGCAGACGCGCTACCGGCCTGCGCTACGCCCCCCGGCCGGTAATACTATACCTCAACGCGGAGGCGAGGTCAAACCGAAAGAGGGCTAGCGGCCGGGAAATTACTTCCGACCTTCCGTCATATACATGGACATTACGCTACTGTCTGCTCGAACAGCAGACGTTTTTTCCCGACCTTCTGCCGTAGTAGAAGACGCTCGTTGGGCGTTACATATCTACCTAAATCCGCATTATCGTAAACATAATAACGCCCTCCGCCCGTGTTAGAGGGCAAGGCCGCTTTGTAACTTACGATCGAGTGCTATTCGGCCCATTGACGATTTCGCTTGACTAAAACGCCGCGTTATTTAATATTGGTTCTGGGAGAACGTATACGCAACCGGGTGGACTTCTAAAGGGGTTTTAGGGTATGCCCGGACCGGGAGAGACAAGGTTATTAAGTACGGCGCCACGCGCCGCGCGACGTGAAATACTACCCAGGTTAGGCTAAAGCCCGGCTTGGTTTTTTTTATTTCTATTTAACTCAAAGCGGCGTTTTGGGGGACGGTTATTACCAAACAGGAGGCATAAAGATGAAGAGCGTTCTAATTATCGCTGTTGCGGCGTTCGCGGCCGGCGCCTACGGCGAATGGGTCTACGAGGGTAAGTGGGGCTCGACGGGTTCGGCGGACGGCGAGTTTTACCAACCTACCGGTGTAGCGGTCGCCCCAGACGGCCGCGTGTACGTGGCCGACACTTACAACGACCGCGTACAGTATTTTACCGCCCAGGGGAGCTGCCTCGGCAAGTGGGGCACGTCCGGTTCGGGGGACGGCCGATTTAACCGCCCGTGCGGCGTCGCCGTATCGCCGGCGGGGACCGTTTACGTCGTCGACACGAATAACCACCGCATCCAATATTTTACCCCCGCCGGGAGTTATCTCGGGAAGTGGGGGGAGTACGGCGTTCGTACCGGGTGGTTCGAGTGGCCCCGGGGCATCGCGTTTGCCCCCAACGGGAACGTCTACGTCGCCGACACCGGAAACGACCGCGTACAATACTTCACAACCACGGGAAGTTACCTCGGCCTTTGGGGTTACCCCGGTAGGGGCGAGGGCGAGTTCGATAAACCGACGGATGTCGACGTCGGATTAATGAACGCCGTTTACGTCGCCGATTCGGTTAACAACCGCGTGCAATATTTTATGACCGAGGGTTCGTTCGTAGGCACGTGGGGGTTGTACGGCTCGCGCGACGGCGAGTTTAAGAACCCTTACGGCCTCGCGGCGGGGCCCGGCGGTCCGGTTTTCGTTACGGACCAAGCCAACGCCCGCGTCCAGTATTTCACGTTTCAGGGATCTTTCGTCGGGAAGTGGGGCTCGTACGGCGACGGCGACGGCCAGTTCAAATACCCTTGCGGGATCGACGTCGCGCCGGGCGGCGAGCGGATCTACGTCGTCGATTACCATAACGACCGCGTGCAATACTTCCGCCCGGATAACCCCGCCGTTGTGCCGTCGTCGTTGGGTAGGATCAAAGCGTTGATGGCGGATTAAACGCCGGCCCCGCCGGAGGAAGGGGGAAGGTTGTATGAAGTCGTCAATCGTTGCTCTCGTTTTGGTGGTAGCGGTATTGCCCCGGCCGACGCTGGCCGCGTTCGTGTACGAGGGGCAATGGGGAGCTGAAGGAACGGGTAACGGCCAATTCCAAGGGCCGGGCGGCGTGGCCATTGCGCCCAACGGGAACGTTTATGTGGCCGATAGCAGTAACAACCGGATCCAATATTTTACGGCGACCGGGAGTTACCTCGGGCAATGGGGTTCGTACGGCGTCGGGGGCGGCGAGTTTAAAAGCCCTTGGGGCGTCGCGATCACGTCTGCGGGTACAGTCTACGTCCTCGATTACTACAACAACCGGATCCAAATTTTCACGTTGACCGGCGGCTTAGTCGGCGGGTGGTCGGTCCCGTATTATCCTAATGGCTTAGCCCTTGCCCCCGACGGGAACCTCTACGTAACGCGGTTTTACCAGGAGGAATTCGAATTTTTCGCCGAGGTATTGTGTTATTCGCCGGCGGGGCAGTTGGTGCTTCGGTGGGGGAAGTACGGGTTCCGCAACGGCGAGTTCCTGGAACCGAGCGGCGTGGCCGTCGCCTCCGAGGGCCTAGTCTACGTTTCCGACGCCGACAACCCCCGGGTACAATATTTCAACTTAACCGGTTCTTATATAGGGCGGTGGGGTATGTCGGGATCGGGACCCGGCCAATTCAACTACCCCTATGGCCTATGCGTCGACTCTTTAAAACGCGTCTTCGCCGCCGACCGCCAAAACGAGCGCGTACAGTACTTTACGCGCGAGGGTAGTTTCCTCGGTATGTGGGGTTCTCCCGGTACCGGGGAAGGCCAGTTCGACAAACCTACTTTCGTGGCGTTGGGCGAGGGCGGCCGCATTTACGTGGCCGATACGTGGAACTCCCGGATTCAATACTTCCGCGAGGATAACCCTGCGGTCATTCCGACGTCGTTGGGAAAAGTTAAAGCGTTATTTAAATGACCACGCGAGGTCCTTCCGCGGGTGAGTTGCGTATGAAATACTTAGCCGTTCTAACGCTCGCCGCGGCGCTCGCGGCCCCCCGCGCCTTCGCCGCGTGGGTGTACGAGGGGCAATGGGGTTCGCGGGGGTCGGGCCCGGGCGAGTTCAATTCGCCGGTAGACGTCGCCGTCGCGCCCGACGGCCGGGTTTACGTGGTCGAATTCCAAAACCACCGCGTGCAGTACTTTACCTCGAGCGGGTCATACCTCGGCATGTGGACGGTGAACGGATACCCCCTGGGCGCGGGCGTCGCGCCGAGCGGCGACGTTTACGTAGTCAGCAGCGCGGATAAGTGCGTACAGTACTTCACGCCCAACGGTTCGTTTCTCGGCGGCTGGGGAGCGTACGGCCGCGGCGACGGCGAGTTCGACGGCGCTTGGGACGTGGCCGTCGCGGCCAACGGGAACGTTTACGTGGTGGATACCCAGAACGACCGGGTGCAATACTTCACCCCGAACGGTTCCTTCCTCGGCAAATGGGGCAAGCTGGGTAACGCCCCCGGCGAGTTCAACCTTCCCCACGGCGTCGCGGTAGGGTCGAACGGCCGGGTTTACGTCGCGGACAATTGGAATACCGGCGTACAATATTTTACGCCCAACGGTTCTTATCTCGGCAGGTGGGGAAAGGTTTTCTTGGTAGGGGCTTTGCGGGTCGCCGTTTCGGCCGACGGCTTCGGTTTCGCGGTCGATCCGTGGAACCAACGCATACGTTACGGTACGACCTCAGGTTCGCTTATCGGCGAATGGGGCAGTTACGGCTCTGGAAAAGGCCAGTTCGACTGGCCTCAAGGCGCTGCGGCCTCGCCGGACGGCAAACGGGTCTACGTCGCCGATAAGTACAATTACCGCGTCCAGTACTTCCGCCGTTCCGACCCCGCCGTATCCCCCACGTCGCTGGGGCGCGTGAAGGCGTTGTTCCGGTAAACCCGACGCGCCTTCTCCTGAACGAGCAGATGACCTATTGTATGCGTTTTAAGCACAGCAGCATTTTGAAAACCTTCGAGTTATCCGATTTTGAAGCCCGCGTCGCCGCGTTGGAGGCCAAGGCCGCTTTGTAGACTCTCGGTTAAGGTTCCTGGGCCCGTTGACGATTTCGCTTGACTAAAACGCCGCGTTATTTAATATTGGCTCTGGGAGAACGTATACGTAACCGGGTGCCTTACCGTAGGATATTGAGGTTATGCCCGGGTCGGGAGAGACGAGTTTATTAAATACGGCGCCTCGCGCGCCGCGCGACGTAAAATAGTACCCAGGTTCGTTTATAGGCCGGCCTGGGATTTTTTATTTACGGTAACGGAGGTTAAGAGATGAGACGGATAATACTTTTCGTGACGGCGCTCGCGGCCGCCGCGGCCGCGGGAGGAGGCTGGCTCTTCGAGGGCAAATTCGGCAGGCGCGGCACCGGAGACGGCGAGTTCAACTCGCCGGTCCGCCTCGCCGTCGCCGCGAACGACAACGTCTACGTCGCCGATTGGCGGAATTTCAACGTACAATATTTCACCCCTACCGGCGATTACCTCGGGAAATGGACGCCCGGCGACCGGGTATCCGTGGCCTTCGCGCCCAACCGCTGGTTATACGTGGCCAACGTTGAACTTAACCGCGTCCAGTACTTCGACGAGAAAGGATCATTCCGCGGGGAGTGGGGCTCCGCGGGAAGCGGCAACGGCGAGTTTAACGGTCCCTACGGCCTAGCCTTGGCCCCAAACCGCAACGTCTACGTCGCCGACACCGGCAACCGGCGTATCCAGTATTTTACCTCGACCGGGTCCTTCTTGGGGAAGTGGGGAGGTGACGACCGCCCGAACGACGTCGCCGTGGCCTCGAGCGGTAAAGCCCACGTGGCTTATCCGCCGTATATGGGCGTGGCGGTGGCGCCCGACACTGGTTACGTCTACTTCGCCGATTACGATAATCACCGCGTCCAATATTTCACGGGTAACGGCTCGTTCCTGGGTACGTTCGGCAAGCGCGGCACGGGCGACGGCGAGTTCGAACAACCGTCGGACGTGGCCTTTTACAACTCGGGCGCCCGCCTATACGTCGCCGATACTGGCAACTGCCGCGTCGAGTACTTCCGCCGTTCCGACCCCGCCGTATCCCCCACGTCGCTGGGGCGCGTGAAGGCGTTGTTCCGGTAGGGGCGGATGGCCGGACGCCCCTACTTTTCGTTGGAGGTATTCGGGATTTCCTGTTATATTTATTCTCAGAGGGCAGTAGCTCGAGGAGGTAACGGATAATGAGGAAACTTGCGATAACGACGGCCGCGGCGCTCGGCGCGCTGGCGGCCTTTTGCGCCTGGGGCGCCTGGGTGTACGAGGGTCAGTGGGGTACGAAAGGAATCGGGCGAGGCCAATTCATGTTCCCGTGGGGCATAGCCACCGCTGCGAACGGCAACGTTTTCGTTGCCGACTCCGAAAACTACCGTATCCAATATTTCGCCCCTAACGGTTCCTTCTTGGGTACATGGGGTCGCCTCGGCTCGCGTAACGGCCAATTTAGGATGCTGCACGACGTAACCCTCGCGCCCGATGGAAAAGTTTACGTTGCCGATACCTACAACCACCGCGTCCAATACTTCACCGGGGCCGGCTCGTTTCTCGGTAAATGGGGTACCCACGGGTCCGGGCCCGGTTATTTTGAATACCCCACGGGTATAGCCGTCGCGTCGAATGGCAACGTCTACGTTGCCGACAGTTGGAACGATCGCGACCAATACTTCACGCCGTCCGGTTCCTTTCTCGG
>Ga0153916_10002028_pt1 | contig 14852 bp, 13 predicted proteins | sample Opewatmetagenome_FD_109642 | JGI IMG/M metagenome (GOLD analysis project Ga0153916, IMG submission 109642) | Freshwater wetland microbial communities from Ohio, USA - Open water 3 Core 3 Depth 4 metaG | ecosystem: Environmental > Aquatic > Freshwater > Wetlands | place: USA: Ohio, Lake Erie...
ACGAGCGTCACCTACGAGGAGCGGGGGCTGCCGGAGTGGCTGTCGGTCAAGAAGAACACGTGGCGGACCCCAGCGGCCCTGAGCGTGCAGGCATCCGCGGCGTTGCTGCTGCCGGGCTCCTACCACGGGACCGTTGTCGTGTCCGCCGACACCGCGAGCAACAGCCCGCAGACGATCAACGTCGTGCTCAACGTCCGGTAGGCTCACGCGGCGCGCGCCAGCGACGACCGGGCCTCGCTGAGACGTCTGACCCTTGACGACGCAGAACGGGCCGCTCACGCGGCCCGTTCTCATGTCTGTCGCAGTAGGGATGCGGGGCGATTTACGATCCCGCCACCGCGTCGGTCGACCGGCGGGTGAACGTTTGCCCGACCGCCACCGGCGGGGCCGGCTGGTACTTGGTCACCGGCTCGAGCTGCGCCGCCGCCGCGAGCGCGGGCCGGTTCGCGACCGCGATGCGCCGCCCGGTCACCTCGAGCAGTCCTTCCGTCGTGAGCTCCCGCAGCGTCCGCGACACGGTCTCGCGGCTCGCCCCGACCATCTGGGCGATGAGATTGTGCGTGATGCCCTTGGGCACCGCCGACCCGTCGTTGCGCTCCGCCAGATCCAGGATCAGTCGCGCGACCCGCCCGCGCACGTCGAGCAGCACGAGCCCGCGGATCGTGTCGTCCTGCGACCGCAGCCGGCGGGACAGCACGCGCAGCAGCCCGAGGCTCATCCCCGGCATCTCGGCCAGGCAGCGGCGGAACTCCTCGCGACGCAGCACCAGCAGCTCCGTGTCCTGCATCGCGATGACGTGCGCGGGGTTGGGCAGCTCGTCCAGCAGCGCCGTCTCCCCGAAGAAGTCCCCGTTGTCCCGCGTGCCCAGGATGACCTCGCGACCGTCCTCGGACACGTAGACGACCTTTACGCGCCCGGACAGCACGACGTAGAGCGCCTCAGCCTGCTCGCCCTCGAACAGGATGATGCTGTCCTTGGGGTAGGACCGGCTGACTGTGGCCTCGCGCAGGCGCCACAGGTCAGACTCGCGCAGTTGCGAGAACAGCGGGATACTGCGGAGCGTGGTTTCCATGGTGTCCTAACCGGCGGTTTCGCAAGGCTTTATACAAGCTTCTCGCGGAAAAAGCAACGAGCCAACCGGTTCCCCGGGACGACGCGGGAGGTGGCGCCTCTCCAGACGCCACCTCCCACGGTCATCCGCCGAGCGCCAACTGCTGACGCCCGACCCTCGACTCCTTCACTTCGCCGAGTCGAACCGCTTCGCCACTTCTTCCCAGTTCACCAGGTTCCACCAGGCTTCGATGTACTCGGCACGCCGATTCTGATACTTGAGATAGTAGGCATGCTCCCAGACGTCGAGCCCGAGGATCGGGGTCTTCCCGTCCATGAACGGACTGTCCTGGTTGGCGGTGCTCACGACCTCGAGCTTGCCGCCCTGCGCGACGAGCCAGGCCCAGCCGCTGCCGAACCGGGTCGCCGCCGCGTTCGTGAACGCCTCCTTGAACTTCGTGACGTCACCGAACTTGGCCTGGAGCGCGCCGGCCAGCTTGCCCCCGGGAGTCCCCCCCCCTTTGGGCTTCATGATCTGCCAGAACAGCGTGTGGTTGGCGTGCCCGCCGCCGTGGTTGCGGACCGCCGTCCGGATGGCCTCCGGAACCGTGTTGATGCCGCGGAGCAGCTCCTCGAGCGACTTCTTCTGCAGCTCGGGCGCCTTGTCCAGCGCCGCGTTCAGATTGGTGACGTAGGCCTGGTGGTGCTTGGTGTGGTGGATTTCCATCGTGCGCGCGTCGATGTACGGCTCGAGCGCGTCGTACGGATACGGAAGTTTCGGCAGCTCGTGTGCCATGTATGCCTCCAGGTTGTGCTGGGATAGGGCAATATAGAGGAGGGAAACGGGAAACGGGAAACGGGAATGGGGCCCATCGTTTCCCGCTTCCCGTTTCCCCTCAGAACACGATCTCGACGCCGACCCTGATCTGCCTGGCTTCGCCGTACAGCAGCGTGGGCTCATAGTAGTCCAGCAGCGCCGCACGGCGGGCCGCCGTCTGCTCGCCCGCATCGAGGAAGCCGTCGTGGTTGGCGTCGAACCCGGGCACGAAGAGCGGCGACTCACGCGGGATCGGTATGGCGCCGCTCGTTTCCTGCACCGCGCGCGCCTCCAGCGCCGCGACATCAGGCATGACGCCGCCGCCCTCGCGCGCCGCCTGGAGGTTGGCGTGGTTGAGGAGGTTGCGACCCTCGAGCATCACCCGGAGGGTGCGCGCGCCCCACCGCCACTCACGCGCCAGCCGGCCCGCGACGGCCACCGTCCACGGCAGGCGGCGTTCGGCGGCGCCGGGCACGGGATATCCCGATCCCGCCGACCCACTCACGGCAATGCGGAAGCCGGCGGGGAGCCGCCAGTAGACGTTGAGATCGATGCTGTGCCGCCGATCGAACTGCAGCGGCAGCTCGACCCGGCCTGTGGTGTCCGTGCCGGCCGGGGTCGAGTCGAACGCGGTGGATGCCACGCCGACCGCCCGCTGCAGCGCGTACCCCAGCTCAAACCAGCGGCGTTGGTCGAGCCGCCCCTCGAGCCGCACCTCGAGCCCCTGCACCCGCCCGAAATCGAGATTGGTGAACGTCTGGCCCTGCGAGGCAAGCACGATGCCGCTGGTGGTGATGGCGGTGAGATCCTTGAGAAAGCCGGTGGCGCGGAGCACGACGTCGCTCCCCACCAGGTAGTCGAGGCCCGCCTCGTACTGGGTGGCCTTCTCGAAGCCGAGGTTCGGGTTTCCCTGGCGGCGCACGGCGGTGTTGAGCGAGTCGTCCAGCGCCTGATCGAAGAAGAACTGGAAGTCCGGGGGCTGCGAGAAGCGGCCGAAGTTCCAGTGGATCGCGGCCCGATCCAATCCGAGCACCTGGAGCGGCATCGCGAACCCGATGCGCGGGTGCACGATCACGTTCCAGCGGGTCGTCTCAGTCGGCGCCGAGAGATCGCGCCGGTCCAGCGGCGCCACCAGGCGGGGCTGGAACGCCTCGAGCCGCACCCCCAGATCGACCGTGGCGGCGTCCAGCGTGTAGAGCGTGCTGTGGACCCAGGCCGCGGCCGTGCGGGGGTAGAACTGCACGAAGCTCGGCGCGGCTCCCGCGAGCCCGGCGTGCACGTGCTGGTACGCCGCGATGCGGTAGAGCCGGAAGTCCCCGCCCACTTTGAGGTCGTGCTGCGGGGACACGAGGGTCTGGAGGTCGACGCGCACATCGGCGAAGTCGCTGCGCGTCCATTCGGCGATGCCGCTCGTGCCGTCAGTGATGAACAGATCCGCCCCGAGAATCCCGTACGGGCTCCCGAGACCGGAGTCCGACGGGGCGGTGTAGCCGGGCAGCGTGCGTCCCGTCCCGATCTGCTCGGCTACGGCGCTGCGCACCACGTCCTCGCCGCGGAACCGCAGGTCCCCCAGCAGGAACCGGCCAACCCGCCCCGGCTGGATCGTGTCGGCGACGCCGAGGTAGCGGTCCACGCGACCCACCGACAGGCGTGTGCTGAGGCGGATCGCGCGCGCCGCGTTCGCGCGGAACGTCCCCGCCAGCTGCATCGTCGCCAGCGTCGCGGTCTCCCGCTCGGCGAGATAGCCGCTCAGCGCGTACTTGAACCGGGTGGAGTACAGCTCATGCTGGTCGCGGTTGCGGCTCACCGACAGCAGGGCGGCGAACTGTTCTCCGAGCGGCACGTCGACCCGCCCGAACGCGAAATACTGGTCGCCCGCGTGGTGCGGGATGATCGCCCGTTCCGCCGGGCAGGGGAAATCCACGGGGAGGCACGTGAGCCCGCGCACCCGCGCGTCCTGGTCGGCGCGCCCGATGAGGGACAGGTCGAGGAAGGCCGTGGCCCCGCGGAGCAGCGGCCCACCCGCGGTCCCGCCGAGTCGCACGTAGCCGCGCGAGAGCGATGCCGGCGCCGCCTCGTCGGTGACGCCTTCGAACCGTCCGAACCACCGGTCCCGCGGTCCGCTGCGCGACACCAGCGTCACGACACCGCTCACGGCGCTCGGCTGGTCGGCGGAGAAGCCCGACGTGAAGACGTTCATCTCCTGCACCGCCGACGGCGCGAGCTGAAACGCAATTCCGTTGCGCGACGCCGCGAACTGGTCCTTCACGTCCACGCCGTCGATCACGTAGGACTCCTGCCCGATCCGGCCGCCGCGAAAATGCCCATCGGCAACCCCGGTCCGCAGTTCCAGGATCTGGGCGATGTCCTGCACGGGCGCGGCCTGCAGCTCGTCGCGGCTCACGACCTGGCGTGACGCGGTCACGTCCGGCGTGAGCAGCGGCCGCTGCTCCACCACCACGGGGATCGGCGCCAGCTCGATGACGGCGGGCTCCACGCTCAGGGCCAGCCGCGTGCTTGCCCCCGAGCGCACGATCACGCCGAGCACCTCGGCGGGCCGGAACCCGGGGCGCCGGGCCGTGACCTGATACGTCCCGGGCGCGAGCCCGATCAGCACGAACTGCCCGTCGGCTCCGGTCGTCGCCGCGACCGTCGAGTCCCCGCCCGATCCGACGGCGACCACCTGCACGCCCGTGACGGGCGTGGTGTCGCGCGCGCTCACCACGCGCCCGACGATCTGGCCGGTCGTCTGGGCGGCGAGCGGCAGGGTCGTGCCACCGGCGAGCAGCGCCGTTGCGAGAAGCCGGAGAGTCGGCGACATTGACGCCGAAAGAGGAACCTGGGAGGAGTGACTGTCAATGAGGGGCCGCGTGCCACGCGACCAGGTGTGCCGAGCGATGTCGGCGCGGCGGCTGCTGCCGCTCCTGCCGCCCCTGTGGCTCTCCGCATGCGGTCCGACGGAGGTGCTCGTAGGCGACGCGCCCGGTGTGGCCCGCGTCGTGGCCGGCGTGCTCGGCGTCCCCTTCGTGCGGAGCTTCCCCGACACGGCCGGCTCCGGAGACGCCCTCGACATCCCGCTCGGGCTGCCGGGCGGATTGGCGGCCGTCGAGGACGGCAGCTTCTACTTCGCGGATCGGCTGCGGCGGCGTGTCGGATACGTGGCGCCGGATGGTCGCCTTGAGTGGCGGGTGGGAATGGGAGCATGCGCCAATCCCGGTCCCGGGTCGGGCGCCCCCGCCACCGTGTGCCTCGCGGGGCCGGACGGCATCGTGCTGGCGAGCGACGGCACGGTGGTGATCGCCGACGAAGACGGGCACCGCGTGTACCGCTACGACCCCGCCGCCAACCGGGTGGGCGTCGTGCTCGGGACCGGCCAGCCCGGGCGGGCGAACGACGGGGCGGTGGCCCAGGCGGCCCCGACCGACCGGCCCGCCGCCGTCACGATCGACCAGGCCGATCTGGTCTACGTCGCCGAGCGCGGCAACGGCCGCGTCGTCCGGGTCGAGGCGGGCGGCTCGCTCACCGTCGTGGCGGGCGGCGACGCCCGGGGGGACGCGGGAGACGGCGGGCCGGCACGGGCGGCGACGCTCATGGGGCCCGAAGGGCTGGCCTGGATGGGCGACACCCTGTACATCGCCGACGGCGGGACCAACCGCATTCGGCGGGTCATCCGTGACACGATCTTCGCCTACGCGGGCCTTGGCGCCGCGGGCTTCGCGGGCGATCGCGGCGCCGCGCAGACCGCGCTGTTCGACGCCCCGGGTCAGCTCGCGGTCGTCGGGACCCTGCTGCTGGTCGCCGATCGCGGCAATCGGCGGGTGCGTATCATTCGGGTGGGGCCGGATTCGATCGACACGTTTGGCGGCACCGGGGCGATTACGCCGGGTGCGGATCTTCAGCCGATTGGGGCGACGGGCATCGCGGGGCCCGCGGGGCTGGCCGCCGCGGGCCGACTGGTCTTCGTGAGTGACTCGGGCGGCTACGTCGTGCGCCGGGTCGTGCGCTAGCCGAGGAGTGAGCATGCTGCCGAGCCGTGCAGCGCGCGCCGGGCGGCGGGCCGATGCCTGAGCGGACGGCATCGCGGGCCGCGCTCGGCGTCATGGCCGAGGTCGCGGGCTTCCTCGGGGGCTCGATCGGCGTCGAGAACGCGCTCGCGGGGATCGCGGGTGCCCTGCGGCGCGGCGTCGGCGCCGAAGAATGCTGCGTGTGGGTGCGGGCGCCGGATGGCGTGTCGTTCCGCCCGTTCGGCCCGCCCGATGCGCCCGTCGCGCGACGCTCCGCGCCGGAGATCGCCGCACTGGTGGCGCTGGAGCGCCTGCCGTCGTGGACGCCGCAGCAGCCGTGGCTGCTGGCCCCGCTTGTCTATCAGGGTGAGCGGCTCGGCCTGCTCGAGTGCTGCGTCCGCGACCAGACCAACCTCGACGTGTGGGGCCAGGTGGTCGCCACGGTCGCGAACATCCTCGCCCCCCTGCTGTCGACCATCGCGCTGTCCGAGGACTTGGCGAGCGAGGTCGCGCTGCGGACGCGCGAGACCGAGGCGCAGCGGCGCTTCACCAGCCGGATCATCGATTCGCTGCCCGTCGGCCTCTACGTGATCGACCGGCTGTACCGCATTCAGGCCTGGAACCGCAAGCGCGAGACCGGTACCCAGGGGGTGTCGCGCGATGACGCGCTCGGACGGACCGTGTTCGAGGTGCTGCACCGCCAGCCCCGGGCGCTGCTGCAGCAGGAATTCGACCGCGTGTTCGAGACCGGGCAGATCGAAGAGGTCGAGGTTGCGACCGACACGCGGGGCGGGCCCCGCTACTACCGCATCTCGAAGATCCCGATGCGGCTGCACGACGAGCACGTCACCCACGTGATCACGATCGGCGAGGACGTGACCGCGTCCAAGCTCGCGCAGCAGCAGATCTCGCAGACCGAGAAGCTCGCGGCGGTGGGACAGCTCGCGGCGGGGGTGATGCACGAGCTGAACAACCCCCTGGCCACGATCGGCGCCTGCGTGGAAGCCCTGACGTCGCGCATGGGCCAGATGCCCGCGGGGCCGCGGCAGACCGTCACGGAGTACCTCGACATCGTCGAGTCGGAGCTGAGCCGCTGCAAGGCGATCGTGGACGGCCTGCTCGACTTCTCGCGGCCCAAGGGACGGGCGAAGTACCCGGTCCAGGTGAACCAGGTGGTCGAAGACGCGCTGTTCCTCGTACGGCACCACGACCGGTTCAAGCGCATCACGCTCGACCGCCGCATCACCGACGATCTGCCGCCGGTCGAGGCCAACGCCGAGCAGCTCATTCAGGTGTTCCTCGATCTGATGTTGAACGCGATCGACGCGATGGACGGCCGCGGGACGCTGGCCGTCGCGACGCGCCTGAGCCCCGCCCGCGCCGACGAAGTCTGGATCGAGATCTCCGATACCGGGATGGGCATCCCCCGCGAGGACATCGCGAAGATCTTCGAGCCGTTCTTCACCACCAAGACCCCCGGCCAGGGCACCGGCCTGGGGCTCTCCATTGCCTACGCCATCGTGCAGCACCACGGCGGCCGCATCGTGGTGGATTCGAAGGTCGGCTCCGGCTCCACCTTCCGGGTCATCCTGCCGGTCTTCCACGCCAAGGAGGACGCGTGAGGGTCCTGGTGGTCGAGGACGATCGCACCGTCGGGCAGTTCGTCCAGCGGGGACTCGAGGAGCAGGGCATGCAGGTGGAGCTGGTGGGCGACGGGCGGGAAGGCCTCGAGCGGGCGACGGCGGGCGAGTTCGACCTGATCGTGCTGGACCTGCGCCTGCCGTCGCTCTCCGGCGTCGAGGTGCTGCGCACGCTGCGGGACCGCGGGATCACGATGCCGGTGCTCGTGCTCACCGCCCAGGACGCGGTCGAGTCGAAGGTCCAGGCGCTGCGGACCGGGGCGGACGACTACGTCACCAAGCCGTTCGCGTTCGAGGAGCTGCTCGCGCGCGTCGAGGCGGTGGCCCGGCGCCCGAAGGCGATTGCGCCGCCCACCCTCAAGGTCGCCGACCTCGAGATCGATACCGCCAGCCGGGAGATCCGTCGGGCCGGACGGCTGCTCGACGTCACGCCGAAGGAATACTCGGTGCTGGAGTACCTCGCGCGGAACCGCGGGCGCGTGATGTCGCGGACGCTGATCACCGAGTACGCCTGGGGCTACCACTTCGATCCCGGCACGAACGTCGTCGATGTCGTGATCAACCGGCTGCGCAAGAAGGTCGACCAGGGGTTCTCTCCGAAGCTCATCCACACGGTGCGCGGCGTCGGCTACGTGATCAAGGCCTAGATGCGCACGATTCGCGGCCGGCTCGCGGCCTCCTACGCCGTGGCGCTCGCCGGGACGATGTTTGTCTTCGGACTCGTCATCTACCTCGTGCAGCGGCGCGAGAACCTCGGCGAGCTGGACGATCGGGCGCGCCTCGAAGCCAACCTCATTGCGGCAACCCTGAGCGAAGCCTACCGGGCCCGCGGCGAGCTGGTCGTCACCGACCGGCGGACCGGCCGTCCGGTGCTCGCTTCGGAAGTGAGCCCGTTCCTCGAGGGCATCCCCGGCTACGTCGTGCTGGTCGGGCCCGACGGCGACGTGCTCCACCTGTCCGCCGACGCCCGGGCGGTGCAGTACGCCCAGCTGCTGCTGTTGCTGAACCCCGTGTTCCGCGCGGACTCGACGGCCGAGTTCGGCACCGCCGATCTCGGGGCGCCGGCGGGGCTGGTGCGCTACTACGCGCGACCGGTGACCGGCGCCGGCGAGCAGATCGCGGCCGTGCTGTCGGGCGTGTCCACGGCGGGCATCGTGCTCGCGCCGCGGCACCTGGTCTACGTCATGCTGGCCGTCGCGCCGCTCATCCTGCTCGCGTCGACCCTGATCGGCTACCTCCTGGCGGCCCGTACCCTGAAGCCCGTCGACGGCATCGTGGACGAGGTCGAGGCCATCTCCGACGGCCGGAGCCTCCACAAACGCCTCGCCGCGCCCGAGACCGGGGACGAGCTGGCCCGTCTGTCCCGCACGCTGAACGCGATGCTGGCCCGCCTCGAGCGGAGCTTCCAGGCGCTGCGCCGCTTCACGGCGGACGCGAGCCACGAGCTCAAGACGCCGCTCACCGTGCTCCGATCGGGGATCGAGCGCGCCATCACCCATCCGCGCGTGACCCCCGAGGTGATGGAGGTGCTGGACGAGACGCTGGCGGAAGTGAACCGGATGGCGGAGACCGTGGATGCGCTCCTGATGCTGGCCCGCGCCGACGAGGGCCGTGCCCCGCTCCACCTCGAGACGATCGACCTGCGGGAGCTCCTGGGGGAGGTGTCGGAGACCGCGAGCCTCCTGGGCGAGCAAGCCGCGGTAGACGTCACCGTGGACATGCCCGACCATCCCGTGATGCTCGGCGCGGATCGCAACCGCATGCGCCAGCTCCTGATGAACCTGTTGACCAACGCCATCAAGTACACGCCTGCCGGCGGCACGGTCGCGATCGAATCCGCGGTCCGGGAACACGAGGTCGTGATCTCCGTGCGCGACACCGGCATCGGGATCGGGCCCGGCGACCTGCCGCACATCTTCGACCGCTTCTGGCGTGCCGACCCTGCCCGCAGTCGCACCGGCGAGCGGAGCGGCGTCGGCCTCGGGCTCGCCATCTCCAAATGGATCGTCGAGGCGCACGGCGGCACGATCACCGCGGAGAGCCGGTTGGGTCGTGGGAGCACGTTCGTTGTGACGCTGCCGCTCGAGCCCCCATCAGCCGCTGAAGCTGACGGACCGTAACCCGCCCGCCACGCTCCTGTCATTGATCACCCATCGGGGCGACAAGCGCGCCTCGGCCGGCTGTCCTAACGTGCATCCGGACTCAGGCCCAGAGGTGGCGATGTTCACCATGTTGGAAGGGTCCGGACGCGGGCCGAGCCGGCTCACCCGCGCGGCGCAGCGTGGTGGCTGCTGCCGGACGAGAAATCCCGACCGTAATGTGATTGTTATCGTCCTGTAATCTCGCGCCCACGCGTGCGCGAGGTGGTGGAGCGCATGCCGAGGTAGCTTTGATCGTAGAGGTGATCACGTTCAGGAGGAACACGTGTTCGACAACCTCGTAGAATCCAATCCCAAGGGCCGGAAGATCGGGGGCGCGGCCTCGAGCTCGTTCATGTCGCTGGTGGTCCACGGCGTGCTGATCTACGTCGCGGTGATGGCGACGATGAAGGTCCGGGAGGCCGTCCAAGGAGCCCAGCTCGACACCACGCTGGTCTTCCTCACGCAGCAGCAGGATAAGCCGCCCGAGCCCGAGGAGCAGAAGCCGCAGCTGGCGTCGCTGACGCCGCCGCCGCAGGGCTTCCAGACGGTCGTGGTGGTTACCTCGATCCCGACCGAGATTCCGCCGGTCAACCTGAATGAGCGGTTCGACCCGCGCGACTATTCCGGCGTCGGCGTCGAAGGCGGCATCGCCCAGGGCGTCGTGGGCGGCACGGGCCCGGTCCCGACGGATCTCGCCCAGGTCTACGTGGAAGCGGTGGTGGACGAGCCGCCGATCCGGCTCTCCGGTCCGCAGCTGCAGTACCCGCCGCTGCTCAAGGATGCCGGAATCGAGGGCTCGGTGACCATCGAGGTCGTGATTGGCGTGGACGGTCATCCGGAGGCCGAGACGTTCCGGATCATCGAGTCCACCAACAAGGCGTTCGAGCGGCCGGCGCGCGATGCCGTGCTGGGCTCGGTCTACCGGCCCGGACGCATGCGCGGCCAGTCGGTGCGCGTGCTCGTGCGCCAGCCAGTGGTGTTCAACATCATCAAGAGCCGCTAGGAGCTCGAGGGCGCGGCGCCCCGGGGGCGACCGCGCCGTACCTGTACCGTCTGAGGGAGGACTGACGCTGTTATGCAACTCTCACTGCTGGACCTCTGGGCTTCCGCAGGTGGTTTCGCGCGGGGCATCATCTTCATCCTCGCGATCATGTCGGTCATTTCCCTGACGGTCGCGGGCGCCAAGTGGTGGCGGTTCCGCAAGAGCATGCGCCAGACGCGGAAGTTCGCCCCGGAGTTCGCGCGCTTCCTCCAGGAGGAGCAGCTCGAGAAGGCCATTCAGCTCGCGGAGAAGCAGAAAGTCTCGCACGTCGCGCGGGTGCTCGGTGAGGCCCTGGTCGAGATCAAGCCGCTGCTGAAGGACCGCGCTACGATGACGTCGCAGGACATCAACTCCGCGGAGCGGGCGGTCGATCGGCAGATGCTGATCCTCCAGTCCGAGTTGAAACGCGGGATGGGCTTCCTCGCGACCGTGGGCGCCACGGCCCCGTTCGTCGGCCTGCTGGGCACGACCATGGGCATCGTGAACTCGTTTACCGGCATGGCCACCAGCGGCTCGGGCGGCCTCGCCGCCGTGTCGGCCGGGATCGCCGAGGCGCTGATCACGACCGCCTTCGGCCTCATGGTCGCCATTCCGGCCGTGTGGTTCTACAACTACTTCCAGACGAAGATCGACAACCTGACGGTCGAGATGACCTACACGTCGAAGGAGCTGGTCGACTTCCTGATCAAGAACGCGGGGAGCGAGTTCGGCCGCTCGATCTTCACGAAGGAATTCAAGGCCCAGTCGGCCGCGCAGACCGGCCACATCAGCTGATCCCCGACCCGGTGCGTAGACCCGCGAACGGGAGGATGGACGCATGGGAGCTGACGTAGGAGCCAAGGGATCGGTGAAGTCCGAGCCCAACGTGGTGCCGATGATCGACATCATGCTGGTGCTGCTGATCATCTTCATGATCGTGACGCCGGCCATTGCGACGGGCTTCACGGCCAAGATCCCGCAGGGCAAGAACATCGAGACGGCCGCCGATGAAGAAGGCGATGTCGTGCTCGGCATCGACGTGAACGGGGCGTACTACCTGGACCCCGGGTCGGGCACGGTCACGCCGGTAAGCGCGGCGCGGCTCGAAGAGGCCCTGAAGCAGATCTACACCAACCGGGAAGACAAGAAGATGTACTTCCGGGCCGACGCCAAGCTGGACTATGGCAAGGTGGAGGACGTCCTCCAGATCGCCCGGCGGGGCGGCGTGCGCGTGCTCGCCACCATCGCGGAGGAGAAGCGCGAGGCCGCGTTCGGCAAGCGCGGGGGAGGGAACTGAGCCATGGCGGGCATGGAAGCGGGGAGCGGCGGCTTCAGGAACGAGCCGAACGTCGTCCCGATGATCGACATTCTGCTCGTGCTGCTCATCATCTTCATGATGCAGGTCCCGCTGCAGCGGAAGAAGATGGACGTCCAGCTGCCGCCGGAGCTGCAGCAGCAGCAGCAGCAGCAAAAGGCCGCGTCCGACCAGATCGTCCTCCAGCTGAACGAGGACGGCAGCTACGCGATCAACAGCGCCCCGGTGCTCAAGGAGAATCTGGAGCGCCGGCTGCGGGAGATCTACGACCCGCGCCCGACGAAGCTGATGTTCATCAAGACCGCGCGCAACCGGAAGTTCGAGGAGGTCGTCGAGGCGATGGACATCGCCCGCGGCGCCGGCGTGCAGGTCATCGGGTTCACGCCGCCCGAAGCCAAGTAGGCGCCGCGATCAGCGGAGCGACCCGGGGGCGCGGGGCCGATGGAAGGCTCCCGCGCCCCCGGTGTATCATTCGATAGCGTATGCGGCCGCCGAGTTTGCTGATCCTGCCCCACCTGGAACGCGCGCGCCCACCGTGGCGCTGGGCCGCGTTTTCCGTGATGCTGCACGCCGTGATCATCTTTGCCCTCGTGTGGGACTGGAGCAGCCCTGAGCCGATGCTGGCCACGCTCACTCCGGGGGGCCCCGGGCCGGCCGGCGGCGGGGGCGGCGGCGGCGGACCGCGCATCACCTACGTCCTCATCCCGGCCTATCAGCCGCCCGTCAAAGCGCCCCCGCAACCCGAGGTCCGGCCTGAAGACATCGTGATTCCCAAGCCTGCGGTGCAGCTGGTGGAGATCCAGCAGCCGGTCTTCGAGATTCCGAAATCGGCGATGGCAGCGGGGGCGCCGGTCATCGGGCAAGGGCCCGGCACCGGCGGCGGACCGGGCGCCGGGACGGGAACAGGTGGGGGCATCGGGAGCGGCCGCGGCACGGGTACAGGGTCCGGAGTCGGTCCCGGCACCGGCGGCCAGGGCGGGGACATCTTCCCACCCGCCCCGCGCTACACCATTCTTCCACCCGCGCCCGTTCCCCCGTCGGTCAAGGGCAAGGTCATCCTCGCCCGGTTCACCGTGGGCGTCGATGGCCGCGTGCTCAGCGTCGAGATCCAGCCGCAGATCCGGGATGTCGAGTACCGGCAGCGATTCATGGCCCAGCTCTACCAGTGGACATTCGCCCCCGCCGTGACGCGCGACGGCGTGCTGGTGCGGGGCGAGATCGTGGTTACCCTGACCCTGTAGCCGCGAGATGCGCCGCGAGCGCCAGCGCGCCGCGCGGCGGGTCGACCTCCTGCGACACGACGGAAAGCCGCGGCGCGCGCTCGGCCAGCGCGGCGACCAGCGCGTCCCGTACCGGAAAGCCGGGGGTAAGGATCCCGCCCGCGAGCGCGATCGGGACGACCGTTTCGGTGGGGAACCGCTGCAGCAGGGCGAGGACGTGCTGCGCCAACTCGGCGGCGGCGGCCTCCACAAGGGTCTGAGCCACCCGGTCGCCGCCCCGAGCGGCCTGCTGGGCGATCTTGGCCAGCGCGGCCACGGCGCCCGGTGATGCCGCGCTGCTCCAGTGCACCAGGCCATCGAGCGAATCGGCGCCCACGTGGCGGGACACCGCCGCGGCGAGCGCAGTGGCGGGGCCGCGGCCGTCCGCCGCCTTCCCGACCGCGGCGAGCACCGCGCGGCCGAGGTAGTACCCGCTTCCCTCGTCGCCGAGCTGCCATCCGAGACCGCCCGCCCGCCACACGACGCCGGACGGATCACGCGCGTACGCGATCGAGCCCGAGCCGGCGATCAGCAGGATCCCGGCCGCCTGCCGGAACACGCTCTCCAGGGCGATGGCCGCGTCGGTCGTCACCTCGACACGGTGCGCCACGTGCGCTTCAGCGAGGGCGTCGCCGAGGGCTCGGCGCTCCTGCTCGCGCCCCGCTCCGGCCGCGCCCACCACCAGCGCGCCCGGCAAGCCCGTGATGCCGGCCTCGGTGAGCGCCTGCCGGACCGTGCCGACGATCGCGCGCGCTGCCGCGGGCAGGCCACCCGGTCGCACGGCGCCGGCCGCGCCCCGCACGCGGGCCCGAATCGTCAGCAGCGCGTCGGCGACCACGGCCTCGGTGTGCGAGCCGCCCGCATCGACCCCGACGAGGAACTCGGTTGGTTGTTGGGTCATCCTCGCAGGCTCGCGGGAGCATCGGGTGCGCGGGCCACGCGCGGACCGGCGAGCGACGCGGCCCACCCCGTGACCAGCGTGATCGCCAGGCCGAGCGGGACGTACCACGGCCACGCGAGCCGCGCGAGCGGACCCGGCTTGACCAGCACCACGACCAGCATCACCGCCGTGGCCGTGGCGAGCGCGAGGATGGCGTCACGCTGCCGCGCCCGACGGACGAGGCCGCCGAGCAGGAACGTCCCCAACAGGCCGCCGTAGGTGATCGAGGCGACGGAGAGCGCCAGCTCCACCACCGGCTGGTCCGTGGAACGGAACGACAGCGCGCCCCCGGCAAGCACGACGGCCCAGAACACAGTCGCCCACCGCCCAACGACCAGCAGGTGCTTGGGGTCGCGCCGTCCGGTGAGCGGCGCGTAGAAGTCATGCGTCGCCGCGGACGCGAGGGAGTTGAGCGACGAGGCCACCGTGCTCATCGCGGCGGCGAGCACGCCCGCGATGACCAGGCCGGCGATCCCCCGCGGAAGCTGCTCGGCCATGAAGTCGGGATACAGCAGATCGCTGCGCCCCGTCCCGGAGTCCGCGCCCGCCGCCCACAGCATCGTGCCCACAAGCAGGAACAGGGCGAACTGCGCGATCACGACGACGCCCGACCCGATGAGCGCACGGCGGCTGTCCTTGAGCGAGCGCGTGGCGAGCAGCCGCTG
>Ga0153916_10002029_pt1 | contig 14852 bp, 17 predicted proteins | sample Opewatmetagenome_FD_109642 | JGI IMG/M metagenome (GOLD analysis project Ga0153916, IMG submission 109642) | Freshwater wetland microbial communities from Ohio, USA - Open water 3 Core 3 Depth 4 metaG | ecosystem: Environmental > Aquatic > Freshwater > Wetlands | place: USA: Ohio, Lake Erie...
CCGCAGGAACATCGACTGGGCACACCTTCGTGCAATCATCACAAGATGTGCACTTCTTAACATCAACATAGCGGGGCTTCTGACGTACTGTCACTTCGAAGTTGCCGACAAAGCCTTCCACCTTCTCTACTTGTGACAGAGTGAGCATCTCGATGTTGGGATGTGATCCGACTTCAGCCATGCGAGGAGTCAATATGCAAGACGCGCAATCCAGAGTAGGAAACGTCTTGTCCCATCTACTCATCTTGCCACCAATGCTCGGTTCCTTCTCAACAAGGTAGACTTTGAAACCCGCATTGGCAAGGTCGAGAGCTGCTGATATCCCAGCTATGCCGCCACCTATTATCAAAGTCGCTTTCTTCACTTCGAAGACCGGCTCGTCAAGTGCTTCCAGAAGCTTGGCCCTGGCGACAGCCATGCGAACTAGGTCAATTGCCTTCTCTGTCGCGGCCTTGGGGTCGTTGGAGTGTATCCAGCTACACTGCTCTCTCAGGTTCGCGATCTCGAGTAGGAAGGGATTCAGTCCGCTATCCCTCATGGTCTGCCTGAAAGTGACTTCATGCATTCGAGGCGAGCAAGATCCGATCACAATTCTGTCCAGTCTTTTGTCCTTAACCGCATCGTGAATGATCTGCTGGCCCGGTCTTGAACAGACGTACTTGTAATCTTCGACATGCACTACCCCGTCGATCTTCTTTATTGTATCCATGAGACGAGGTATGTCCACTACTCCTGCAATGTTGCTCCCGCAGTGGCACAGAAAGACACCGACTCGTCGCTCGAGCATTCCTTAATCCTCGGATGCTGCGTCCATTGAAATCAGTCATGATCCAATAGACTGATTCTTTCCTGACGCGGACATGGTCAGCTCGTTATTCAAGGCTATTAGCATTATGGACATGTGCCTGTCTAGCGCGTAACTAATGCTCGCTGCATTCGAAAAGCAGATAGAGACAGCAGGCTCTGCAGGTGAACGTGCTGGATTTCAACGTAGCAGGCCCGGTCATTTGTACTCTTGCTTCTCTTGATGTGATTCTGCACATTATCTTGGATTTGAAGAAGATTAGAGGTCGCCACGCATCTGAGTTTCAACAACCGGACCAGTATGTGCCTGCGGTGACCATGGCCGCCATAGCGGCTTCAACTCTACTGGCCTTCATCTTAGTTTTCGCAATATCGATTGCGTGGCTGTTCTCGGCGAGCCAACTCCTGTTTGTGTGGGTGGTTCCCATCGTAGATGTGCCCTTTCCAGTTTGGATGCCGGGGACCGTGCTCCTCTGCTTGGGTATTCTCCTGCATGGTTGGTCCCGACTTGCAAGAAGGAACATGGCCTCGTCATGGACCATGGGTATGGAGCACAGACTAATTCAAAGTGGACCCTACTCTAGAGTCAGACATCCGTCGTATGCGGCCTACATGCTGTCGTTCTTGGGACTGTTCTTGATGGTACCTTCTGTGGTCACTCTTGTGATTCTCGTAGGGATTCCGGGATACTACCAAGTAACAGGGCCGGAAGAAGAACTGCTGATTTCCCGATTCGGGGATGAATACAAGCAGTATGCTGCGCAGACGGGGAAATTCCTACCTAAATGTCGGAAGAAGCAGGTCATTCGCCCAAAACCATAAAAAGCATAACGAAGGCCGATGGCTTACATCCGGAGGTCTAGAGATGCCCGGCAAGGTATGGAGCTACATTACCGAGAAGCTTGAGAAAGAAGGCGCATGCCACTTCTCCCTTCTGGATCCCGATCCGCTGAAGAACTCAACTGAGACAATGGTGCAGATGGCCACTCTCGCCGAAAAGGCCGGCACAGACGCACTAATGCTTGGAGGTAGTACAGTCTTGGGCAATATTGACGAAGCAGTCCAAGCGATATCCGATGCGGCCGATATCCCCACGATTCTGTTTCCCGGGAATCTGAACGGCGTCTCCGGTCATGCAGATGCAATGTTCTTCATGAGCCTCTTGAACAGCACCAATCCGTATTGGATCATAGGAGCTCAAGCGCTTAGTGCTGCAAATGTGAAGATGCTCGGGATTGAAACAATTTCGATGGCATACCTTTTGATTGCACCGGGCAAGACCGCGGCTTGGGTTGGTGATGCGAAGGTCTTTCCTCGCGATAAACCGAAAATCCCGCTGATGTATGCACTTGCTGCGGAGCTTTTGGGTTTCAAACTGGTTTACCTTGAAGCAGGCAGCGGGGCAGAGGGCGGCGGTGTCCCTCCAGAGACCATCAAGACTGTGTGCCAGTATGTCCAGATTCCTGTCATTGCTGGCGGTGGGTTCAATGATGAAGCCTCGGTTGTGAAGGGCGTTGAGGCCGGTGCTTCCATTATTGTCCAAGGCACATATCTCGAAGACCACATCCTCAAGGACAAGGGTGAAGGCTTGAGGAAAATCGTGAAAGCACTGAAGGTCGCTGGTTCGAAGAGAGTTTAAATACCTCCGAACCGACTCGCACAAGAATGACTAGGGAGGTAACTGGTTTTGTCTAGCAAAACTGAGATGTTGAGTGAGCTTTTGAAGGACCTCAGCAGAGCCTCCCAAGGGACGATTCAAGCAAGTCTGGTAATATCGAAGTCGCAAGGTCTCACTATTTGTTCTTACTATCCACCGGATGTTGACGGTCCGAAAGTACCAGATGAGGATGTCATTGCAGGCAGGTCGACGCAGATTCAAATGGAGACCAGAAAGGTCTTCAAGCAGCTCGAACGAGGGGCGCTGGTGAGGATGCTCATCGAAGGTGAGACCGGTTACGTCATAATCTGCAGTGCAGGCGACGATGCAATTCTGGCAGTGCTAACCAACAAGCGTACAAACCTTGGATATCTGTTCTTCACGATGACGCGGACCGCCAGCAGAATCGAGAAGGTACTTAGGTAAGCGTTCAGGTCTTCTCTTCCACATTCCGCTATTCTTTTAATCAGCACCACTGGCGAGCAGATTCGACAATACGTGGTGAGTCCGATGCCTGAAAAGAAACCGCCCAAAACTGAGGAGAAGAAAGCCCCTGAGGACAAGTGGGAGAACTGGAGGAAGGCAGGAACCGCGGCCCATGACGCGCTTGAAATCGTACGTCCATTGGTACGGCCCGGAACCAAGGTCATAGATATTGTTGAGGCAGTCGAGAAACACATCCGAGCTAACGCCTCAGGTCTGTCATTCCCCTGCAATGTGTCAATAAACAATGTAGCTGCACACTACACCTCGCCGCTTAACGACGGGACTGTGATACCCGACAGCGGGGTGGTTTCTATTGATTGCGGGGCGCACGTCGAGGGCTGCGTTTCTGATAGCGCTTTTGCTTTTGCACTGAGCCCCGAGCATGAAAGCTTGGTAAAGGCATCTTTGGAGGCCACGAAAGTGGCAGTCGAGTTAATGCGTCCCGGTGCCAAACTCAACTCGATAGGAGCGCTTATCGAGGACACAATCAAGAGTGCTGGCTTCATGCCGGTCAAGCAGCTTTCAGGACATCAGCTCGGCGAATACGAGTTACATGGTGAGAAGCAGGTTCCATGTGTATCGGGCAAGTCTGAGGTCCTAGTGGAGGAAGGCGAGATTTACGCTGTCGAGACCTTCGCAAGCACTGGTTCTGGCAATGTAGCCGATCTCCCTAACCCAATGATATACCAGCTTCTTCCCATAATGGTTCCAGTGCGTTTTCAGGGAACCAAGGAGTTCCTAAGCATCGCTCGCAAGGAGTTCAAAGGCTTCCCATTCGCCGAGCGCTGGATGGCAGAAAGGATGAAGCATGCAACTCTGAAGATGGCAATACGAGAACTCCGTCTCAGTGGTGCTCTTTATGCACATCACATTCTTGCCGAGGAAAAAGGTGTACTTGTCACACAGAGTGAGCACACCGTGATTGTGACTCACGATGGGCATGAGCAGACAACGTAGCTTTGAACTTGAAGGCATTGTGAGATGGCTTTGACAGTCGCCGCTTGGCTCAATCCTTAAAAAGGGCTTTTGCCATTGTTTTCATTTGGGTCCGGGAGACTGTCTCGAAAACCTGTTTCCGTTTGATAGTACCGGCAGTCCTGCACCGGTTCGGACCTGATAGGAGGCGTGAAAGTGGGTCAGATGCATGGTTCGCCTGCCGGCAAGGGTACTCCGCCCCAGAATTCGCAGGAACCCAGCACCTGTCCCGAATGTGGTTCAACCTCTGTAGTTGAAGACGCGACCAGAGGCGAACGCGTATGTGGCGGTTGTGGCTTGGTCTTGTCCGACCACCGAATTGACACCGGTGCCGAATGGAGAGCTTTCAGTTCGGAGGAGTCTGATGCCCGAAGCCGTGTTGGAGCTCCACTCCGATACACAGTGCATGACAAGGGCCTTACAACGGTAATCGATTGGCGTGACAGGGATACAGCCGGACGAAAGCTCACACCCACGCGTAGGTCAGAGATTTATCGCCTTAGAAGGTGGCAGATAAGGTCCCGCGTTCACAGTTCCATGGATCGGAATCTGGCACAGGCGATGTCTGAGCTTGAGAGGCTGTCTTCCCAGCTTGGGATCCCAAAACAGATTCGCGAGCTGGCCGCACTCCTCTACAGGAAATCAATACTTCAGAAGCTGGTGCGAGGACGTTCCATCGAGGCCATGGTTGCCGCGACCCTGTATGCTGCATGCAGAATTCGTTCGAAGCCTCGCCCGCTGGATGAAGTGGCCGACACATCAAGGGTGGACAAGAAGAAGCTCGGACAATGCTATCGTCTTCTGTTGCGGAGCCTGGAAATCAAGATTCCCTTGAGCAACCCCGTTGATTACATCTCAAGGTTTGCATCCGAACTCTCACTCTCAAGCCCCGTCCAGCTGAGAACGGTTGAGATACTCAACCAGAGTCGTGACATGGGCCTCACCATTGGCCGCGACCCCCTGGGTCTCGCCGCTGCGGCGATATATGTAGCATCAATCATGATGGACGAACGAAGGACACAACGTGAGATTGCAGAGGTTGCGAGGGTCACTGAAGTCACTGTGAGAAACAGATACAAGGAAATCGTTCGTGTCCTAGGAATCGACTCAATGACATTGAGTGCCCAGTAACCTGTTGTTAGGCTGCTCTGATTGTATTCGAAAAACCCATTCAATCACCGATCGTTTGAAGCCGTGGAGCCGATTGCCGGAAGTCGGCAAGCGACGGATCATACTGGTCTCAGATTCACCTGTTAGCCCAATCTATCACAATTGCTGATTCAGGAAACCCTAGGCCGCTGAGAATGTCCTTGATTACTCTACGGTGGTCTCCTTGGAGCTCAACGTGACCTTCCTTTGCTGCCCCCCCGCAGGCCAGTTTGCTTTTGAGCTTCGCTGCAATCTGACCAAGGTCGGTGTTCTTGTCGAAGCCTTCAATCACGGTCGTCAAGCGACCCCATTTTCTGCGTTCTGCACTCACGGTTATCCTTGCCTCTTCCTGCGCGATTGTCTGACAGACACACAGGTCCAGAGGCAAGCCACAGTTCGGACAAATGCTCTCGTCAGTACTCAGAGTATATTCTCCTTGCCATTCTTCCTTTCGGATTTCTGACCGGATGTGCTCAATTCCGACATATAAGCTTCTCCATCTTCTACCGCTTCAGCAAGAATAAAGAGAACAGTGAACCAACGCAAGAACGACAGATGTCTAGCGTTCTAGTTGTTGATGCCCTGAGTTCAGGAACTGGTCGGCGACAGAGTTCAAGGGATTCCATAGGTTGTGGACCGAGAACTGTTGCAGGCGTCTTCGAGAAGCACGGCATCCGCTGCAAGATAGAGCGAGCTGAGGATCTGTCACTAAAGCGAGGAATCCTTCGACAATACCAACATCTCGCCATCAGTGCTATGACAATGGATACACCCATTGTTCGACAACTAATCAACAGCTGGCGGCGGACCAAGGCGCACGGCAGGGTGTTACTGGGTGGACCAATCGCATCAGACCCACATCACATTCTCGTGGAACTCAAACCTGATGTATTGGTCATAGGAGAAGGCGAAACAACTCTTGAGGAACTCATCAACAAAGGCTACCTAGAGAGCGAAACGGACTTACGAGCTGTCAAAGGCATAGGATACACTGAATCTGGCAACGGTTTCGTAACGGAGCCTCGTCCGCTGTTGTCAGCTGAAGAGATTTCTGACCAATACAGGCCCTCGACCACGCGTATTGTTGACTATACCTCCTACCAAGCAAGCAAGGTATATGTTGAGGTACTGCGAGGATGCTCGAACTTCAGACGGACTGTTCTCAGGCTGCCCGACGGGCGTCAATGCTCTGACTGCGGCAACTGTGAATCTGATGATTACACAAGAAGGCTCAGCTGTCCCGAGGATGTACCTCCTGGTTGCGGCTTCTGCAGTGTTCCAGCCACATGGGGCCCACCCAGAAGCCGGTCGATTATTGCGATTACCAAAGAGACGTCAGAGCTCTTGGATATCGGAGTAAGACGGGTTGTTCTTGAGGCCCCGGACTTCCTCGACTACATGAGAGGCCAGAACACAACGGATCCCTGCGAGCCTGCGGCTAACTTGGAGGCGATTTCAGAGCTCTTGGACTCTTTGGCGAGCATTCCACAAATCGCCAATGGCTCGGCTCATATTGGAATAGAGAACATGAAGGCCTGTCTTCTGACCGACTCTGCCGCCGAAGTAATATCGAGGCATTTGAGGACCGTTTCTCCGAACATAGGTCTCGAAACAGGATCAGCTGAGCATTTGCGCCGCATAGGGAAATGCGGCACACCAGAAGACGTAGTCCGTGCAGTCCGAGCTGCAAGAGCCCACGGAATGCATCCCTTTGTTTATCTAATCTACGGACTTCCCGGCGAGACCGAGGAGACCGTGAAGGAATCAGTACGACTGCTGCAGGAAATCAGTCACGAAGGGGCCGAGAGAATAATCCTGTATGGCTTCCGTCCTCTTCCCGGTTCAGCGTTCGAGCACTTTTCGTCATCTTCCCTGAATAGTGAGCTTAGCCGCAAATTGCGTAGGGCAGCAGAGGCAGTCAATCGCAGCAAGAAGATGGAGTTTGTGGGAACCATTGTACAAGGTGTTGCAGCAGAGCCCTCATGGACTAGGCACGGCCACACGATGGTATATCCACTCGATGAAGGCCCGGTGATCACCGTCCAAGGTGGCTACTCCCCGGGCACTCTTATCAAAGTGCGGGTGACTGGCGTGCTCAGTCCTGGCCTTGTCACAGGAGAAGTAGTGCGCTGAGACTCACCGCAATAGGAAAAGCTTCAGAAGAAAAGCTTCATATGGCCAGCTCTTGGCTACGCAAAGGACGGCCTTAACAGCCTGAGTGCTGCTGCGTGCGGCCATGCTTCACATTGTCTTGGCTGGAGATAAGCTATCATGGTCTATATTTGCCACTCATGTAAGCGCGAAGTGACGCCCGAAGGATTGAAGACGCTTCCCGGTGTCAAGTGTCCGTACTGCGGAGGAAGAATCCTCTACAAGATTCGCCCGCCTGTCGTGAAGCGGGTCAAAGGGGTTTAGAGTCTTCTCTGAATCTCAGAGCATTTATGGTTTGAAGAGAAGATAGATTGCTGCAATGGCGGACACCAGAAACAGCGCTATGAAGACTATCGAAGCGATTTTTCTCTTCAACGTGAAACGCAATCATGCTTCCTCCTGATTTCCTAAGAGTATGTCACCGAGCCTAGTAAGGCCATCCATGCCGCGTATCTCAGTATCGAAGAGAGGCACCTCCGTAATATCAAGGTCGCTGTAGAGATCTCGTATGTCTGCAAGATTGACAAGCTGCATCTCTCTGCGTCTACTGCAGAACACGCAATCTACGTTCTCTGGTACAAGTTGATTTACGACCAAATGGCTCACAGGTATGTGCCACTTGTTGAGACTGGCCAACAAACGCTGAGTCTCAAAGACCGCCATGGCCTCTGAGATCAATACCACGACAAATTGAGTTGTATCAGGGTCTGACAACTCAATTCGGGCGGCACGTATCTTTTCCTTGGTCTTTTTCAGGGTCTCCCAAGAAGTATCCTCTTGTTGAGTACCGCCGAACATTGTCTTGAGGCCGGACATCATGGAGCTGAGTCTCTGTCTCATTGTGAGTAGCTTACCCAGCCAGCTGTCGAGAAGCTCAGGCAATTCAAGTAGCTTCAGAGTATGTCCGGTGGGTGCCGTGTCAAATATGATGCGGTCATAGGAGGAGTCCTCAATGAACTCAAGCATCTTCCCGAACGCCATTGCTTCATCAGAGCCCGGCGGTGCCATTCCTCCAACGTCACCCAGAAGCATTGAAGCGGCCTCCATTTCGGGGCCGGCCTTGCTATCCCCGAGACTCTGCTGAAATTCCTTCATTGCCTTCTCAGTTTGAATCTCCAAACCGGAGAGTCGGTCGACGCCTTGAATTGGGACGATGTCACCCCCGCTTAGATTCTGGTCGAAGGAGTCGCTCAGACTGTGAGCTGGGTCCGTAGACAGGACAAGTGTTCTGTAACCGTGCCTTGCGGACAGGAGCGCCATGGCAGCGGCACAGCTCGTTTTGCCCACGCCACCTTTCCCGCCACTAAGAATGAAGCGTAAGCTGTCCTTGTAGACTATGTCTGCGAGGGTCAATGTCAAGTCCTCATTTGCGGCTCGAACCCTTGTGTGTATTAATGCTTTGCCGATGCACGAATCACAACGATACGATGGGGGAACCGGGGTCGGTCGCTGGTTCTGAGACCTCTGTGAGAGTCATGAGAGACAAGGCAAAGGCTTAAGCGTTTCAGAGTCTTCCAAACCCCGATGTCGTTCCCGCAGGTCCATATGGCGGCGGAGGCATTTCCGTCGACGGTTCTGAGACTCCTTGGCATTATGGTTCCTGATGGGTTGTCTCCAGCGAACGAGGAAGTCCTTAGCAGGTTTAGCCCGAAGGCTGTGGTTATTGTAATGATTGACAACTTCGGGTTATTTGAAGCAGTGGTCTACAAGCCGGAAGCACTGCTCAAGAACATGGAATTGCTGGCGCTCATTGACACCGGCGATCCATATGCAATTCCGCTGACGAATGCAATCCTTCAGGGACATACTGCATTTCATCTAATCCGATATGTTAAGGACTACGGCAAGTTCGCCGAGGCAATTTGCCGCGAGGATGACGTGTCCTCAATCGGCCTCGACGGGGCCAACACGATCAATGTTCACGACGATATGGCAACATACGTGGAGTCAACTAAACACATATCCAAAACCGATTTGCTTTTTCTTCACTTCCTAGACTTCGAGAGTCTGTACGCTCAATATGGACACAGGACGCCACCAAAGACTCTCTTAGAGAAAATCGTGCGAAGAACGGATAACTGGATTAAGGTTCTCCTCAGACAGGCCCGCGTGGGCACGTTTTTCATTGTAATAGGGAACCACGGCAGACATCCGATTCCTCTTGACTACGAAGGTAAGCTGGCTGAGTGGCGGAGTGCCAATGCACCCATTGCCATGATGTTTCAGAAGCGAACTGAGTAGCAGTCCTAGAAGAAAGCGGGAAAGCCAAATGCAATTGCAATGCCTGCGATGAAGACACAGAGCTTCCAGAAGCTGACTTTCCTAGATAGCCGTAGCAGGGCTTCCATGGAAGCAAGTCCTACGCAGAAGGCGACTACGTCCATGGCGAGTAGATCAGTGAGTCCGACTGTTGCTACTGCAAGGTCTCCAGTGACGAACTCTAGAGCAAATATGCCGAGAACTGCCGGAACGCTCATCAGGAAACTGAACTTCAGAGCAGTCTCTTTGTCCACCTTCTGCATGAGCAAGGAGGAGACAGTTATTCCCGACCGGCTGAGTCCGGGTAGGATAGACAAGCCTTGGGCAAGTCCTGTCAAGAGAGCCACTTTGGCAGTCGGCATTCGATTGGAGTCGGTGACCTCTGGCTGCTGGGTCCTATCTCTCGTCGTGTAGAGCATTGCTGCAGTCGCAAGTAGAAACAAACCCACAACGAGGTTCAGGCGTGACCCCAGAACTGCAGCCAAGGCAATCTTACGCACCAAGTACACAGGAACGCCAACAATGCCTGTGCCAATCGTTGCGACAAGAAGCAGCCTAAACATGCTCCTGTCTCGCAACGATATGATACTGAGAATATCTCGCGGGTATCGGGCTAAAACGGCAAACATGGTTCCGAGATGCAACCAGACGGTCAGAGCGATAAGCGAATCTACGGGTACAGCGCCAAGGTTGTAGACAAAGAGGATGGTCTGTCCTTGGCTGCTTATGGGCAGCCATTCGACTAGGCCTTGGATTAATGCTACCAGTAACTGCCACGTCTCCATTTTCTCACGCCCGTGCCGGGTGTACTCCGAGACCGAAGAATTAAAAACATCTCGGTCTTCGAAAGCCGCTCAGGGTTTAACGGATGGTTCTTGACAGCGGCCGATTCAACAGCAGCGAACTAGCAAACGTCACTCAAATGCTCGATGAGCACTTTAGAGTTGCATTGTCGGCCACAAAGATGGTCACCAGTGCGATGACGGCTTGGATTGAACAGCGCAAATCTATTAGCAAAGAGGACTTGACTCGGATTACGGCCCTTGAGGAGAAGGGTGACGAGCTTAAGCGCGCGATGCTGAAGGTTCTTTCCTCTGCTCATACGCTCATGCAGAGAGAAGATCTGCTGCACCTAATCCACTACAACGACAAAATCGTCGACGCTTCAGAGATTTGCTGTTACCATCTCGCAGCGGTCATGGGTTCTTGGGTTCCCGAGGGAGAGCTCAGAAGCAAGGTTGTAGAGCTCGGACGAATGGTCAATGAGATTGTGACGGAACAGAGGGAAGCCGTGAGATTCCTGCCTATCAACATTGAAACGTCGATTGCCAAAGCGGACGAGATATGCAGAATCGAAAAGCGCATAGATGCTCAGTGGCGAGACGTGGTCAGCCTCTTGTATCCGAGCGCCATTCCATTGGCTGTCGTGCTTAGATTCCGGGACTTCGTTATGGAACTGGAAGAGCTGGCCAACTTGAGTGAGGACGCGGCGATCACAATCCGCGGCTTGTCACTGACTTTGAATACATAGCCTCGATGGTGCCGGCGATTGTCACAAGAGCCCGAAGATACCGCGGTCGCAGAGCTAATCAATGACCGGGCCATAGTCTGGAATCCACAGCATGGCATGCGTCTCTACAGTGAAGGCTACTTTGGACAGCCCGTGGGCATAAGGAAGCCCAAGTCAGCTGAGTTTGACAAGCCTTTGGAGCTATCTCTGATTGAGTGTGCGTACTTGACAAGAGCGGGCAAGCTCAGTGTGTGGAACCCGAACAGTGGTCAGGTCCTCACAGAAACAGACCTGCTTTCCCTTGGAACTGCAAAGTCTGACGAATTCCCTGATAGGCTGCTCGTGTATTCCCAGCTTAGGGAGCTTGGGTACGTCGTGCGTCCTGGTCTGAAGTTTGGAACTGACTTTGCTGTGTATGAACATGGTCCCGGCATAGATCATGCACCGTTTCTAATCCATGTGATTCCCCAGAAGAAGGGCGTGATGCCGCTCGACATCGTCCGTGCAGGTCGATTGGCAACTAGTGTCAAGAAGAAGTTCATCGTTGCGACTGTCAAAGAAAACGGTGAGATTGCTTACTACAGCTTCCAGTGGCATCGCCCCTAGACGACTTGAATGCAATGTTTACGGGCCGCTGCCATTGACGGCACCAGCAAAGCAAATAAGGTGCCACTGCGTCGTGCCGATTGATTTCAGCAAGCGATGAGGTAGATACCTGATGCCCGGCAAGACAGAGAACGCGAAGACATTCGGTGCACTTCTCGCTCGAGCATGGGAAAACACGCCGTCTTTCATCTGCAGCAATGACGACTACATCTACTGCCTCTTTCCTGCAGACGAAAAGAAGGAATCGTGGATCGAGGCTTCGATCACATTCCCAGATGGATCCGTTGAGAAGAAAGAGATCAACGCTGTCAAGGCGATTGCTCTCCTAATCGAGGAGCTGAAAGTGCTGCCCGATTACGGAGCTGACAGCATGGTGACTTCGAAGGAGAAACTTGACAAGACCGCAAGCAGATTAGGAAGTCTAAAGTAGAGTATGAGTTGGATGGCGGGCGCGCCCAATCTGAACGCAGCTTGTTGCACTTTTCGTGAGCGGGGAGTACAACTTCGATGCCTAAGCTAGTCTTTGAGTGTCCCTTTTGTCGGCAGAAGGTCACGGATGGGGATTTCTGCAAGTACTGTGGGCGACCCGTTCCTGAACAGGGGCAACCGGAACCAAGGCGCGGCCCAGGTTCTCAGCACACGGGCTCCGGCTCAATCAAAGAAGCCGCCGAGACAAAGCCAAACTCGGAAGACCAGACTAGGTCCTTTTTTGGTATTTCCGTCGGCGGCTTGGATTCCAAGATGCTTGGCATTCTCCTGGCAAGAGCGGAGTTGCACGTTGTCAGAGAGGAGCTTGACGCAGTCATTAGGCAGATAGAAGCAACAAGACAAGCACTCCTGCTCAAGCAAGCTGACAGAGAGTTGCTCGCTTCAAGAGCTGAAAGTCTGAAGGAGCTCTTTGAGACAACGAAAGGCAAACACACGCAGTTGATGGGAGTCAAAGACAGTCTTCCAATAGAGGTGATTCCGGAGGACCTAGCAGTCCAAGAGTCAAAACTGTCCAAGCTTGATAAGATGAAAGGCTCTATCGACATGGGTGTCTATCATGAAGAGCATGAGCGGATTGTACTCGCAATCGAGAGTCTGAGAAAGGATCTTAGTAAAGCGACCGATGAATCACGAAAGTGGCTCAAGGCACTAAGCAAGAGAGTCGGAGAGCTAAGACGAGAGTCTAGTCGACTTGAGGCAAGGTTCAAAATCGGAGACGTGGCCACAGGTTTGTATGAGGAATCCAAGATAGAAGTTGGCCGGTCCATCAGAATCTTGGAAGAGGGCCAGGAACTACTGAAGTCAATGCTCGCTGCTGTTCAACAAAAGTGAATCAGGAATCAAGTGAATATGGAGTCTGTTGTTATGCCGGACAATCTTTCTGATTGCTCAGCATTGTGCAAAGCATTTCGGTGTGACAAACATCCGAGTGCCTTCAAGACTGCCATGAAGAATGGACACAAGAAGGTGCAATGCACATGGGTCGAAGACGAATGTGAGGGGTCATTCTGCAAGTTTGGCCTTTGTACAGAACACAGAATGACTTCGGATGGCCGATGCAGAAGAGACATCATGCGGTCCGAACGAGACAGCGATGAGATACCCCGGGATGTGTTTGAGCTCGAAAAGGAACAGATCATACCTGAGAAGTTCGCGAAGAAGTTCCGTAGCCGAGGCTCACTCTGAGACGGTCGGTGTGAACGGCCCGCAATCTCTATAAGGAGTACCTGCGGCTTTCCACCGTCCGCCGAGGCGAGATGAGATGTTAGACGAAGTGCGTCCCGAGATGAAGGCTCTGATCTTTTTCATGGTGGGATTGTCTCTTCTGGGTATAGGTATCTTGTTGGGTCAGATTTCGTATGCCTTATCCTACTTGGGCCCTCCGTGATTCAGCTAATCTTGACTGAGTGATTGGCTTTGAAATCCCTCGGCGAAATCGTCCGCATTCTGCATGACTTCGATGGTATCTCTCGTAAATTCGTACTCCCACAGATAATAACGAAAATTCGGGAAGAATCGTACAAGGGTGGGCTTCCACACTCTCTGGGAGAAGACTGTGCTGTAATCGAAATAAAAAGCGACGAAGTTGTGTTAGTAACCACTGATTCGATAGTCGAGGAGCTCTGTCTCAATCATCCTCACGCAGCGGGTTTCAATCTGGTCCTAGCTAACGCCATGGATATCTATGCCGCTGGTGGTGTCCCCTCAACAATCTCTGTCGCCGTATCGTATTCTGACCCACAGGTTGGAGACCAGCTATTTCAGGGCCTAATAGAAGGTTCAAATAGGTTCAGAATACCTATTGTCCGCGGTCACACTAATCCACGATCCAAGTTCACGTATGTTGTCGGGTCTGCGACGGGCAGAGTGAGAAAGCGTGATGTTCTCTCGGCGGGTGGAGCCAAGATCGGGGATGTGATTGTTCTTCTGTTTGACCAAACTGGTAAGCGTGGCTCCAGCTACCGTTTGGGTTGGGATTCAGTCGTAGAACGTGAGTCGGAGGTCGTCCTGGAAAGGTTATCCATAATGAACGAGCTTGCTCGGATGCACCTTGTCAACGCATCAAAGGACGTTTCGGTAGCCGGACTTGTGGGCACGGTGGGCATGCTACTCGAATACTCGGGAAAAGGCGGCTGCATCGACCTTGAGTCCGTGGAACAGACTTGTCCACCATCTATCGAATTTGAAGACTGGATCAGGATGTACATATCATTGGGCTTTCTCATCACGCTGTCTCATGACAACGCTACCAAGGTCGCTAGTATCGCGGCGAAGCACGGTATGACATCCAATATGATTGGCACTGTCGATGATTCAAGTGCGCTTCGCCTTAGGCGAGGATGTGACGAGCATATTCTATTCGACTTTTCAAAGGGGCCCGTGCTGACTCCGCGCGGCACTGACCGATAGCGCCAACATAGTTATAATGATATCAAGTCGGCATATGTAGTTGAAGTGGTGATTTTGGAGAAGTCCGATAAGACATGCAGCGTGGCTGGATGTAATAACCCCTCCAAGCGAGCGTTTGCCACACCAAGGATAACGGCAAGCGTCACGGCAAGCGGCCTGAGACTGAAAGACGCGTCCGCGCGGACCACATATCTCTGTTCTGACCACTACAAGACGGTCAAGAAAGCATTCAGGAAAGACACCAAACCAGAACGTCTCCGCTGGGGACATCCATAGATTTCTTCATTATGTCGTTCTGATGTCTATATCATAGTGAGAAAAGGAGACGCAGAGTCTCAGATGAGTGAGGATAGTCGA
>Ga0153916_10002030_pt1 | contig 14850 bp, 13 predicted proteins | sample Opewatmetagenome_FD_109642 | JGI IMG/M metagenome (GOLD analysis project Ga0153916, IMG submission 109642) | Freshwater wetland microbial communities from Ohio, USA - Open water 3 Core 3 Depth 4 metaG | ecosystem: Environmental > Aquatic > Freshwater > Wetlands | place: USA: Ohio, Lake Erie...
AGCGTGCCGAGCGGGACGTACAGGGTGGGCCCGTGGAGCATGCTGTTCATGCGGTAGGCCAGGATGAGCCGGTTCAACTGGTTGGTTGGCGCCATGAGGGTCACCCAGCCCTCGACGCTCTCGCCCGCCGACAGGTCGCCGGAGCTGATGCCCGGATCTCGATCGCCCAGCACCATGCCGCTCCACTCCTTGCCGGTGCTGTCGATCAGCGAGTAGTCCATGGTGTTGTAGTTGGTCGCCGTGCGGGCCTTGATCCGAACGAGGACCGTGACGTAGCTGGAGCCTTCCGCCGGATCCCAGAGGCCACCGCCACTCCATGCCTCGGCTCGCACCACCGTGTGCGTCTGCTCGTCCTCGAGCCGCACTGCCTTCCCGAGCGTCGTGTAGGCGCCGAGGCCGCCACAACGCTTGCTCGATCCTTTCGCGAGCTGGATCGCCACGCCGTTGCCGGCGTTCCAGTTCGATCGGACCGTCTTCAGCTGGGCCGTGCTGAGGGCGAGGTTCCTGGTGACGCTGCCCGCGGACGTGGTGGCCAGCGACGGCAACGTGAAGAGCCTGGTCGCCATCCAGCCGCAGCGTCCCCGATAGACGGTGACGGTGTAGCTCGAGCTGGCGCGCAGCCTGGTGGCCCGGATCCGGAGGATGCCCTTCCCCGTATCGAGGGCCTGGAGCGTGGCCGTGTCATTCCACGCGCCGGCTGCGCCGATCCTTGTCTGCCACGTCTGGACGACGGTGGACGCGGCCGTACCGGGAGCGGTTGCCGTTGAGATGAGCGCGGACGCGGCGAAAGCGGCCAGCACCGCCACCGCGGTCGACCTGAACACCGATGCATGCCACATGTCGCGATCTCCCGACCCGCTGCAGCCCGCCACGAACGGGCGCACTCGCGGGTCGGTCTCGCCAGTGGCTCTGCGCGGTCTCGGCGACCAGGTTTGGGCCCGCGCGTCATGGCCTCTCGCGTGTTCCCGGAGTCTGACCGACGCCTATCACCACTGCCTAGAGGCGTTCGTCACGAGAGGCAACGGCTCGGCTGACGCCGCCGCCACGGACAGCCGGTCGGTCAGAAGAACGCCCTGCGCCGCGGTGGCTGCGTTCCGTGTCCGGCTGGGCCCTGGGGCGCAGCCTCGGCGGCGCGCCGGGCGAGCGCGTCATCGATCTCCGCCGCCATGCGGCGACCGATGGTCGTGCGCGCGAGCCACTCGAGATAGTCGGGGTCGTGGTCGACGAGACTCCCTACGGTCCGTCCCGCGTAGCGCCCGAAGTCCAGCACACTCCCACCGGATGGCGGGCGGCGGCGCCGGCCGGCGAGGCCGCCGCGAGGGCCGGTGGCGGGCTGACCATTGGCCGACTGATCTGTCGAGGGCATCGGCATCGCCGGATCCGAAGGCCGCGATCCCAGCGCCGGCGGCTCGGCGTCGTACGCAGCGCGCCGCTCCGGGTCGCCCAGGACGGCCCAGGCTTCATTGATGGAGGCCATCCTCCTCACGTCGCCACCGAAATCCGGATGATTCCTGCGGGCGAGCGCGCGATAGGCCGCCCGTATCACCTCGGGCTCGGCGCTGCGATCGACCTGCAGGAGCTCGTACAGGTCGATCATGCCGGGATCGCCGCCCATGCGGCGGCGATCCTTCCGTTCGGCGGGCGCCGGTGATGAGCTGGTGGGGTTCCTGGGGCACGGAACATGCGACTACCGAGATGGTGTTCCTGTCCCCGGCATCCCCAGCATCCGGGGCGCGGCCGATCGGCGCGAGGACCCGATGGTCCGGTCATCGAACCAACCATGGTCACCGCGCGATCCCGGCGCAGGCGGTGCCGAGCCCCGACACCGGAGCGCTGGCAGGGATCACGGCCGCGGGCTCCCGCGGCCGTGCGCTCAGGAGGCGGGCGTCAGCCCGCCGATCACAGTCCGGTCAGGACGCAACGGGAGCTCTTGTTGCTCCACTCCTGCTGCAGGTAGTACTTGCCCGTGCCGATGACCTGGTTGTACTGGGTGCTGGACCCGCCGGTCGAGCCGAGCGAGCTCCCGAAGTTCCAGGCGCACTTGTCGCCGTTCTCATAGCCGCGACGGTCGAACCAGGCTGAACCCTGTTCGTCCGTGATCGCCTCGTTGTGCTCATGGCTCGTCACGTTGAGCGTGGCGTCCGCGTCGTCGCCATTCGGGTGCTGACCCGCATCACAGGCCGCCGGAACGGTATCGGCGTACGGCATGTTGGCGTACAGGATGGCCGTCGCCCCACTCCCGATCCAGCTGTGATAGGCGCAGTACTGGCTGAACGCGCACGACGAGCCGGCGCAGCTGCCGATCCCCTTGGCGGTGAAGATCAGGAAGAGCTTGTTCGACCCGCCGGTCCAACCGTGCGAGCTCATGACGCCCTTGAGTTCCGTCTGCAACTGGGCGTCCGTAACGCACACCGACGTGTAGGCGTCCGAGCAGCCGCTCGCGGGCAGGGGGTTCGTGTCGACGACCGATCCCGCAAATGAGGAGCTGGACTGGATCGCGCCCGTCGTGTCGTAGTACTGCGTGTCGCTGAAGTAGACGTTCGAGGTCTTCCCGTTGTCGGCCGCGACGTTCTGGAAGAACCCGTCGATGAGGCTCTGGTACTTCCCGGAGACGGTGTACCCGGCCGGAACCCAGTAGACCGCGTACACGGTGTTGGTGTGCATCACCGGTCCGTTGTGGTAGCTGAGGTTGCTGGCGGACCCGCGGCCGCCGGCCGGCTTCACCTGCGCCAGCGTGGGCACGACGCCAAGGATCTCGTTCGGTGGGCCGGCCGGATCGCCGGGTCCGGGTGGTGCCGCCGCCACGGGTACCGCTGCGGCCAGAAGGGTGGAGACGACGCCGAGGACGACCAGGAAACGGCGCACCGATGACCTCCGCTGATATCCGGGATGGGGAATTGGGCGGCACTGTACGGCGACGTCGTTGACCGCGCAATGGGTGCGGCGCAGATTGCCCGTCAAGTCCGTGGCGCGCAGGCAACGCGTGCGAGCTGGCGCGCGGCGCTAGCCGACGGGTGCGATGACCCCGATGACAGACTGGAGGGTCAGCGTGACCGGATGCATGAGCTGGCAGGCGACCGTCGGCAGCCCGTTGTGGTCAAAGCCTGGCGTCCTGAACAGGACGGCTCCGCTTGCGACGTCGATCGCCTGGACGGCGATGAAGATCCCGCTGCCGTCGGCCAGGTGCAGGGCGGCCGCGCTACCGGGCTGCTTGACGGCGTCGAAGGTCGTCGGCGTGCCGGCCGGTCCGCTGCAATCGGTGAAGTGATAGGTCAGCGTGGCGGGCGTCGATGGATGTGCCGCGGCGAGCGGGGCCGTGGCGGTGAGCATGCCTGCCAGGAGGCCGACGGACACGGATAGGCGCACGGCGCGCTGCGCGATCAGCACCGGTGCATTGTAGCCGCGCCACTCAAGCAGCCGCCCACCCTCTCGGTCACCCGCGACAGCGGTCGCATCGACTAGGGTTGGCTGGCACGCCATGCGGCCGGTCGGCCGGTGGCAGGATCGCGGGACTTGGGCGGTCGATGGAACGCAAGTGGCTCATCCTCACGAGCGTGTCGCTGGGTTCGCTCATGTCGACGCTCGACGGCAGCATCGTCAACATCGCGCTGCCGGCCATGCAGGCCGACTTCCAGGTCGACTTGACGACGATCGAATGGGTCGTCGTGGCCTACCTGTTGATCGTCGGCTGCCTGCTGCTGCCGGTCGGCCGGCTCGGCGAAGTCCTGACCTTCAAGCGCGTCTACCTGGTCGGCTTCACGATCTTCACCGTGGCGAGCGTGTGCTGTGCCGCATCCCCGAACGTCGTGGGGTTGGTGGGGTTCCGCGTCGTCCAGGCCGTGGGCGCCGCGATGATCATGGCGATGGGCCCGGCCATCGTGGCTCGAACGTTCCCGGCGACCGAACGCGGGCGAGCCCTCGGACTGAATGCCATCAGTGTCTCGGTCGGCCTGAGCCTGGGGCCGGCGCTCGGCGGGGTTCTCACCGAGGCCGCCTCGTGGCGGGCCATCTTCATGATCAACGCACCGATCGGCATCCTGGCGATCGCGTGGGCGGCCCAGGTCCTCCCTCCCGAGACGCCCGGCAAGGGCCAGTCGTTTGACGTTCGAGGCGCCACGTTGTCGGGCGTTGCCCTCCTGGCGCTCCTGCTGGCCCTCAGCGAAGGCGAGCGCTGGGGCTGGACGAATCCGGCGATCCTCGGCCTCCTGGTCGCGTTCGTCGTCCTGGGGACGACGTTCATCGCCGTCGAGCGGCGTTCAATTCAGCCGATGATCGACCTGGCGCTGTTCCGTATCCGCCCCTTCTCGGCCGGTCTGATCAGCGTCATCGCGGCGTTCGCCGGGTTGTTCACGGCGACGTTCCTGCTGCCGTTCATGCTCGAGCAGGGATCCGGGTTCTCGCCCATCGAGGCGGGACTGCTGCTCACGCCGCTGCCCATCACGATGGCGCTGGTCGCCCCGTTCAGCGGCGCCGCGTCGGACCGCTTCGGGCCGCGCGTCCTCGCCAGCGTGGGCCTGGCGATCACGGCCCTGGGACTCCTGAGCCTCACCGAGCTCCCGGTGGACTTCGCCCTGCCGGACCTCATCTGGCGGCTCGGCCTGCTCGGCCTCGGTCAGGGCATGTTCATGAGCCCCAACAGCAGCGCCGTGCTCGGCTCCGTGCCGCAGCACCGGGTGGGCACCGCGTCCGGGACGCTTGCCCAGATGCGCGTCAACGGCCAGGCGCTGGGGATCGCCCTGGGCGGTGCGATCGTGGCGACGCGGCTACCCGTGCACCTGGCGGAGCTGGACAGTGCCGCTCCCACGGTCGGCGCCGGCGTCGCCGTCGGGGTGGCGGCGCTCGCCGGGGCGGTCCGCGACGCGTTCGTGGTCGCGGCCATCGTGACGTCCGTGGGTGTCGTGACCAGCCTGGTCCGTGGATCCAACCATCCGGGGTGAGCCCTCGGTAGCGAGTCCCGTCAGTGCGGCGTCGCGCCGGCGCCGGGACGATCGGACATGCCCGCTCGAGCGCCACGTCGAGGTGCTCCCTCGCCGCGTCGAGGTCGCCGCGCCCCAGCGCGGCATAGCCAAGGGGATGGGCGCGGGCTGGAGTCGCTCCCGTCAGCGTCCGACCTTCTCGACGCAGGGAACCTGGGGCTCGTTGGGATGCAGGAACGCGCCCGCCTCGTGGGTGGCCGTTTCGCGGTCCGCGCGCGACCGCGAGCCGGGACGATCATCGATGTCGCCCTGCCGGTGACCATTTCGGAGACCACGCCCCAGGACGGGCGCAGGACAAAGAAGGCGCCCCGTGGCTCATCCGATTTCAACTGTCAGGTTGCGGCCGTTGCGACTCGACTCTCGGCGACGGCCTTCAGGACGCGGCAGGCACGAAGGGTGACCCACCGGCTCGGCAGTCCCGCGACGTCGATGTCGCGGACCATCTTGCCGGTGTAGGCATACCGGTTCGCCCAGCGACCCTGCTCGTCCTGCTGGGCGAGGATCCAGTCGATCGCGCCATCGATCCGCGGATCGCCGCCCGCTCCGGCCTCGCAGACGGCTTCGAGGACCTGGAGGACGTCGGTGACGTAGCCGGACGGAAAGCCGAGCTTGAACCAGGATCCGTTCGGCTTGGTCTTGCCGTAGCCCATCGGGTAGTCCGCCTTCGCAGGATCGCGGCTGAGCAGGAACGTCAGGCCGGCATCGAGTGCCCGCTGGACGTGTGAGGCACGCCGCTCGGCCGGGATCCGGGCGAGCGCCAGCACCGCCTTCGTCGCGCCCCAGGCGCAGGGCAGCCCGTCGTTGGCCCCGCAACGGAATCCGGGTCCCGGCAAGGACGTGCGGTAGAAACGGATCTCGCCCTCGCCCGTGATCGCCGCGGCCTGCCAGTCGATTGCCCGCCGTACACGGTCGTCCTCCAGCCAGCCGAAACCGATGAGCGCCCGCAGCAGGTTCCCGTTGAGGCAGTGGAGGACGGTCGAAGGCGCTGGCCTTCCTTCACCGGATGCGAACGCGCCGAAGCCTCCGTTCGTCGTCTGGGCGTGGTCGATGAGGTAGGCGCAGGCGGTCCGGATCCGCGGGTCATTGCCGTCGGCCCCGAGCTGGTCGAGGAAGGTCACCTGCCACACGGTCGAGGTGTATTTCGGCAGGTACCCGGACCCGGGCCTCACCCACCAGCCCGCCGGATCCTGGGCAGCGAGGATCGCGGCGATGGGGTCGCTCCGCATCGCCGCGGCGAGCGCGTCGAGCACCTCGGCGTGGTCGGCAGGTCGGTCGAGGAGCTGCCGCAGGGCGAGGTGGCGCACGGCGGGGACGGTCTCATCGAGAAGCCAGGGCCGCGGATCCGCTCGCAGCCCATCGAGCCAATCAGCCACGTCCAACCTCCGAGCAGGATCGTGTCTCTCCACCGTCGGGACGCTGCGGACTCAGACCGCCGTGCCCGAGGCGCGACGACCGAGCCTCCGCAGGTCGAGCGCCGCACCCGTCACCACGACCATCAGGCTGCCCGTCCGGCCGGCGATCTCGACCTCGCGGATGCTCGGGCGGCGTGCCCAGGCCGGCGAGGTCCTGGGCGCATCCAGTCACGTCGGTGCCGGTTGTTCGCATCGAATGGCACTTGCCGTCAAAAAGCCTTCCGTCGAGACTCGGGCACACGTCCGAATCGAGGAGGGATCTCTCCTGACGGACGTCGCCCGCTGCCTCAGGGCGGGGAGAGCGACATGGACGTCCATCGATCGATCGGCATCGAGGTGACCCCCGAACGAGTCTGGCCGTTCCTGGTCGAGCCAGACAAGGTCTTGCGCTGGTACCAGACGCTGCAGGAGTTCCAGTACACGGATGAGCGACGGGGACCGGGAACGCACGTGCACATCAAGGAGCGCGCGGTCGGACCGATGTTGAAGCTCGACTTCGAGGCTACGGAGTGGATCGAGAACCGCCTGATCGCATTCCACATGACCTCGGGCTCAGGGGTCAAGGCATACGACCAGCGATGGAGCCTGGAGCCCGCTGCGACTGGCTGCCGGTTCAGTTTCGACGAGCACGTGGAGTTGCCGTTCGGGCCGCTTGGCAGGCTGCTTGGGACAGTGATGCAGCGGACGTCGGAGGGGCATGTGTCCGAGATGCTGGCCTCGCTGAAGGGTCTCGCCGAGGCTTGACCTCCTCTCGCGACGTGCCGACCCCGCCGACTGCGGTCTGCGCGAACCTGCCAGGTCTCAGCAGCCGGTGCAGTCGTTCGGCGCGTTGTTCTTGAACTTCACCGAGTCGAGCGTGACGACGCTCGGCGGACCGCTGTTGTAGATGCCGCCCCCGTCGATGCCCGCGGTGTTCCCCGTCACCTTCGAGTCGCTCATGGTGAGCACGCCTCGGAAGTTGATCAGCTCACCCTCGTACCTGTTCCAGATCCCGCCGCCGTAGCCGGCGGTGGTGTTGTTGATCACCTTCGACTCGGAGATCGAGAGTTCCCACCTGTTCTCGATGCCGCCCCCGGTGTTGCCGCTGATCGTGGAGCGGATGACTGTGAGCTGGCCGCGTCCGCTGAGGTTGGAGAGATTCCAGAGGCCCACCCCGACGTTGTCACTCACCGTCGAGTCAGTCAGGGTCAGGGGGGCCCAGTTGACGATGCCTGCCCCGCCGTTGTCGCGCACGCTCGAGAGGCGGATGTCAACTGGCTGCCCGCCGGCGTGGGACCCGGACTGGATCCCGGCTGAGCCGTTGCCAAGCACGGCAGAGCGGATCATCGTCAGCGGACCGTCGAGCAGGATTCCGCCACCGCCGTTATCGCGCACGGTTACGTCGCGGAGGACGAGGTGGCCGCCGCGGTTCCAGATGCCGACGCCGATGCCCCCGCTGATGGTCAGCCGGCTGACCGTTCCTTCGGGCGCGATCAGCACCTGATCGGTGGATGTCGGCCCCCCGGCGATCGTCGGGTCCGACCCCATCCCGTGCAGGTTCAGCTCCTTGCCAACGGTGAAGGATCCGACGCACGTCCCCGAGATGGCGAGCGTGTCGCCGGGACTCGCAGCGTCGATGGCCGCCTGGAGATCGGCGCCGGACCCGCAGTCGACATCGGTCGTCGCGCCGATCGCGACCGCGGGTGTCGCGAGCGCGGCTACGAGCAGGCCACCGGAGACGGCGACAGCCAGGAACCTGCGCATGGTTTCGGCCCTCCTCGGCGCTCGGTCGCGACACCCCTGCTCTGGCTCGAACGGACCTACGGGGTCGGGTAGAACGACACGACGTTGATCGTGCCCGTCGGGGTGACAGCGAACGACCAACGCGGGTCGGTCTCGCCAGTGGCTCGACGCGGTCCCGGGCGGCCAGTGCGTGGGCCGCGCGTCATCGCCTCCCGCTAATGGGAGAGGCCTACTCCCATTGGCCTTCCCTGTCGAGGGCCATCTGGACCGGCGTAGTGAACGCTGACACCGCGACAGGACTGCTTCTACTGCGTGAGGCAGGATCGTGGCGCGACAGACCATCCTCCAGGCCTGCGCCGACCGAGCCGTGTCACGAGTCGGCCGGAAACACGTAGCCCACACTGCGCTCGTTGAGGATGTACTGCGGGTCCTGTGGGTCCTTCTCCAGCTTGCGTCTCAGGTGCCACACGTAGCGCCGGATGTAGCCGGTCTCCTCGACGTAGTCGACGCCCCAAACGGCGGTAACGATCTGGCGCGCCGAGAGCACCCGTCCGGGCTGACGCATGAGCGTCTCGAGGATGCGGAACTCGGTCGGGGTGAGCTCGACCGGCTCACCGTTCCGAAGCACCCGGTGGCGGTCCACATCGACGACGAGGTCGGCGCCCCGGAGGGTGCTCGTCGCGTCGGCGCGTTCAGGCGAGGCTCGATCGAGGACGGCCTTGATACGAGCCGCCAGCTGGGCGAAGCTGAACGGCTTGGTGACGTAGTCATCCGCTCCCCCGGCGAATCCGCGCAGGACTTCCGACTCGTCCCCGCGTGCGGTCAGCATGATCACCGGCACCGACGACATGGCGCGGATGCGGGTCAGGATCTGCCAGCCGTTGAGCCCGGGCATGGTCACGTCGAGGAGGACGATATCCGGCGGAGCCTCGTCAATCGCGGCCAGGGCCGCCTGACCGTCGGAGGCACCCTCGACCTCGTGCCCGAGACGGCCAAGATAGTCGGTCAGCAACTCGCGCAGAGACAGATCGTCGTCGACGACGAGGGTCCTGGCCATCAGAGGCCGCCGGCCGCCTCGATCGCGGCTGGCGTCGGGGCGACCTCGCCGGGAGCCGGCGTCGAATCCGGATCGTCCGGCTCGTCGGCGGCGATCGGCAGGGTGAAGACGAAACGGGCTCCTGGCGCAGCGTCGTCCGGCCAGACCGGGCTCTCGACCGCGATCGTCCCGCCCTGCGCACGGAGGAGCTTGTCAGCGAAGTAGAGCCCCAACCCATATCCCTTCGCGGTCGTCTCCGCATCGCCAAGACGATGGAACGACCGGAAGATCTGGTCGTGCTCCGCCCGCGGGACTCCCGGGCCATGATCCACGACCGCGATCTCGATGATCCCGTCGCGTACACGACCGGAAACCTCGACCGGCGTCCCCGGCCCCGAGTAGCGGAGTGCGTTCTCCAGGAGGTTCCGGATGACTTCCTCGACGAGCGTCTCGTCGGCCCAGGCAGGCGGGAGGGCGGTCGGCACCGATAGCGTCAGCGGACGGTCCGGTTCGCCTTCGATCGTCGACGCGCAGGAGCGCCCGAGCAACGGCTCCATCGCGATCGGGCCGAGGCGGAGGGTCAGCCTGCCGGACTCGATGCGCTGGACGTCGAGGATCGTCTGGATGAGGCGTGACAGGCGATGGCTCTCGAGCGTGAGGATCTGGAGCGTGCGTCGGCTGCTCGGCGGGAGCCGGTCCGCGTCCTGGGCCACGATCTCGAGCGCACCGTTGATGTTGGTCAAGGGCGCGCGGAGCTGGTGTGAGACGAGGGACACGAACTCGGACTTCAGGCGATCGAGCTGACGGAGGTCGTCGTTCGCCGCGGCGAGCTGGGCCGTGGCAGCCTCGAGGTGGCTTGTCCGCTCGGCCACGATGGCTTCCAGCGACCGGTTCATCGTCTCGAGGGCTGCCGACGTCGCCCGGTACCCCTCGACGACGCGAGCGACCCAGCCGAGGGTAATGGCGACCGCGATCGGACCGGCCAGGGCGAACAGCGCGACCTCGCCGAAGAACGCCGCGGTGATCTCCTCCTCACCGGCGGCGATGTGCTCGCTCCACTCGATCAACACCGCGATCACGGCGAGGCCCAGGGGCAGGACCCAGCGGACGGTGCCGAGCAACCGCGTCGCAGAGGCCGGGGGCGGCGGCGGCTGGACCTGGCTCATCTCCCAGGGATCTCCTCGCGGGCAGGGCCCGGATCCCGTGGCGGGGGCGGGGCCGCAGCAGTCGTCACGAACCACTTCTAGCACAAAGGACGGGCGAGGCACACCCCGTCGCCGATCCATTTGACACAAACGCGACATCCGGACGACCCGACCAAGACGGACCGGCCCGTACCGTCGGGTCGGGACATGCACGACGCGTCCGTCGCCCGACGAGACGACTGCAGCCGTGGCCGAGTCCACGGAACGAAAGGGGAATGAACCGATGTTCAGGAAGCTGGCCCTGCTCGGGTCGATGGCGATCCTCGTCGTGGCCTGCGGTGGCACGTCCGCCGCGGCCAGTCCGGCGGCGAGCGTGGAGGAGTCGGAGGCGCCGGCCGCGTCAGCGGCGGCGCCGGTCGGGGCGCGGACCGTCGATCTCGAGATCGCGGACGGCAAGATCACCCCAGCCACGGTCGAGGTGAAGAAGGGCGAGACCATCACGTTCAACGCGAAGAACGTGAGCGCCGTCGAAGTCGAGCTGATCGTCGGCCTCAAGAACGACGTCGACACCGATTCCGGCGACAGCCTGAAGGAGGCCGAGGAGATCGCGGCAGGAGCCTCGAAGAGTGTGACCTACACCTTCGACGGCGACGGGCCATACGCGTACGGCGATCAGATCGCCGACCACTACGCGAAGGGCGCCAAGGGGGACGTCGTCCTCCAGCCCTAGTCGTCGCAAGCCAGCCAGGTGACCGGGACGGCGGCTCGACCGGAGCCGTCGTCCCCGACCCTGTTCGCGAAGGAGGCAGGCTGACATGGACGAGGGACCGCGGCTGTCCCGGCGGAGCTTCGTGCTTCGGGCACTGACGTTGGTCGGAGGTGCCATCGCCACGGTCCTCGTGGCGCCGGCAGTCGGCTTCGTGACCGCGCCCGGCTGGCGCTCCGGCCGTCCCGTCCGGTTCCTCTCGACGTCGGTCGCTCCGACGCTCCGTTCGAACGCCTGGACCGCCGTCGGGAAGCTCGCCGACTTCGAGGTCGGCGTACCGACCTACATCCTGGTCGACCGACCGATCGTGGACGGCTGGGCCGAGGAGACCGTTCCGGTCGGCGTCCAGGTCGTCCGGCAGGACGAGGCTGAGGTCGCCGTGTTCGATCCTCATTGCACCCATCTCGGATGCCCGCTCGCCTGGTCGACGGGGGCCGGGACCTTCGTGTGTCCCTGTCACGGGGGATCCTTCAATGCGGCGGGCGAAGTGCTCTCAGGTCCGCCGCCACGACCGATGGTCCGCTACGAGACGCGGGTCGATGCGGGCGAGGTTCTCATCGGCGCCTTGCCTGAAGGAGCCTGAGCCGTGCGCCGCATCGGACGCTGGATCGACGAGCGACTCAACATCTCGCCGCTGGTCGCGGGGTTCCTCGATCGGCCGGTCCCGGGCAACATCGGCTGGTTCCACACCCTCGGCAGCGCGACGCTGTTCCTCCTGGTCGTTCAGATCGTGACCGGCATCGCGCTCTCGATGGCCTACGTCCCCAGCCCGGGCAGCGCGTACCAGAGCGTCCTCTACATCGACCAGACGCCGTTCGGCGACACCGTCCGCGGCATCCACCATTGGGCGGCCGGGTTGTTGGTGCTGTTCATCGGACTGCACATCCTCCGGGTCTTCATCTGGGGCGCTCACCGCTACCCACGCGAGATCACCTGGCTGATCGGCGCCGCTCTGTTCTTCATCGTCCTCGGCTTCGCATTCACCGGCTACCTGTTGCCGTGGGATCAGAAGGCCTATTGGGCGACCGTGGTCGGAACGAACATCGCTGGTTCCGCACCTCTCATCGGCGGGGCCGTGCTGGAGTTCCTGCGAGGGGGCGACCAGCTCGGGGCCGTGACCCTCGCCCGGTTCTACGGCATCCACATCTGGGTCTTGCCAGCCCTCCTGCTGATCCTCGTCGGAGCGCACCTCTTCGGGGTGATCCGTCAGGGGATCGCCGCCTCGCCTCGCCGACACGCGCTCGTCGCCGATGAGCCAGGCCTGTCCCGTCGCGAGGCGTATGAGCGCGAGTACGCGGCCGAGAAGATCGCCGGCAAGCCATTCTGGAAGTCCCTTCTCAAGGACGCGGTGGTGGCGGCCGTCCTGATGGTCGTCGTCGTCGCCCTCGCGATGAGCCAGGGTGCGCCGCTCGAGCCGCAGGCTGACCCGAATGCCACGAACTACGTCCCACGTCCCGAGTGGTACTTCCTCGACCTGTTCCAGATGCTGTGGTACTTCACCGGCGACCTCGAACCGCTGCTGATCTTCCTCGTCTTCACCTTCGGCGCGGTCGTCTTCCTGCTGGTCCCATTCATCGACCGGGGGACGGCCAGGCACCCCCGCCAACGACCGATCGCGATGGGCCTGACCGCGGTGGTGGTGGTCGCGATCGTCGGTCTGACCTACGTCGGGGCGTCGGCCACCCCGGCTGGCGTCGTGAAGGTTCCGTCGACTGAAGGCATGACGCAGGAGGAACTCAGCGGCCTGAGCACGTACAACGAGCAGGGCTGTGCCTCATGCCATCAGATCCGCGGCCTGGGCGGCCACACCGGTCCGGACCTGTCGCGCGCCGGTTTCCGTTGGGAGCCCGCCGATGTCCGACGCCAGATCGTGTCGCCCAAGGACACCAGGATGCCGAGCTACGATGAGCTCACCCAACAGCAGCTTGACGACCTGGTCACCTACCTCACCAGCCTGAAGTAGGCGACGGCCACGATGACCGGCGCCGGGATCGGGATCGTCATCGCGTTCGCGGGCGGGATAGCTTCGTTTGCCTCGCCGTGCTGCCTGCCGCTCGTTCCGGCCTACGTCGGCTACCTGTTCGGTTCAGAGAGCGACAGCACGAGGGCCCGCCGCCGGGCGGCCCTGACCCAGGCCCTTGCATTCGTCGTCGGTTTCACGGCGGTGTTCATCGGGCTGTGGGCGTCGGTCGGGTTGATCGGCTCAGCCCTGCGCGACCAGTCCGGGCTGCTCCGCCAGCTCGCCGGGGCGACCATCGTGTTCCTCGGTCTCCACGTCGCGGGGGCGATCGACATCTCCGTCCTCTCCCGCGAGGTCCGCCTCCCGGTCGGCTCGTTTGACGGCCGGCAGGCAGCCTTCGCCCGCACAGTCCCGACCAGCCCCAGCTGCGGGCGATCGGCGCTCCTGGGCGTCGTCTTCGCAGCCGGCTGGACCCCCTGCATCGGGCCGATCCTCGGAGGAATCATCGGGCTCGCTTCGGTCAGCGCGAGCGTGGCCGAAGGGACGGTCCTGCTCGTGGCGTACTCCGCCGGCCTGGCCCTTCCGTTCATCCTGGTCGCTTGCGGGGCGACCGAGGTCAGCCAACGACTCGGTTGGCTGCGCGACCATCACGCCGCCGTCTCGGCGCTGACCGGAGCGCTGCTCGTGGCAGTCGGGCTCCTGATGATCACGAACACGTTCGTCCGCCTGTCCGGGCTCCTGTCCCCACTCGGTGGCTGATGGAGACGCACGGATGAGCCAGGCCGCCAGGGTCGCCATCGTTTCCGGGGCGGCCCGCGCGCGGCTCCATGATCTGGGCGACGGGCTTGCGATCCGGCCTGGCCACCGAACCGCCGCAGCCTGGCGCGTTTTCACATCGATGCACACCGCGCTGGCGATGATCCTCTGCCTGGCGGTTCTCGCGGTGATCGGGACGCTCGTCATCCAGGCGCCGACCGGCGTGGCGACCGACCGGCGGGCCTACGCTGCATGGCTCGAGGCGATCCGGCCGAGGTATGGCCGCTGGACGGCCCTACTCGACGACCTTCAGCTGTTCTCGGTCTTCAGCTCGATATGGTTCAGGTCGCTCGTTGTCGGCCTGACCACCAGTACGATGGCCTGCTCCGCCAACCGCTTCCGCCGTCTCTGGAGGGCGGCTGTTCACCCGCGGACCAGGATGACCGCGGCGTTCTACGACCGCGCTCCCTCCAGCGCGAGCGTGCGGACCCTCGTGGACCCGGACGCAGCGCTCCGGGACCTGCGCCGCATCTTCAATGGCCACCGCTTCCGGGTCGTGGTCGAGCGGGAGGGCGACGACGTCCACATCTACGCCGAACGCTTTCGCTGGGCCCCATTCGGCTCGCTGCTGGCTCACCTCAGCCTGGTCCTCATCCTGGTGGGTGGGCTCGTGGGGTCCACCTGGGGCTTTCGGAATCCCCAGCTTGCGGTCCCGGTCGGCTCGCGCGTCGATGTCGGGAACGGGACCGGGCTGACGGTCGAGGCGAGAAGTTTCACGGACTCGTACTACGCCGACGGCCGCCCGAGCGACTTCGCGAGCGACCTGGTCGTGTACCGGGATGGCGTGCCCGTCGCCGGCCAGATCGTGCGAGTCAATCAGCCGCTGCGCTATGACGGCATCACGATCTACCAGTCGTACTTCGGCCCAACCGCCGTGATGCAGGTGGCGGAGCCGTCGGGCCGGGTCGTGTTCGAGGGCGGCGTCCCGCTCGAATGGGTCTCGACGGACGGCCGGCACGTGATCGGCCGGATCGCGCTCCCAGACACGGGACTGACGGTCTACGTGATCGGAGTCGC
>Ga0153916_10002031_pt1 | contig 14849 bp, 13 predicted proteins | sample Opewatmetagenome_FD_109642 | JGI IMG/M metagenome (GOLD analysis project Ga0153916, IMG submission 109642) | Freshwater wetland microbial communities from Ohio, USA - Open water 3 Core 3 Depth 4 metaG | ecosystem: Environmental > Aquatic > Freshwater > Wetlands | place: USA: Ohio, Lake Erie...
GCAGCAGGAGGTGCGCGACCCGCAGGAGTTCCTGCAGAACCTGAGAATCGATCTGTACCCGGAGGAGGTGTACATCTTCACGCCGAGGGGCGAGCTGAAGACGCTGCCTCGCGGCGCCACCCCGATCGACTTCGCGTACGCGGTTCACACCGACGTGGGCCACCAGTGCGTCGGCGCGCGCGTCAACGGCAAGATGGTGCCCCTTCGCACCCCACTGAAGCACGGCGACATCGTCGAAATCGTCACCGCGACGAAGCACAAGCCGAGCCGCGACTGGCTGAACTTCGCGACGACGTCGCGCGCGCGCAACAAGATCAGGCACTTCCTGCAGGCCGAGGAAAAGGAGCGGAGCATCGAGATCGGCCGGAAGCTCCTCGAGAAGGAGCTTCGGCGATTCGATCTGAATCTCAAGACGCTGCTGGAAGGCGACGGCCTCGCCAGGGCTGCGGCGGACTGTGGAATGCCGAAGACCGATGACCTGCTTGCGGCGGTCGGATACGGCAAGATCCCGGCGCGACAGGTCATCGACCGGATGGTGCCGGCCGACCAGCTGCACGAGAAGGTCGAGTCGAAGGTCGCCTCGGTCGTCAAGCGTGCGTTCGGCGGCGGCGAGACCATCAAGGTTCGCGGCATCGACGACATGCTGGTGTTCCGGGCCAAGTGCTGCAACCCGATTCGCGGCGAGAAGATCGTCGGCTACATCACGCGCGGCAAGGGCGTGTCGGTCCACTCGGTGACCTGTTCGAACGTGACCAGCCTTCTGTACGACCCCGAACGACGTATCGAGGTCGAGTGGGAGAAAGGCGGCGAACCGGCCCGCTACACCGTGCGGCTGGCCATTGAGGTGGAGAACCGCAAAGGCGTTCTGGCGGAAATCAGTTCGAAGATTGCGGGCATCAACACGAACATCACGAATGTCGAGGCGAACGTTCCGCCCGACAACCACCGGGGGCGCATCGACATGACGGTCGAGATCTCCGATCTGAAGCACCTGGAGAAGGTGATCAAGTCGCTGCGCGGGGTGACGGGGGTGCTGGCGGTGGAGCGGGCGACTCGATAGATTCGGAGCAGGCACGCCTGAAGGCCTGCCCCACCGCTCCATGCAGGGCAGCCGGGCATCAGCGGTGGAGCACGGCTTCAGCCGTGCTTCGGTTTCAGTCGGACAACAGCGCGATGACGTCGATCTCCACTCTCGCGTCGCGCGGGAGTCGCGCAGCCTGAATCGTGGATCGCGCCGGGGCGGGCGCCGAGAAGAACTGCCCGTAAACCTCGTTCATCGCGGGGAACTCGGCGATGTCGGCCAGATACACGGTGGTCCGCACCACCTGGTCGAACGAGGTTCCCGCGGCCTTCAGAATCTCGCCGATATTCTCCATCACGCGCCTGGTCTGCGCCGCCGCGTCGCCGGCGATCACCTGGCCGGTCGCCGGATCGATGGGAATCTGACCCGACACGAACAGCAGCGAGCCGGCGCGAATCGCCTGCGAATACGGGCCGACCGCCTGCGGGGCGGCCGCGGTCGAAATAGCCTGGCGCATTTCGTTTCTCAACCTGATCCGCGTAATCTGCGCAATCCGCGGATCATGCAGCCTTCGTTACCTTGCCCGAGCGCAGGCAGCGCGTGCAGACTCGCATCCGCCTGGTGCCGCCGTTGATCGACACCCGGATTTCCTGGAGGTTGGGTTCGAAGCGGCGCGCGCTCACGTTGTGCGCGTGGCTCACCTGGCGGCCCACCGACGGGCCCTTTCCGCAGACCTCACACCTCTTTGCCATCCTCGTAGCCTCTAAGGAAACTGGCAGGGCGGCTGCGCGCTGCAAGAGCTCCGACTCTACAATGACAAAAGCGAAATTATAGCACGCCCGGCGCCGCTCCTCGTCCGCGCCGCCGACCAGCAGCCGGCGCGAAGCGCGCTACGGCCGAATCAGCACCGATCCGGTCTGGTGAACCAGACCCGTTCCCGGCGCCCCGTCACGTTGGGGCTCGGCCGCGACAATCAGGCGCCGAAGAAGTGCCAAATACGCCGTGTCTCCGCCGGCCAGTGTCTTGCGCGCCTCCCGTGCTCCGCGTTCGACTGCTCGGAATACCGCTGCCAGGTCCCCGTCGAGCGACGAGCCGCGATCGCCGCCAATCTGCGAAACGAGCAGCTTCAGATCGGCCGCGAGCCGTTGTGCGGGCAGCGAGCTCGGCCGTTGCTCGTAGATGAGGCCGCGCGCCGCTGTCTCATGCGTGGCTGCCAGCGCTGCCGCCGCCGCCTCGACGTCAGCGTCGGTCGTCCTCAACAACGCGTCCCCGCGATAGTCGCGCAGGAACGCGAGGACGTGCGACATGACTTCGGTCTGTTGTTCGCTGAGGTCGCGCACGGTGGGAAGGAACGCCTTCAAGTCGTCTTCCTGTTGACGCCGCACGACGGCGGCGGGGTGCGCCCGCGCCGTGGCGAGGTACTGACAATCGGATGGGCAACGGATCTCGCTCTGACGCTTGGTCCCGCAGCATACGGAGCAGATGTTTGCTTTCAAGGCCGGGCACGCCCGCCGGGCGCCGCGCTGGCCGCACGCGGTACAAACCATAGACCCAGCTTGACATAGCGCGCTTCGGCCCGTCAATGCGCCGAATACCTCCTGCAGCCCGCTCAACTGCGGGGCTCGCGTTCCGAGCGAGCCCGGGCGTTGGATGTGGAATGTCGGATACTGGATGTGGGACGACGCCGCATTCGACATACGACGTGCGACATTCAATAATTGACGCGGAAGGTTTGGGTTCCAGGTTGCGGCCGAAGCCAGGAGCCTGAAACCTTGGGAGATGGACGTGCCGACGCGTGAAGAGATCGAGGACGAAGAACGGCGGGCGCGGCGCGTGCGCCAGATCGTGGACTTCACATGCACGATGATCGCGCAGGGGCAGATGCCGCGCCGTGACGCAGAGGAGCTGGTGGCCGCCGCGCGCGACCGGATCCTGGAGCTGTTTCCCGGACGCGAGCAGACCTACGAGATCGTGTACGCGCCGCGCTTCCGGCGCGTGCTCGAAGAGTTCACGCGGCCGGACCCTGAAGCCAGGCATGGGGTGGTGCTGACATTTCGATCACGATCGTCCGAGCATTAGGTGGGCATTTCTGGCATACTGTTCCGCTCGGGGTGCGACTCCGCTACGTCCTCCGCGGTGGACATTATTTTCTGGCATCGCGAAACCGTACGTGGGCAATGAGCGTCTAAAACACCGACGGGTTGGCAGACACTGAGAGTCGATAGTCTGACAGGCGCGTAAGCGCAAGAGGATCAAGCAGATCGGGCTGAAACCAGCGCGCATGCGGCGTCCGGCGCCGCATCGATTGTGACACCCGCCTGAGACCTCTCCCGTTTACCTGAGCAAAAAGCCACGGCTGGGCTTGAGAAAACAGCTGTTTGCCGTGCTGCCTACTGTGGCAGACTAATTGCATACGCACACCTGCCGATCGGCCCCTGCAGGGGCCGCGCGCAAGGAGCGTCAGGTGCCATGACGACGGACGTGAGGGAGCAGACCATGGATAAAGCCCGCTACGAAGAGCTGAAGAAGATGCTCGAAGAGCGCAAGCGCGAGGTCCTCAGCGAGGTGCAGGAGAAGATCCGCGACGTGCGTACCGAGAGCAGCAGCGGCAAGATGAACGAGGTGCTGGACTCGGGCGAGAGCTCGGAAGCGGACATCCAGGAGGATATCGAGTTCGCGCTCATCCAGATGAAGGCCGAGACACTCAGCAGGATCAACGAGGCGCTGGCCCGGCTCGAAGAGGGCGCCTACGGGAACTGCTTCGAGTGCGGCGAGGAAATCGCCGAGCGGCGGCTGCGCGCGCTGCCGTTCGCAGTTCGCTGCAAGGATTGCGAAGAAGCGCGGGAGATCGCCGCAAAGCGCGAGCGGATGCTGGCGCAGCGGCAGCAGTCGACAGCGATGTTCTTCGACATCTGAGCCCGGCTCGCGGTCGATGGCAGGGCCCCGGTCTGCGCGCGCAGCGGGGCCCGTCGTGCTTTCATGCGTGTGTTTACGGTTCCGAGAGGCCGTTCATGAGCCAACAGCAGGGCCCGACCCTCGACGACCTGGCGTCCGGGGAACCGGTCCCGATTCCCCGGGAGCTTCCGATCCTGCCGTTGCGGGACACCGTCCTGTTTCCGAATTCCTTCATGCCGCTCGCCGTTGCGCGCGAGAGCTCGGTCCGCCTGATTGACGACGCGATTGCCGGCGGCAAGATGATCGCAGTCTTCACCCAGCGTGACGCGGCCGTCGAAGAGCCCGCGCGGGCCGATCTGTACCCGGTCGGGACCGCCACGCACGTGCACAAGATGTTCAAGCTGCCCGACGGCAGCCTCCGGCTGATCGTGCAGGGGCTCGCGCGGCTGCAGCTCGAACAGGTGCTCAAGACGCGTCCGTACCTGCGGGGCACGGTGAAACCGGCCGTCGAGGAATCGAAGGACGAGGACCGTCTCGAGATCGACGCGCTGCAGCGCAACATCAAGAGCAATTTCCAGCAGGTGGTGTCGCTGTCGCCGCTGCTCTCCGACGATCTGCAGACGCTGGCGATGAGCATCACCGAACCGAGCAAGCTCGCCGACTTCATCGCCTCGAGCCTCACGACGATCACGACCGCCGTCAAGCAGGAGATCCTCGAGACACTCGACGTGCGCGCGCGCATGGACAGCCTCAACCGGATCCTCATCAAGGAACTCGAGGTGCTGGAGCTCGGCTCGAAGATCCAGTCGCAGGTGCAGTCGGAAGTCGGCAAGAACCAGCGCGAGTACTTCTTGCGCGAGCAGATGAAGGCGATCCAGCGCGAGCTCGGCGAGGGCGACGAGCAGGCGAAGGAAGTCGAGGAGCTGCGCGAGAAGATCGAAGCGGCGGGCATGCCCGAGCAGGTGAAGAAGGAAGCGCTGCGCGAGCTCGATCGGTTGTCGAAGATGCCGGTCGCGGCGGCCGAGTACACCGTATCGCGCACCTATCTCGACTGGCTCGTTGCGCTGCCGTGGGCGAAGAGGACCGACGAGATCATCGACCTGAAGCGTACCAAGTCGGTGCTCGACGCGGATCACTCCGACCTGGAGAAGGCGAAGGACCGGATCCTCGAGTACCTCGCGGTTCGCAAGCTCAATCCCGAGGTGAAGGGTCCGATCCTCTGTTTCGTCGGTCCTCCGGGCGTCGGCAAGACTTCGCTCGCCAAGTCGATCGCGACCTCCCTCGATCGCAAGTTCGTGCGCGTCTCGCTCGGCGGCATGAGGGACGAGGCGGAGATTCGCGGGCACCGGCGCACGTACATCGGTGCGCTGCCGGGCCAGGTCATCCAGGGACTGCGCCGGGCCGAGTCGAAGAACCCCGTGTTCATTCTCGACGAGATCGACAAGCTCGGGTCGGACTTCCGAGGTGACCCGGCGTCGGCGCTCCTCGAGGTGCTCGACCCGGAACAGAACAACACGTTCCGGGATCACTACCTCGACGTGCCGTTCGATCTCTCCGAGGTGCTCTTCATCACGACGGCGAACGTGCTCGACCCGGTGCCGCCGGCGCTTCGCGATCGCATGGAGGTGCTCGAGCTTCCCGGGTACACCGAGGAAGAGAAACTGAAGATCGCCGTCGAGCACCTCGTCGGGAAGCAGATCAAGAACCACGGGCTGACGCCCGAGAAGCTCACCTTCTCGCCGGACGCCCTTCACACGGTCATTCGGGGCTACACGCGCGAGGCGGGCGTGCGGAACCTGGAGCGCGAGATCGCGTCGCTGTGCCGGAAGGTGGCGCGCAGGCGGGCCGAGGGCTCCGAAGAACCGGTCACCGTCACGCCCGGCGTCGTCGTCGACATGCTCGGGGCGCCGAGGTATCTGGACGAGGAGATGGAAGAGCGGACAAAGAACCCGGGCGTCGCGGTCGGCCTCGCGTGGACGCCGGCGGGCGGCGAGGTGCTCTTTGTCGAGGCGTCGCGCATGACGGGAGGCGGAACCCTCACGCTGACCGGCCACCTGGGCGACGTGATGAAGGAATCGGCCCGCGCGGCGTTGTCCTGGATCCGCGCGAACGCGAAGGCCTACGGGATCGACCCCGATTTCTACAGGAGCGCCGAGGTCCACCTGCACGTGCCGTCCGGCGCCATCCCGAAGGACGGCCCGTCGGCCGGCGTGACGATGGTCACGGCGCTGGCGTCAGAGCTGACCGGCCGGTCCGTGCGCGGGGATCTCGCGATGACCGGAGAAATCACCCTGTCAGGCCGCGTGCTGCCGGTCGGCGGCATCAAGGAGAAGGTGCTCGCGGCACGGCGCGTCGGGATCCGCGAAGTGATCCTGCCGCGTCAGAACGAAAAGAACATCAAGGAAGACTTGAGCGAAGAACTGCGGCAGGACATGACGATCCACCTCGTGTCCGCGATCGATGAGGTGCTGCAGATGGCGCTCAAGCCGGCGTCCGCCGCCGTCGAGCAGCGTCGGGCCGAGCACGTCGAGCACGAGCTGCAGAGCACGGCGCCGTAGGCGAATCCTGCAGGGATCAGGGGTCGGAGGATGGGGCAGACAGATGGGTCCTCCCCTGATCCCCCAATCCCTGATCCCGATTACAATGGCGATCTTCGCGTCCACATGAAGATCGTCTATTCGGACCGCTACGACCTGGATATCGGCTCTCACGTTTTCCCGACGGTCAAGTACTCGCGCGTCCATCGCCGGTTGCTCGACCGTCGGGTGGCGGACCCTCGCGACTTCCTCGAACCGCCTGCTGCGACCTGGGATGATCTCGCGCTCGTCCACACACCCGACTACCTCGAGAAACTGCAGCACGGGCGCCTCTCGCTGCAGGAAATCGCGCACATGGAAGTTCCCTGGTCGCGCCAGATCGTCGAGGGGTTCCGGCTGATGGCCGGCGGCACGCTGTTCGCCGCCCGCCTGGCGTTGGACGAGGCCTCGGCTGGAAATGCCGCGGTCCGCGGCAGCCGGCGCTGGACGGTCGTTACGCACATCGGCGGAGGCTTCCACCACGCCTTCTGCAATCACGGTGAAGGCTTCTGCATGTTCAACGACGTGGCGGTTGCGATCCGCCGCCTGAAACGCGACGGGGCGATCACGCGCGCGGCGATCGTCGATTGCGACGTGCACCATGGCAACGGAACGGCGACCATCTTCGCGGGCGAACCGTCGGTCTTCACGTTCTCGATGCACCAGCTCCGCAACTACCCGGCGTTCAAGCCCGCGGGCTCGCTCGACGTCGCGCTCGACGACAACACGACCGACGACGAGTACCTGAACAAACTGCGAGAGGCACTGCCGAGAGTGCTCGCGAGCCGCGCGCAAATCGTGTTCTACCTGGCCGGCGCGGATCCGTACATGGACGATCAACTCGGCGGGCTGCGCCTGACCAAGGAAGGATTGCGCAAACGGGATCGACTCGTCCTCGAAGCCGCGCGCGACGCATGCGTCCCGGTCATCGTGACCCTGGCCGGCGGGTACGCGTGGCACGTGGAGGACACGGTGGACATCCACGTGGCGACGGTGGAAGAAGCGAAGGCCGTTCTCGACTCCACGGCCGGGCAAGAATCGGCAGGGGAGTGCTGATCCGCAGATTCACGCAGATTCAAGCATCCGCAGATTCACGCAGATTCAAGCATCCGCAGATTCACGCAGATTCAAGCATCCGCAGATTCGCGCAGATTCAACCATCCGCAGATTCACGCAGATTCACGCAGATGCTCTCTGCTGCAGGGCCGGGCGCTCAGGTCCGGGCGCTCGCTGTTCCGCCCTCAACCCGGCTCGGCCAGTCAACATCGTCAGATGGCCCCACCGCTCAGAGAAGGTGTGACCAAACGGAGGGTCCAGGTACCCTGTTCGCGTGGATCTGGACGCCACGGTCCGCGACCTGGCCCGGCGGGTGCTCGGTTACTGCCTCTTAAGAACGGGCGACCGTGGCCTGGCCGAGGAGATTGCCCAGGACTGCGACGAGACGCTTTGCCGTTATCGTGCCGGCCCTCATCGTCGGTCTCACTTTGTCGGCGTTCGGGCAGGCGAACAAGGAGCAGGCGAAGCAGGTGTTCAAGCAGGGCAATGAGCTGTCCGCGCAGCAGGACTATGCAAACGCGGCCCCCAAAATGCGAGGAGGCGAATCGGCTCGACCCGAGCCTGGTCGACGCTTACTTCTCTTTGGCGAAGATCCAGGAGGCCGGCCTCGCGGAACAGACCCTGATCAGTGCGGTGCGTGCGAATCCCGAGGATCCGAGGGTGTACGAGCAGCTGGCCGGATACTACAACCGCCACGGCCTCTTCGAGAGAACGGTTGAAACCTACCGGCAATGGGCCGATGTCGATCCGGGAACCGCCGAGCCGCGCTACTCGATGGCAGCTTTCTACCGGGACAAGGCGTGCCGGGACGCCAAACTGACTGCCACCGAGAAGCGCGATTGCGTCACGAAGGACATGGAGGCGGTAGACGAGGCGTTGGCGCTCAAGCCGGACTACATCGAGGCACTCGTCACGAGAAGCTTGCTCCTCAGGGTGTTGGCAAGTTTCGAAACCGACCGGGGAAAATACGATGACCTGATGAGGCAGGCGCTGGAGCTGTCACAGAAAGCGCAGGAGTTGCAGAAGAAGAAGGTGGCCGAAGGAGCCGTTCGGTAGCCATGCAGATGCCGGGCGGGCTTTCGGACCGTCGGACCTTCGGACTTTCGGACTTGGGACGACCGCCTGGCGCCTAGCCAAGCATCGCCAGCGCCAGTGCCGTCTTCAGATCCACGATCTCGCCCGATTTCACCATCCCGCGCGCTTCCTCGAGCGAGAACGTCCGGACTTCGATGTGCTCGTCCTCGTCCTGATGCGCGGCGCGGTCGCCGCACTTCGGTTTCTGCAGCCCGCTCATGCGGAAGAGCATCATGTACTCGTCGCAGTAACCGGGGCTCGAGAAGAACTTGCCGACCGGCTCGACGATGGTCGAGACGAGGCCGATCTCCTCTTCGCACTCGCGAACCGCGCCCGCTTCCGGATCCTCGCCCGGTTTCAGGCTGCCCGCCGGCAGCTCCCACAGAAAACGGTCGACGGGGTACCGGTACTGCCGCACGAGCATGACGTGATTGGCATCCGGCATCGGAATGAGCACCACCGAGCCCGGGTGGCGCACGACCTCCATCCTGGATTGTGCGCCGTGCGGTAATCGCACGTCGGCGACCTCCACCGAGATGATCTTGCCCTTGTAGATCACCCGGTTCGATTTCACCTCGGCCTTCGCGTTCGTCATTTCGACACCTTCGACACGGCTTCAGGCTTCCGGCCGCTGCCTCTTGGGCGTGTCTAGCTCCTGCACCCGCCCCGAATCCCCGAATCCCTGATCCCTGATCCCTGCTCCGCTTCCCGGCGTCCTTTCACATCGTCGAGGACCGCCTGCAAATCCTCCGGCAGCGGCGATTCGAACTCCATGCGCCGGCCGTCGCCCGGGTGCGCGAACACCAGCCGCGCGGCGTGCAGAAACGGCCGTTCCAGGCGCATGACGGCGCGCAGGTGCGGCGGCACGCGGCGATGAACGCCGCCGTACAGCGGATCGCCGACCACGGGGTGTCCGATGGTGCTCAGGTGGACGCGAATCTGGTGCGTGCGTCCGGTCGCAATGGCGAGATGCAGAAGGGAGACCCCGTGGAGGTCCTCGGCCGCCTTCACGCGTGTGACGGCCTCGCGCGAGCGCCGGGCCCGGCGCGTCGTCATCTTCTTCCGGTGTTCGGGATCACGTCCGATTGGGTCCTCGATCCGGCGCCCGGCGTGCACCACGCCCCAGGCGAGTGCGATGTATTCCTTTTCGATCACGCGCTCCTGAAACTGCCTGACGAGCGCGCGGTGCGCGGCGTCGTGCTTGGCGACAACGAGCAGCCCCGACGTCCCGCGATCGAGGCGGTGGACGATACCCGGCCGCTGTTCACCACCGATGCCGCTCAGATCCCGCACGTGGTGGAGGAGCGCGTTCACCAGCGTGCCGCGCGCGTGGCCGGCCGCCGGGTGGACGACCATTCCCGCCGGCTTGTTCACCACCAGCAGATCACTGTCCTCGTACAGGATCGGCAACGGAAGCGGTTCCGCTTCTGGCGTCGTGGCAACGGGGGCAGGAATGTGAATCGTCACCTGCTCGCCCGCGCGGACGCTCGCGTTGGCGCGCGGTTCCCGGCCTTCGCCGAGCTGCACGTGTCCTTCCCTGATCAGTCGCTGGATCGACGAACGGGATTGATCGGGAAGGAGACCGACAAGGAACAGATCGAGGCGCTGACCGGCCTGCTCGGGCGTCACGGTGAAACGGTGCGTCGTCTCCGCCACGCCTCCCTCGTCTTTTTGCCTGACTTCTCTTTACTTCAGTCACACGCGAGCCGAGCGTGTGCGCGGCCTGGCAACGGCCTCGGCGGCCGCCGGTCCGTGGCTGGCCAGGTAGGCCAGCATGATCACGCTGAGCGGCACGAGAATGACCGAGATGAACTGCGACGTGGAGAAGATCCAGATGGAGCCGCGCGGATCGCCGCGGAAGAATTCGATCGCGTAGCGGGACAGGCCGTACAGCAGGATGTAGGTCCAGAACGTCCGCCCGGCGAAGTTGCGGCCTCGCCCGCGCTCCAGCCAGAGCAGGAACATCAGGATCGCCGTCTCGGCAATCGCTTCGTACATCTGCGTCGGGTGCAGGGGAATGTCGAGCGGCGTTCCCACGTAGCTGCCGGTGAATGGATCGGTGAAGGTGATTCCCCACGGCAGGTTCGTGGGATGCCCGTAACAGCATCCGGCCATCAGGCAGCCGAGTCGTCCGACCGCGTGACCGAGCGCGATGCCGGGGGCGAACACGTCGAACGTGGTCCACAACGGCAAGGCGTGGCGCCTCATGTACCAGAAGGCGACGAGCGCGGCGAGGATCAGGCCGCCGTAGAAGACGCCGCCCGATCGCGCGAGGGACAGGATCTCAACCGGGTTCGCCCGAAACGACGGGCAGTCAATAACGAGCAGCAGCAGTTTCCCGCCGGCGATCGCGGCGACGATGATGTAGATGCCGAGATCGAGGATCCTGCCCGAATCGAGCCCCCGTCGCCTGGCGCGCGTCGTTGCCAGCTTCAGGCCGAGCAGGAAGGCGGCAGCGAGCAGCACGCCGTAGCTGTAAATCGTGAACGGACCGAGCTCAAGCAGTCTTGGATACATGCGACCCGAGTCCCAGCATGTCGAGCACCATCACCGAAACGCCGACGGTGATTGCCGAATCGGCGACGTTGAACGCCCAGAAGTGGTAGGACCGCCAGTAGACGTCGACGAAGTCGAGCACGTAGCCGAGCGCGATCCTGTCGATGAGGTTGCCGATCGCGCCGCCGAGGATGAGCGCGAGGCCGATACGCGCCATCTTCTGAGCGGGGGCGAGCCGCGCGGCGTAGGCGGCAATGGCGACCAGGGCAACGGCAGCGACGATCGCAATGAGCGGCGACTTGAAGGGAAACTCGATGCCGTTCAGCAGGCCGAACGCCGCACCGGTGTTCCTCACGTGTGTGAAGGCCAGCAGTCCCCGGATGACGGCCACGTCGTCGTGGAGCGGAACCCACGCGCGCACGATTGCCTTGGTCGCCTGATCGAAGGACAGGATTGCGAGCGCGATCCAGATTTCCAGGCAGCCGACGAGTGGAGGGAATCCCCGGTCGGCAGGGGCGTCCTGCGAGGTCGGCATGTCTGAGAGCGCACCCGACTTCGGACTTCCTGGTTCGACAAGCTCACCACGGGCGCCAGAGCGCGGGTGCCGCGCTGGGAACCCCGCCGCAACAGAGCCTGTCAACGGGCGGACTTCGGACTCCGGACTTTCGTCCTGCCGCGTGGTACGAGTGTCGTCCATGCCGCTACGCCCGTTTCGCCTCGGCCGGGTTTTCAGGACGGTGCCCACCCTGGGGTGCCCCGGCGAGCACGTCCGCGCAGCGATCACATACGCCGGGATGCCCGGGGTCGCTCGACACACTCGGCACGTAGCGCCAGCAGCGATCGCATCGCACACCGTCCGCGCGAGTGACCGTCACCGTCACCTCGTTCTCGGCCAGTCCGGACACGTCCTTCAGTGCCACCTGCGAGACGATGAAAATCGCCGGCAGGTCGTCCCGGTAGCGTTCGAGCAGTTCGGCGGCCGACCCCGACGCTTCGACTGTCACCTTCGCGGCGAGCGAGTTGCCGATCGCCTTCTCCTTGCGTTTGGTTTCGATCGCGACGTTGACCTGGTCGCGGAGTTTGATGAGCTCCGACCATCGCTCCATCAGGTCGTTGTCAACCAGCGCCTCGAGCCGCTCGGGAAAGAGCGCCAGGTGCACGGATTCCTCGCGCGTGCCGGGCAGGACGGTCCACAACTCGTCGGCGGTCATCGGGAGAATCGGCGCCATCAGCCGCGTGAGACCATCGACGATCGTGAACATCGCGGTCTGCGCCGCCCGGCGCGACAGCGACTTCGGCGCGAGCGTGTACAGCCGGTCCTTCGACACGTCAACATAGAACGCGCTGAGGTCGACCGTCGCGAGTGCGTTCAGCGCGTGGAAGATCGACGGGAATTCGTAGCGTTCGTACGCTTCGACGATTCGCCGGCCGGCCGCTGCGTAGCGAGCAAGCGCATACCGATCGATCTCCAGCAAGTCTGCGTACGCGACCGCATCGGCGGCCGGATCGAAGTCGTACAGGTTCGCCACCAGGATGCGGCACGTGTTGCGCAGCTTCCGGTAGGCCTCGACGACCCGCGCCAGGATTTCCGGTCCGACCCGCACTTCCTCGCGGAAGTCCACCATCGCGGACCACAACCGCAGGATCTCCGCGCCGCTCTGCCTGATGATCTCGTCGGGCTCGATCGTGTTGCCGAGCGACTTGGACATCTTGCGTCCCTGCTCGTCCACCAGGAAGCCGTGCGTGACGACCTGCCGGTACGGCGCCGCGCCGCGCGTGCCGAGCGCGACCAGCAACGAGCTCTGGAACCAGCCGCGGTACTGATCGGAGCCCTCGAGATAGAGGTCGGCGGGCCACCTGAGATCCGGCCACGATTCGAGCACCGCATCGTGGCTCGAGCCCGAGTCGAACCAGACGTCGAGAATATTGCGCTCGCGTTCGAAGCGCTGGCCGCCGCACTTCGGGCAACGGAAGCCCGCCGGCAGGAACTCCTCGATTGGCCGCTCGTACCATGCATCTGCGCCTTCGCGCTCGAACACGGCGGCCGCACGCTCGGCGAGATCGGGCGTCAGCGTCGGTTCGTGGCACTCGAGGCAATCGACGGCCGGGATCGGCACGCCCCAATACCGTTGACGCGAGATGCACCAATCGGGGCGGTTGGCCACCATGTTGGCGATTCGCTCTTCACCCCACGACGGAACCCACGAGACCTGGTGCACCGCATCGAGCGCGCGCGTGCGCAGGTCGTTCTTGTCCATCGCGATGAACCACTGCGGCGTGGCGAGAAAGATGACCGGGCTGTGGCAGCGCCAGCAGTGCGGGTACGAGTGCGCGAAGCTCTCGCGGTGCCACAGGCGACCGCGGCTGGCAAGGGCCTCCTCGATTCGCGGGTTCGCGTCGAAGACGCGCTGCCCTGCGAAGATCCCGACCGTGTCGTCGAAATGGCCGCCCGGGCCGACGGGCGCGTAGACCTCGAGCCCGTAGCGGACACCGGTCATGAAGTCGTCACTGCCATGACCGGGCGCGGTGTGAACCGCGCCGGTGCCCTGGTCCAGGGTCACGTAGTCGGCGAGCACGCCGACCGACTCGCGATCGTAGAGCGGGTGCCGGAAGCGGATGCCTTCGAACAGGCGGCCCTCGATGCGGGCGATGGGCGCTCCGAGCGTGCGTCCAACCGCGCGCCGCACCTGTGGCACGAGGTCCTCGGCCACGATGACGTTCGTGTCACCAGCCGGGTAGACGCCGTACACGAACGTCGGCTGAAACGCGATCGCGAGGTTCGACGGGATCGTCCACGGTGTGGTCGTCCAGATCAGCACGGAAACCGGCCGGCCGCGCAGTTCGGGAACGCGCGCCGCAAGTTCCATTTCGCTCGAGGGCGACAGCGGGAACTCCACGTAGATCGACGGCGAGGCGTGCTCCTCGTACTCGACTTCGGCCTCGGCGAGCGCCGTGCGGCAGTGGATGCACCAATGAACCGGCTTCTTGCCCTTGTAGACCGACCCCTGTTCCGCGAAGCTGCCCAGCGCGCGCACGATGGTCGCCACGTACCTGTTATCCATCGTCAGGTACGGGTGCGCCCAGTCGCCGATGCCGCCCAGGCGCTTGAACTCGTCGCGCATGATGTCGACGAACTTCGCGGCGTACTGGCGGCACGCCTGGCGGAACGCCCCGATGCTCATCTTCCGTCGCTTCGGGCCCAGTTCACGATCCACGCGCAGTTCGATCGGCAGGCCGTGGCAATCCCACCCGGGCACGTACGGCGCGTCGTATCCGGCCATCGACCGCGCTCGCACCACGAAATCCTTGAGGACCTTGTTCAGCGCGGTGCCCAGGTGAATATGGCCGTTCGCGTACGGCGGACCGTCGTGCAGGACGTATTTGGGCGCACCCTGGCGCGCGGCGCGAAGGCGTCCGTAGAGGTCCATCGCCTCCCAGCGCGCGATCGTCTCTGGTTCGCTTGCCGGGAGGTTGGCCTTCATCGGAAAGCCGGTACGGGGGAGATTGAGCGTGTCCTTCCAGTCGGCCATATGTGCCGTTCTGCTTGGAGCGACGGAACGAGCAATCGTCCTATTCTAGTCGATATGCCGCAGGCGGCCGCAGAACGGCGAGGTTCGCCTCCGGACCCGTTCGGGAAGTGCCGCTGCCGTAACGGGTTCTGTCGCCTGCTGGCTCCGGCCGGACGCGGAACGCGACTTGCCAATCTCCAGAGTTGAGCTTCGCGTGATGGC
>Ga0153916_10002032_pt1 | contig 14836 bp, 15 predicted proteins | sample Opewatmetagenome_FD_109642 | JGI IMG/M metagenome (GOLD analysis project Ga0153916, IMG submission 109642) | Freshwater wetland microbial communities from Ohio, USA - Open water 3 Core 3 Depth 4 metaG | ecosystem: Environmental > Aquatic > Freshwater > Wetlands | place: USA: Ohio, Lake Erie...
ACTCCAACCGAGCATGGGATTTGGGACTTTCGGTCGCACGGTCCGTTCCCTCCATAGGCCTAAGATGGGCTGCAAAATGACTGTAATGTGGCTATCTCGGGTCCCCCGTCGGATGATTCTAAGGGAGGGAAACGCTTTTGACACCCTAGTGTATGGAGGGACCGAGGTCAAATATGCCGTACACGTACCAGGGATGGACGCTGTACTCGCGAGACGTGAAGCTGAAGAAGGGACCGAAAGTCACGATCTACTTCTTCAGCAAGAGGAAGCCGAAGTCCGGCAAGCCCATGGACGAAATGCCCAAGGGCCGCAAGGTCGGCGTCAACAAGCGCACGGGCCTGCCGTTCCTCCGGAAAGGCTGAACAGGACACGCCTCTCGACGAGATCAGCCGAGGCGTATGGGGAGGCCCTCGGCACCTTTACTTTCTCACTTCTGGTCGTCTGGGAGGAGCGGCGCGTCCGAACCGGCGCGGGGCCGGAGAAATCGCCCATCTGCCCGGGGGCGAGCCTCAATGATGAAGCGTGATAACGAGAGCCTAGGCCTTTTAACGGTCCACCGGCGTCCGCGGGCCCGTGGCCATTCCCCCACCGGCGGGAGCTTCGAGCCCAGCCACTCGACCCAAGCTGGTCGCCGAGGAGTTGCTCCTATACGACAAGGACGGGCAATCGCTCCTGGATGATCACGCGCTCCGGATCCTCATCGCCCTCCACCAGGAGACGTTGACGGCCCAGGAGATTTCCCAGCGGTACAAGATCCCCATCGCGCCCTGCTATCGCCGCATCCGGCGCCTCGTGTTCCTCGGGCTGATCTCGGAAGCGGGGTACGTCACGGAAGGCCGCAGGCGTCCGGCGCACCTGTACAAGTCCGAAGTGGACCGCTTCACGATCGCGTACGGGAGCGGGGAGATGACCCTCCACCTCATGCTGCGCAGCGGGACCGCGGCGATGGCGGTGGTCCACCTGCAGGGGGACGTGATCCCTACGCAAACAGCGGCTCCAGTCCCCGGCGGTAGCGCGGGTCCTCCGAACGCATGATGTCCGGATTCCTCTTCTTCTCCAGGGCCACGTAGTAGGCCAGGAACTGGAGCGGGATCACCGACACGGTTGGCCGCAGGAGACGGTCCGTGGCCGGGAGCGGGATCTGCGCGCCGCGCGCTTCGCCGACCACGGTCACGCGCGCGCCGGTGCGAGCGATCCCCCGGAGGATCTCGGTCTCCCGCTCGTCGTCCTGGCGTGAGCGCAGGGCGACGATGGCTTCCCGCCGATCCAGGGAGAGGAACGGTCCATGGAGGAACTGCTCCACGTGGTAGCCGCTCGCCGGGAAGCTGCAGGTCTCCCGAATCTTGAGCGCTGCCTCGAGGGCCGTGACCTCGTCGAGTCCTCCGCCGAGGAAGGTTACGCGATCATACGTGGCGATGCGCCTCGCGAGGCGGCGGACGACGGGCTCGCAGGCAAGGGCCCTCTGGATGAGACGCGGCAGCCCTCCGAGCCCCTTCGGGAACAGGTCGCGGGGTTCGGAGGCGAGACTCTCCGCCAACCGGGCGAAGGCCGCGAGCTGTGTCGTGTAGCTCATCGTGTTGGCCCAGGAGTGGTCGTGGACGGACCCTGTAACGAGGACCGCCTCGGCTACCTCTTCCATCTTGGTGCCAGCCAATCCGCAGAGCGCCCGGGTGACCGCCCCCGATCGCCGCGCGAGTGCCAGTGCCTGGTTCGTCGTCGACGTGGCTCCGCTGTGGCTCACGCCGAGCACCACGCTGTCTCGGGGTACGTCCGTCCCGTGGAGCAGGTCGTAGGCATGGACCGCGTGGACGACGGTCCGGTCGTCGAGCGCCTCCTGGAGGACCCGCGCGCCGAGGAGGGCCGCATGGAAGGACGTGCCGCATCCCGTGACCACGAGGTGTCGCGGACTTCCAAGGAACGCTCGGCCATCGAGGATCCGGAGGCGGTCCAGGGTCTCCTGCACGAACCCGGGCTGGCCCAGGATCATGTCGTGCATGTGGAAGGGGTGGCGGGAGCGGGGATTCGGGAACCGGACCATGACCGCGGGATGCGGGGCGGGGACTTAAACGTCGCCGCGCCGAGCCTCACACGTACAGGTAGGGCACCCCGAGGGCTCCCAGGACCACCGCCGCGAGCAGGGAGAGCATGAAGAGCCCGCCGTAGTCCCGGTTCAGGATGAACGCGAACCCGACGAACCACAAGGGCCACGACTCCTTGGGGAATCCCTCGGGTGGCCCCGCGGGTTTCGGGGAGCGGAAGACCTTGACCGCGAGCCGCGCCCGCGGCAGGCTCAGGAACACGAGCAGCACGAGCCACGGGAGGGTGCCGAGCAGGACAAGCGGGACCACGAGGATGTACATGAGCGCGAAGATGGCAATCGATGCGGCGCGTGCGCGCCGCTCCCCCAGGAGGACGGGCAGCGTGTGGATCCCCTTCTTCGTGTCGTCCTCGATCTTGTCGATGTGCTTGCCGAACAGGACGCCCGTGGTGCCCAGGGCATACGGGAAGGAGGCCACGATGACCCAGAGGGGGAGCGTCCCCGTGATGCAGAAGAAGGAGCCGCCTACCATGAGCGGGCCCCACGTGAGGAAGACCGCGGGCTCCCCGAGTCCCAGGTACTTCAGAGGGAACGGCTTCCCCGCGTAGCTCATCATGACGAATCCGCCGAGGAGCGCGAAGACGAGGACGAGCGGGCCCCGCACCCAGGCGAGGTAGAGGCCGATCGCCACGGGGAGGACCGTCGTCCCGATGGCCCACGTCACGAGTTGCCTCTCCGTGAAGAGTCCCGCGACCAGGGGGTGCGGCCCATACTGGGCGCGGAAGTAGTTGTCCGTGTCCACGCCCTGCTTGTAGTCCCAGTAGTCGTTGAACAGGTTGCTCGCACCGTGCGCGACGACGAGACCGACGGCGACCAGGATGAACAGGCCCGCGTTGAACTGGCCCACCATGGCGGCGAACAGCCCGCCCAGCGCGGCGGAGAGAAAGGTCATGATAAGGACCGCACCGCGCGTGGCGATGAGCCACCGGGCGAACGGATCGAGACGGTCGAACGCGTCCTTCTCGATGCGCGGAATCACCCGAAGCGCCGCGACCCACATCCGTGGATTGACCGTCATGCGGACCCCCATCGTCACGATGCCGTGGTGCCACATGAGGCACTAGGGCCAGGGGGTGGATAGAGCCTCGGTCGGACCCGTCTCGTGCGAATCCGTGGCGGGCTTTCGAGAGGAAGGCTTTTCCGGTTCGCGTCCTTCGGCTCGACGGATGCGCGTCGTGGCCTGGGTCCGGGCGTCCCAAGCGGTCCTCTTCGAGGCCTCCATCGTGCCCGCCTGCGTGGGCACCGCGGCCGCGGTGGCGGCAGGTTCGCCCTTCAACCTCCTGTACTTCGCCCTCATCCTCGGTTCCCTCGTGGCCATCCAGGCCGGGGCCAACCTCCTCAAGGGCTACTACGAGGCCCAGGACCGCTCCGTGCCTCCGGCGTCCGCGGGATCCTGGATGGCGTTCGACAGCGGCGCGGCGGTCGGTCTCGCGCGCGATCCGCGGAACGTCCTCCGGGTGGCGTGGGCCTTCCTGGTGGCGGGCGTGCTGGCGGGCCTCGCGCTCGTGGCACTCACGCAGAGTCTGTTGCTGCTCGCCTTCGGCGTGACGGGATTTCTCCTCGCCTGGAGTTACAGTTCGCCGCCCTTGAAGCTCAGCTACCGCGGCATCGGCGAATTGTCCACGTTCCTCGCCTTCGGGCCGATCATGACCGTGGGGGCCACGGTTGCCTTCGGGACGGCCGGAGCTCTCGGGAGCGCCCTCGCCTCCCTGATCCTGGGCTTCCTCGCCGCGGGCATCTCCTACTCCCGCTACTTCCCGAACGAGACGGAGGACCGCGCCAAGGGGAAGCGGACGCCCGTGACCCTCCTCGGGCCGCAGAAGGCGATGTCCCTCCTCGTCGGCATCTGGTGGGCTCCCTTGGTCATCGCACTCCTCGTGTACTCCCAGTACCCCAGCTGGGTGGCCGCGCTCCTCCCGCTGCCCTGCCTGCTCGCGGCCTCCGCGCTGCTCCCGCGAGCCGTGGCCGCACACCACGGCTTCGTCCTCCCGATCGGGCTCACGGTCTTGGCGCACATCCTGGCGGGCGTGGGCCTCGTCCTCGCCTTTCTCCTATAGATGGGGCAGGAGCACGTAGGCGACGCTCAGGCCGATGCCCAGGAACAGCACGGCCTGGATGGTTCCCGCATTCGCGGGCATGTGCCGCGGGTACTCGCGGTAGTAGACGCGAAGGACGCGGATCGACTTGAGCAGGGGTGGGACGGAGATCAGGCCGAGCAGGGCGATCCAGGGCATCCCGCCGACCGCGATGAACCCGATTAACAGCGCCAAGGCAGCGGCCACCATGGCCACGTAGAGTCGGTACGATCGCCGGAGGCCGAGACGCGCCGGGATGGTGCGCTTGCCGCCCCGAGGGTCCGTCTCGTGCTCGGGCATCTCGTTCACGAAGAGGAACGCGGCCACGAGGATGCCCAGGGGAATGGAAGCCAGGAGGGCCTCGGCCGAAAGGGTGCCCGCCTGGACCGCGTACGAGCCGAGGGTCACGATGGGTCCGAAGACCACACCGACCGCGATGTCCCCGAGCCCATGGTACTGGAGTGCGAACGGCGGAAGCGTGTAGAAGACCGCGAACGCGCCGCCGACGAGGCCCAGGAGAATCAGGAGTGCGCCGTTGGGCCGGGTCAGGGCGAGGGCGAGGCCGATGAGCGCGCCGACCGCGTACAAGGCGATCCAAACGCGGCGGTGCGCGGCCACGGGCAACTCCTGCTCGGGGAGCACGCGTGCGCCGCCCGTGAACGGGCTGACCAGGTGCGGCGGAAGGTCGTCGACGCCGTTGAGGTAATCGACCGTGTCATTGCTCATGTTCGTGGCGGCCTGGAGGAGGATGACTCCGGCCAAGGTGGCCAGGAACGCGGGCAGGTCGAAGACGCCGGCGCGGTCGTACGCGATTGCAGCGCCCAGGAACACGCCGACTGCGGAGGCGACGAAGGAGTGGGGCTGCGTCGCCTTCCACCAGATCCCCAACGAGGCCATCGGACTAATCCCACTCCGTCTGTTCCTTGCGCAGGACGCGGACTTCGAGGAGCGTGAGCGGACCGGGTCCCGGGTTGATCACCGTGTGGGTCTCGCCGCGAATCATGCGGACGACGTCGCCGGGGCCCACGTCGACGGGAGTCTGGTCGTCGAGGACGACCTGACCGCGGCCTTCGAGGAAGTAGAAGATCTGGGCATACCGGTGCCGGTGAGGCGGCGAGTGCACACCCGGTTCCATCTTCGCGATGCCCATGAGCATGAAGTTGCTGTCGTTGGGCCCCATGATCTTCTTGTCCACGATCCCGGGTCCAATCCCTTTCTCCCAGGCCTCCGACGGTAGGCGGCGCACCGGAGACGTCTTGTCAATCAGGGCTTCCATAGTCCGGCCTTCCGGCAATCGGAGGACCGGGTTCTATAAGTACCCTGACGATTACAGGTAATCTATGGCCCTTTCGAGGATTAGCCTCGACCTCCCGAGCCGACCCCTCGTCGAGGCGGGGCTCCTGCCTCGCGCCTTCTTCCGCCACAACGAGTCCGTGGAGATCCTGCGCGTGTACGCGTTCGCGCCCCGGGAGCGCATGCTCCTCGTCCGGGTCACGCGGTCCGGGCCGCCGCGGTCGCGGGACGAGATCGCGCGGCAGCGCGACGCCCTCCGGCGCCGGTACCGGCTGCGCGACTTCGAGCTGGTCGAGGTCGGGGCCGACGGCCGGACCTACACCGCCCTGTTGCGGCAAATGAACCCCGGGATCCTCGAGGACCTCCTGGAGGAGCTGGGCACCGGGGTCGCGCCCACGACGCCGACAGTCATCGGGCGGGACCGCACGACCCTGTCGTTCCTCGCGGATGCCGCGGCCGAGAAGCGCGTATTCCAGCTGCTCGCGAATCTGGGAATCCGGTTTCAGCTCAAAAGCCGCGCCGCCTTCCGGGGCACCGCCGCGGAGGGAAGCGAGTTGACCGCTCGGCAACGGGAGGTCCTGAGTCTGGCGTGGAACCTCGGCTACTTCGACATTCCCGCCCGGGCGGATCTCCGCAAGATTGCGGAACTCACCGGCCTCAGCCGGAACACGGTGAGCCAGCACATCCGGCGCGCCCTGCGTCACATCCTGAAGGAGAGCGTCGGCTGAGCCCTTTGGGGACGCCGAAGAAGGGGTATGTATCCCTCGATAGACTACCGCACGAAGGGTACTTGGCCCCGACCCGCATGAGTAGGACGGCGCGTCCCATGATCCAGTTCTACACGAAGGAATTCTTCGAGGAGATTGCCCGCCGACTCAACGCGGACGCCGAGTGGGGCAAGGCCATGGCCGCGAAGACGTTCCGCATGGTCTGCAGCGCCAGCGACAAGAAGCGCTCCTTCCTGATCGCGGTGGCCAAGGGCCAGGTGACCACGGCGGAGGCCACCGCGGAGACGCGGGCGGACTACCGCTTCGAGGGCCACTACGACGCCTGGATGGGCCTCTGCAAGGGGGAGGTGGAGATGGAGACGTTGATCCAGACGGGGAAGATTCGCCTCGCGGGTTCCATGTCCGATGTCATGGGGCTGATGGGCCCCCTCAACAAGATTGTCCTGACGGCGCGGAGTTTCCCCAAGGAATTCTGAACCGCCGCGACCCGCGAACCACGGCCGGGAATTTCGGGCCGCCTACTCGTGTTCCGCCGCAGGAAAGGGTTATAGGGGACTCCGGAATACGAACGCCGTCCGAGGCAGGAGCTCCATGCATCCCCGCGCGTTCGAGTACGTCCGTGCCTCCTCCGTATCTGAGGCCGTCGCTCTCCTCGCGAAGCGAGGTGAGGACGCGAAGATCCTGGCGGGTGGACAGAGCCTCATTCCCCTGATGAAGTTGCGACTGGCCGCTCCCCAGCTGCTGGTCGACATAGGCCGCATCTCCGGCCTCTCCGGAATCCGGGAGCAGGGCGATGTGCTGCGGATCGGGGCCATGACGCGGCACCGTGAGTTCGAGGTCTCCGCCGTGATTCGGGAACGCTATCCGCTTCTCGCCGACGTCGCGAAGGTCCTCGGGGACCCCCAGGTGCGGAACCTCGGGACGATCGGAGGATCTCTCGTCCACGCGGACCCCGCGGGCGACTGGGGTACGGCCCTCCTGGCGTTCGACACGAAGCTCGTGGCCGCAGGGCCCGCAGGTGTCCGCACGCTGCCCATCAACACGTTCTTTCAGGACCCCTTCACGACGGCCCTAGCTCCATCCGAACTCCTCACGGAGATCCGGATTCCCAAGGCGGGGCTGCGCACCGGGGGATCATACAAGAAGCTCAAACGCAAGACGGGGGACTTTGCGACCGTCGCGGTGTCGGCCCAGCTCGTCCTCCGTGCCGACGGCAAAGTCGCAGACGCCCGTCTCGGCATCGGTGCCGTCGCCCCCGTCCCGTTTCGGTCGCCTCGCGCGGAGGATTCCCTGAAGGGTAAGTCACCCTCAGATGCCGCCTTCGAGGAGGCAGGGCGTCTCGCATCGGAGCATTCCAGCCCGGCTCGGATCTCCACGGAAGTTCGGATTACAAGCGCTCCATGGTCCGGGTTCTGACCCGCCGCGCGCTCGAGGCCGCGGCAGAACGCGCAAGGAGGTAATCCGTTGCCCGCACGACGTAAGCCCGCGACCCGCAAGAAGCGATCGGCACCGCGCCGTCCGAACGCGCGGGGCGTCCGGGTGGCCCTGACGGTGAACGGCACGCGGCACGAACGGACCGTGGAGCCGCGCGTGCTCTTGGTGGACTTCCTTCGGAACGATCTCCGCCTCACGGGAGCCCACGTGGGCTGCGACACGAGCCAATGCGGCGCCTGCACCGTCCTCGTGGATGGCCGCGCCGTGAAGTCGTGCTCCATGTTCGCGGTCCAGGCCGACGGCAGTGACGTGACGACCATTGAGGGCTTGGCGCCCCCCGGGCGGCTCCACCCCCTCCAGGAAGCGTTCCGTGCGAACCTCGGGCTCCAGTGCGGGTACTGCACCCCCGGAGTGGTCCTCTCCGCGTACGCGCTTCTCCGAGACAACCCGTCGCCCACGGAGGACGAGATCCGGGTGGCCATCTCAGGAAACCTGTGCCGGTGCACCGGCTACCAGGGCATCGTGAGATCGGTTGCTGCCGCCGCGGCCATGGGCCACGCGGACGGAGCGGAGCCCACGGGGTAGGCTTCGGGCGGCGGCCGCCCACGCCTGCGTGTCGGTCCGACAGCGAGTGCGGGTTCGACCGGCACGAGCGTTGTCGATTCGCCAATGTGTGCAGGGGAGCGGGGCGACACCGAGATTCGGCACGGCATCAACGATACCCGGTGAGCTTGCGGTCGTTCGGTCGCGCCCGTGCTATGGTCCTTAGGCTGTCCTTAACCATCACATCGAGAAAACCTTTATAAAACGCTCTCCATCCCCGAGTATGGCGGTTCCTCCAAGCGGTGCTCGGCATCGCGCGGGAACGGCCGCGTCGCAGGGCTCGCGCGTGAGGAATGGGGGCGCCAGGTGCCGCTTCTGACGGTCAAGGATCTCAAGGTCCACTTCCAGACCCAAGAGGGCATGGTCCGCGCGGTGGATGGGATCAACTTCTCCCTCGGAGAAGGTGAGTCTCTCGGACTGGCGGGGGAGAGCGGCTGCGGCAAGACGACCGCGGCGTTGTCCATCATGCGCCTCCTCCCCCAGAACGGTCAGATCGTGGAGGGGAGCATCGACTACCAGGGCCACGACCTCGTGACCCTCACGGAGGGCCAGCTCCGACAGGTGCGATGGCAGCACATCTCCATCATATTCCAAGGTGCGATGAACGCGCTCAACCCCGTGAAGCGGATCGGACAACAGATCGCGGAGCCCATCATCCTTCACGAGAAGGTGGACGAGGAGGTCGCGAACAAGCGCGTGGGTGAACTCCTCGAGCTCGTCGGGATCCACAAGGACCGCGCGAGCGAGTACCCCCACGAATTCTCCGGCGGCATGCGGCAGCGCGTGATGATTGCGATGGCCCTGGCGTGCAATCCGAAGCTGGTTATCGCCGATGAACCGGTCACCGCCCTGGACGTCATGATTCAGGCGCAGATCCTCGAACTCCTCGAACGACTCAAGCGGGAGCTTGGCCTCTCCATGATCCTGATCTCCCACGACCTCTCCGTCATGGCGGAGACGTGCGACTCCATGGCCATCATGTACGCGGGGAAGATCGTGGAGACGGGCAGCGTCCGGGACGTCTTCAAGAACGCGAAGCACCCGTACACGAAGGATCTCATCGCCGCGTTCCCGGACATCAAGGGCTCGCGTGTGCTTCCTGCGTACATCCCCGGGGATATCCCGAGCCTCATCCACCCGCCCTCCGGGTGCCACTTCCATCCGCGCTGCAAGTTCGCGTGGCAGCTGTGTCAGGAGAAGGAGCCCGCGCTCGACCCGGTAGGGGAGGGGCATTGCGCGGCCTGCCACCTGAACACGACGGAGCGGCCCGCATGACCGACCGCGAGCCTTACCTGGCACTGCGTGGCTTCCAGGTCTGGTTCCAGAAACGCCGCGGCTTCCTCGAGGCGCTTCGCCGGAGCGACCCGGGCAACATCCGCGCCGTGGACGGGATCGACGTTACCATCGGGAAGGGGGAGATCTACTGCCTCGTCGGGGAGAGCGGCTGCGGGAAGACCACCACGGGGAAGGGCATCCTCCGCCTCGTGGAGCCCACGGGAGGCGATGTCTTCCTGAATCCCACGCCCGCGGAGCTCGCGGACTATGAGCATGCGCGGGACTCCGCCGACAAGACGACCTTCGATGCCTTCCGGGCGCGGCGGTCCCTCATCTATAAGGAAACGGTCCACCGGAAGCCCTTGGACTATGTGCGCCATCTCGTGCTTGCAGCAGCGGGTGCCTTGGTGGGCATCCTCGTTGCATTCGGCATCATCCTCGGCCTGCGGGCCGTGGGCGTCGGCGCCGCCGAACCGCTGGCCTACGCGGTCCTCGGGGCAGTCGTGGGTTCCGCCGGAACCATCCCCTGGGTCAAGATGAGCCGCCGGGTCCCGCTCGCCCTCGGGCTCGCGACGATCCCCGCGAGCGTCGTGGCCCAGGTGCTCTCGGTTGGTGCGGCCCAGGGCGCGGCGGGCGCCCCGACGGACCTCGCGTCCGTCCTGGGTGCGTACGCCGTCCTCCTGCAGAACCCTACGCTGTTCCTCGCCCTCGTCGAGGCCCTGCTCGCCATAGGCGCAGCCTGGTATGCGGCGGACGTGTTCAGCCGCTTCTGGGATCGGCGGCATGGCGTCGTGACGGACCGTCTGCGGGCCTTGCGGACGAAGCTGCAGATCATCTTCCAGGACCCATACGAGTCCCTGAACCCCCGCCACACGGTCTACGACATCGTCGCAGAGCCCTTGGTCGTCAACCACATCACCCGGAGCCGTGCCGAGACGGAGGCGAGGGTCCAGCAAGCCCTCGATGATGCCGGATTGCGGCCGCCCAAGGACTACATTCTCCGTTACCCGCACGAGATGTCGGGCGGCCAAAGGCAGCGCGTCTCCATCGCCGGGGCGCTCGTGCTCGAGCCGGAGTTTCTCGTCGCGGACGAACCCGTCTCCATGCTCGACGTGTCCATCCGGACGGAGATCATCGAACTCCTGCTCAATCTCCGTCAGAAGCGCGGGCTCACCTACCTCTTCATCACGCACGACCTCTCGCTCGCGTGGGTGATGGCCGACCGCATCGGAGTCATGTACCTGGGGAAGATCGTCGAGGAGGGGCCGACCGAGGAGCTGATCGCGCACCCCCGCCACCCCTACACAAACGCTCTCATCTCCGTCGTCCCCATGCCCGACCCGGACCGCCGCCACGAGCGGATGATCCTCAAGGGAGAACGCCCGGATCCGTCCGACATCCCGCCGGGCTGCCGCTTCCACCCCCGGTGCCCTGTGGCCTTCGAGCGGTGCGGCTGGACCTCGGACGAGGTGCTTGATGCCCTCCGGGGCATCGCCAAGGGCGAGGCGTTGACGCATCTGGAGTCCGCGGCGCCTCAGGGGCGGAACACGATCGTGTGGGCGCATGCCCCGCCCGACTTCGAGGCGTGGCTGCGCGAGCTGATCGCGGCCAAGGCGGAGGAGCATCGCGCCCTCAAGGCGATCCAGTCCGTGGAGCGCGTGGGCGGCGGTGCCAAGGTCGTCCTCCACGCGTTCGAGGAGCCCACGCTGAAGACCGTGGCGCCCGGCGTCCAGGTCTCGTGCCACCTCTTCCCGTAATCGCGTCCCGCGCTTCGTCCCCTGGGGGCCGCGGAAGAACCTTTTTGCCAAGGTCGACGTTACTCGCAGAACCCTGGGGTAAGGAGGCGGTCTGCTGCGTTCCCAACTGAGCGTCCTGTCCCGTGACGAGATCGAGAGCATCCACGGCGCGACGCTCGAGATCCTCGAACGGGTGGGCGTGAACGTCCGCGAGCCGCGGGCGATGCGGCTCCTCCGCGATGCGGGGGCACGACACGAGGAGGGGACGGAACGGGTCCGCATTCCCGAGTCCCTGGTGAAGGAGGCCATCCAGGGGACGCCGAAGCGGTGGACCTGGCACGCGCGGGAAGCGTCCAAGAGCTTCCGGCTGGGCGAGGGGGGTCGAACCCGGCTGGGTCCCGGGTCCTCCTGCACCAAGGTGGTCGACTTCGGCACGGGACGTCCCCGCACGCCGACCATCGAGGACGGGGACCGGCTCGTGCGTCTCATGGACGCTCTCCCCTTCGTGGACATCGACTACACGCCCGTCTCGTACGGCGCGAGCGACGAGGCCCCCCGTTTCCGTGAGGTGTCCACGATGGTGCGCGATCTGCAGAACACGTCCAAGGTCCTCGTCGGGCCCTCCTACAACGGGAGGATGGCGCAGGATGGGCTGGAGATCGGCGCGCTCCTTGCGGGAGGGGCGGAGAGGCTGCGGAAGACGCCCATGTTTGCCGGCTACTGCGACCCGATCGCCCCACTGACTCACGACCGCATGATGACGGAGACGATCATCGAGTACGCGAAGATGGGCCAACCCGTGTTCATCATGTGCCTGGACTTGGCCGGGGCCTCCTCGCCGGCCAGCCTCGTCGGCACCCTCGTGCAGCAGAACGCGGAGATCCTGAGCGGGTTGCTCATTGCGTACCTCGTGAACCCCGCGGCCCCTGTCGTGTACGGGAGCGTGAGCGGCACGATGGACATGAAGGCGGGGAACGCCGCCGTGGGCGGTCCCGAGTTCGGGCTGCTCAACCTCGCCTCCGTCCAGATGGCCCACTCCTACCAGCTCGTGTGCTCGGTCGGAGGCCAGTCCGACGCCAGGCTCCCGGATGTGCAGGCCGCCTTCGAAAAGGGGGCGTCCCTGGTGACCGCCATGCTCGCGGGAGCCGACTTCGTCGACCTGTTCTTCGGATCCTTTGAAGGCTTCAATGCGACGAGCCCCGAGCAGGTGATCCTGGACCACGAGATCGCCGGGTATGCGCACCGCTATGCCGAAGGCGTCGCGGTCGATGCGACACGGCTTTCCATGGACGTCATCGAGGCGGTCGGCCCCGGAGGCAGTTACCTGAAGAATCCCAAGGCCCTCCGGGACACGATGTCCCGTGTGACCTCCGAGTGGTACCAACCCTTCCTGTTCGACCGCCGCGCCTCCGACGGCGTCTCGGATGCACCTCCCCGGGCGGTCATGGACGCCGCCCACGAGGTCGCGGAACGTATTCTGCGCGAGCACGACCCGGCTCCCTTGGACCCAGGGTTCCTCAGAGATGCGAAGGCCGTCCTGGAGCGCATCCGGAAGGAAGAGACTCGGCCACGCAACTAATATTTCGGTGGCCCGAAATATTAAGTCCGGGTTTCGCTTCTCCTCAAGGAGCCCGGGAGGCGATTCGGTGACAACCATTCAGCGTGGGCCATCCAGCACGGCGAAGGGAACGCGGCGAGTCCGTCCGGCGGCGTTGCGAGCCGTCGATCGACCCCTCCGTCGTGCGGCCACTCTGCCCGGACCCCTCTTCTCGGACGCCCAGGTCTTCACCGACGAAACCCGGACGCTCATCCAGCGGTCCTGGGTCTGCGTGGGCCGTGCAGATGAGATTCCCCACCCGGGCGACTTCCGGACTTACGACATCGGGGGATCGGGCGTCATCGTCCTCCGGGATGCGGAGGGCGACATCCGCGCCTACCACAATGTGTGCCGCCACCGGGGGACGCGCATCCTCGAGGCGGACTCCGGAACCGGACTCACCGTCCTCCAGTGCCCGTACCACGCATGGACCTACGGCCTGGACGGGCATCTCGTGGGCGCTCCTCACATGGAGCAGGCCGAGGACTTCGAGCCTTCCGAGAACGGGCTGTACACCCTGCGGTCCGAGGTCTGGCGCGGATTCCTGTTCCTCTCCGTGGACCCGAAGGTCGAGCCCCTGCGGGACTACCTCGGTGAATTCGTGGAGCGGGCCGCACCCTATCCGCTGGAACGCCTGCGCCGCGCGCACCGCGTGACCTACGAGATCGCGGCGAACTGGAAGCTCATCGTCCAGAATGCCAACGAGTGCTATCACTGCCCCGGCGTGCATCCCCAGCTCGTCCGGCTCACGCCCTATCGATCCGGGGAGGAGGACCTCCGGAAGGGTCCCGTCTTCGGCGGATGGATGGACTTCGTGGACGGCGCGCGCACGCTCGCACCCAACGGCGCCACGTCCCGGCGCACCTTCCCCGGCCTGTCCGCGGAGGACCTGCGGCGCGTCTACTACTACGTCCTCTATCCGAGCAACTTCCTCAGCCTCTTGCCCGACTACGTTACCCTGGACTGGTTCATCCCCCTCTCCCCGGAGCGGACGCGACTCGTGTTCGACCTCTACGTGGACCGCGACGAGCGCGACCCGGCGGATGACGCCATGGCGTTCTGGGACACCACGAACCGCCAGGACTGGCACATCTGCGAGATGGCGCACCTGGGGTCCAAGACCGCGGTCTACGACCAGGGGCGCTACAGCAGCGAGGAAGAGGTCGTCCATCTCATCGACCGGTACTACCTGTCGCGGATGGGCTTCCTCAAGAAGGCGCGCTGAGTCTGCGAGGTCGTGCTCAGCGCCGGCGAAGCGCCGGGTTGAAGATCTCCTCGAGACCGTAGCCCAGCATGGCGAACCCGAGGACCATCAGGGTCACCAGCAGCCCGGGCGGCAGGAAGTACCACCACATCCCCTCCGGAAGGGCGATCGTCGTGTACGAGTCGTTGACCATGGTCCCCCAGCTCACGACGCCTCCGGGGTAGTGGGTGAGGCCGAAGAAGGCCAGGAAAGCCTCCGTGAAGATCGCGCTCGAGATGGTCAGGACGGCCTCGGCCCAGACCAGGGGCATGACGTTGGGCAGGATGTGCTTCCGCACGATGTACAGGTTCCGCGCCCCGACCGCCCGCGCGCGCTCGATGAAGAGACGTTCCTTGAGTGTGAGGACTTGGGAGCGGATGACCCGGGCCGTGGTCGGCCAGCTCACGACCGCGATGGAGAACACCACGGTTCCGAGGCTCGGGCCCAGGACGGAGACGAGCGCCAAGACGAACGGGAGCCAGGGGATCACCAGGAAGAAGTTCGTCACAGGGCTCAGCACCTGGTCCGTCATGCGGCCGTAGAAACCCGCAATCAGGCCCACGGCGGTTCCCACGACCATGGCCACCGCGGACGCTGCGAGGCCGACGATCAGGGAGATCTGCGAGCCATACACGAGGCGGGTCAGGATGTCGCGGCCGATTCGGTCCGTCCCCAGGGGGTGCGCGGAGCTGGGAGTCTGGAACGGGGTGGTCGCCTCGAGCGGGCTGGGATACGGCACCACGAGGAGCGGGGC
>Ga0153916_10002033_pt1 | contig 14832 bp, 14 predicted proteins | sample Opewatmetagenome_FD_109642 | JGI IMG/M metagenome (GOLD analysis project Ga0153916, IMG submission 109642) | Freshwater wetland microbial communities from Ohio, USA - Open water 3 Core 3 Depth 4 metaG | ecosystem: Environmental > Aquatic > Freshwater > Wetlands | place: USA: Ohio, Lake Erie...
CCTTAGCCGACAGTCCGGTGACGTTCTCATACATTCTGCAGATATTGGCTAGTTTCGTAGCGGTCATACTGTTTATTCTGTTGCTCGCCTGGCTGATGAGGAAGACCGGAAAGTACGGTTCCGCCAATAGCAAATCCTTCAAGATTATCTCATCCATGTCCTTAGGCATGCGGGAAAAGATACTGCTTGTTGATGTCGAGGGCGTGAGCATACTGCTTGGAGTGGCGCCGGGCCAGATCAGGACCCTGCATGTCCTGGGGAGGACTCAAGCCAGAGGAGAAGCCGAGATGCAAATGGATGGCGGCGGCTTTGAGCGGATAATCAGTAAATTCTTGAAATAGAGCGGTGCCATGAGAAGTATATTCAAAATTGCGATGCTGCTGATCTGTTCCCTGGCGGTGATGAACGGCGCCGAGGCGGCCGCGGGTTTGGAAGCGGTGACGGTGACGGCCGCGCCCGGCGGCGGGCAGACGTACTCGATAAACATACAGATATTGCTGCTGATGACCGCCCTGACGATGCTCCCGGCGGGGTTGCTGATGATGACTTCTTTCACGCGGATTATCATCGTGCTCGCCTTGCTGCGCCAGGCCTTGGGTACGCAGCAGACGCCGACAAATCAGACACTGATAGGCTTGGCCTTGTTTCTCACTTTTTTCGTCATGTCGCCGGTGCTGGATAAGGTTAACAGCGATGCGGTTTCGCCCTATTTGAAGGATCAAATTACATTTCAGCAGGGTTTGAGCAAGGCGGAAGAGCCGTTCAGGAAGTTTATGTTCGCGCAAACCAGGGAAAACGATCTGTCCTTGTTTATGAATATGGCCGGCGATACCGGCGAGATTACCCGGGATAAGGTGCCGTTCACGGTGCTGGTGCCGTCATTTATCACCAGCGAATTGAAGACCGCGTTCCAGATCGGATTCATGATTTTCATACCCTTCCTGATAATAGACCTGGTTGTCGCCAGCGTGCTGATGGCGATGGGTATGATGATGCTCTCGCCGTTGATCATCTCATTGCCGTTCAAGATCATGCTTTTTGTATTGGTCGACGGATGGACCCTGGTCATAGGAACCCTGGCGTCGAGCTTCTATAGGTAATGACATGACACCGGAAAGCGTATTAGAGATAGGTCAGAATGCCTTGTACGTGACGATCATGATCCTCGCCGTGCTCTTAATCCCGGCACTGGTGGTGGGTCTGCTGGTCAGCGTATTTCAGGCAGCCACGCAGATAAACGAAGTGACGCTGAGCTTTATCCCGAAATTATTAGTTACCTTTGCCGTGATCATTATCGGAGGGCCGTGGATATTAAGGACGCTGGTGAATTATACGCAACGTCTCTTTGAGGACATTCCCAATCTGATCGGTTGACGATGCTTGGAAGGTGTATGTGAAATTTACAAGCGCGGAACTCATTTCGTGGATGACGCTGTATCTATGGCCGTTCTTTCGGATAGCGGCGATGGTCAGCATCGCCCCGATTTACGGCACGCATACCGTACCGGCGCGGGTGAAGCTCATCATAGCCGTCGCGTTGACCATGATGGTCGCACCGATCCTGCCGAAGACGAAGTATATCGATCCGCTGTCTTTTGACGGGCTCGTTGTTACCTTTCATCAGGTATTGATAGGCATTGCGATCGGGTTCATGGTGACCATTCTGTTCGGCGCCCTGGTGACGGGGGGACAGATCGTGGCCCAGCTCATGGGCCTGGGCTTTGCCTCCATGATGGATCCGCAAAACGGGGTGTCAGTACCCGTGATAGGCCAGTTTTATACCATCCTGGCCACGTTTGTGTTCCTTATCCTGAACGGGCATCTGATCCTCGTGGACTTGCTGGTCAGCAGTTTTCAGACCATGCCTGTCGGCGAGTTCGGCCTGTCCGCCGACAAGATCTGGCAGCTGATTTTATGGAGCAAATGGATATTCGCGGCCGCGGTCGTTATCGCCTTGCCCGCGATTACCGCGCTGCTCCTGGTGAATATCGCCTTTGGCGTGATCACAAGGGCGGCGCCGCAGTTGAACATCTTCGCCGTCGGTTTCCCAATCACTATCTTGCTTGGGTTCATCGTCATTCTTGTATCGCTTCCGTACTTTATTCCGAAGATACAACAGTTGTTCGAGCAGACCTTCTACTTCATCCGATACACGCTGATCGCTAGGGAGTAGCCATGGCGCAGGAAGGCGGTCAGGATAGAACAGAACAGGCGACACCTAAACGCCTGCGCGAGGCGCGCGAGAAGGGCCAGGTCGCGCGCTCGCGGGAACTCACCACCGTTTCCCTGTTGCTGGTGTCAGGTCTGGGTTTCCTGTTTATGGGAGGCCATATGGTCGACGCCTTGCTGGCCACGATGAGGGATGACTTCCAACTGACCAAGGAAGACATCTATGACTCATCCAAGCTGCCGGGTTTTTTTCTTAAGGAGGCCGTCAATACCCTGGTGGACCTGGGTCCGTTGCTCCTGCTGTTGGCCGCGGCGGCGCTGTTCGCGCCCATGGCGCTGGGCGGATGGGCATTCAGCGCGCAGGCGTTCTCGTTTAAGTTCGATCGCATCAATCCCGTCAGCGGCATTAAGAGGATATTCTCGTGGAAGAGCATCATCGAGATCATCAAGGCCCTGGTGAAATTCGGCCTGATTGCGGCGGTCGCCTCCCTGTTCATTTGGAAGTACCGCAATCAGATGACCGTGCTCGGCGATGAGGATATTCTCGTCTCTATCGGAAAGGTCGGAGATTTGTTGGTATGGGCCTTTCTGGCCGTCAGCGCGCCCCTCCTGCTGGTGGTTGCGATCGATGTGCCCTTTCAGTTATGGGATCACGCCAAGCAGTTACGCATGACGCGCAATGAGATCAAGGATGAGAATAAGGAGACGGAGGGTAATCCCGAAGTCAGGGGAAGAATACGCACTATTCAGAGAGAGATGGCCAGAAAGCGGATGATGGCGGAAGTGCCGCGGGCCGATGTCATCATTACAAACCCCACCCATTATGCGGTAGCCCTTAAATACGATCAGGCCAAGATGAAGGCGCCTGTCGTGATTGCCAAGGGCGCGGATCTTATCGCGCTGCAGATACGCAGCATCGCGGGCGTTTATAAGATACCGATCATTTCCGCGCCGGCCTTGACGCGCTCCATTTATCACAGCACCGCCTTGAATAAGGCGATACCCGCCGGTCTGTATATGGCGGTGGCGCAAATATTGGCATACGTCTATCGCCTCAAGGCCAAAGGCACGGCGGGTCAAAGGGAAACTGTCAGCTTCGACGATGTGCCCATCCCCGACGATCTGAGGCGGGACGCGTGACGAACGGGCTGGGCGGAACTTTGAAAGTATAGGAAGGCGGCTATGAGTCAAGCAGATGCAGTAATCGATATGCGGCATATCATTAAGGCGGGCATGGGCGCGCCTTTGCTGTTGCTGATTTTGTTGGCAATGATGATCGTGCCCTTGCCGCCGTTTCTATTGGATATATTCTTTACCTTCAATATCTCGCTATCCCTGGTGGTCCTCTTGTCCGGCGTCTATGCGAAGAAACCGCTGGATTTCGCCGCATTCCCCACGGTGTTATTGCTGACCACCTTGCTGAGATTGGCATTAAATGTCGCTTCGACCAGGGTGGTGTTGCTGGAGGGGCATACCGGGACCAATGCGGCAGGCCGGGTTATCGAGGCGTTTGGCGAGTTCGTCATCGGCGGCAATTATACCGTCGGCCTGGTGGTGTTCGCGATATTGGTGATCATCAATTTTGTCGTGGTGACCAAGGGCGCCGGGAGAATATCGGAGGTCTCGGCCCGATTTACCCTGGATGCCATGCCCGGCAAGCAGATGGCAATCGACGCCGATTTGAACGCCGGTCTGATCAATCAAACCGAAGCGAGGACCCGGCGCGAGGAAGTGTCGAGAGAGGCGGATTTTTACGGGTCAATGGACGGTGCCAGCAAATTTGTCAGAGGCGATGCCGTTGCGGGAATTCTTATCCTGTTTATCAATATATTCGGCGGATTGGCGGTAGGCCTCCTGCAGCACTCGATGAATTTCAGCGATGCGCTGCACAACTATACGCTGCTGACGGTCGGCGACGGTCTGGTCGCGCAAATACCCTCCTTGGTTCTGTCGACCGCCGCCGCGATCCTGGTGACCCGCGTCTCTCGCGCCGAGGATATGGGCAAGCAGATCATGGGCCAGATGTTCGACAACCCCAGGCCTTTGACGGTGACCGCCAGCATTCTCGGTTTGATAGGGGTCATTCCCGGCATGCCGAACTTCATTTTCTTGACCTTGGCCTCATGCGCAGGGGGGGCCGCCTACCTCATCGCGCAAAAGAAGAAGGCGCCGGTCGAGGCCATCCCGCTTGCCGAGAAACAGGAACCGGTACCCGAGCAGAAGGACCTTAGTTGGGATGATGTGATGCCCGTGGATACGATCGGTCTTGAGGTGGGGTATAGGCTGATTCCCTTGGTGGACAAGAATCAGGGCGGCCAATTGATGGCGAGGATCAAGGGGGTCAGGAAGAAATTAACGAACGAACTCGGATTCCTGATTCCGTCGGTGCATATCAGAGACAATCTCGAACTGTCGCCCAATGCCTATCGCATTTCATTGATGGGGGTGACGGTAGGCGAATCGGCGATCTATCCGGAAAGGGAGCTCGCCATCAACTCGGGGCAGGTGTTCGGTAAATTGCAGGGTATCTCCGGCAAAGACCCCGCCTTCGGCATGGACGCCGTATGGATAGAGCCCGCGATGCGGGATCAGGCGCAAACCATGGGGTATACGGTGGTTGATGCAAGCACGGTTGTCGCGACCCATCTCAGCCAGTTGTTGCAGGACCATGCACATGAAATCTTGGGACGGGAGGAAGTGCAGCAACTCATGGACGGATTGGCCAAGGTCTCGCCCAAGCTGGTGGAAGATTTGGTGCCGAATACGGTGCCGATGGGGGTGGTATTACAGGTGCTGCGCAACCTGCTGGAGGAGCGGGTGCCCATTCGCGATATGCGGACTATCGCTGAAACCTTGGCGATCCACGGTCGGCAGAGTCAAGAATCCGCCGTTCTGACGGCGGCGGTCCGGGTTGCTCTCTCAAGATTGATAGTTCAACAAATCAACGGTTTAGAAAATGAGATGGCGGTTCTTACCTTGGATCCGGCGCTGGAACAGATATTGCTTGGCTCATTGCAGACCACCGGGGAAAACGAGCCGGTGTTCGAGCCGGGCTTGGCTGAACGGGTGCACCGTTCCCTGGTGGAAGCGGCACAGAAACAGGAGCTGAGCGGCCAGCCGAGCGTGCTGCTGGTTTCCGCGGCCTTACGGCCGATGCTCGCAAAATTCGTCAGAAGGACTATTCCGACCTTGTACGTCCTGTCCTTCAACGAATTGCCGGACAACAGGAGAATAAAGGTGGTGGCAAGCATAGGCGGCAGATAAGTAGGCGACGTCTCTCGCGCATGGCAGCCGGCGGCAAGGCGTATATAAGAAATACATCAGTGTGGGGCCAGTGATGAAGATAAAAAAATTTATTGCACCGGACATACGCAGAGCCATCAGGATGGTGCGTGAAGAGCAGGGACCCGATGCGGTTATTCTGTCCAACCGGCGCGTGGACGGCGGCGTGGAAATCGTATCAGCCATCGACTATGACGAGACCCTCTATAATGCATCCCGCGCGCAAGCCGAAGAAGCCGAGCGCTCCGCTCAGAAGGCCATCGACGAGCCTGTAGCCATAACGGAGCCAAAGGCCGCCCCGGAACAGCAGAGCATAAAAACCGTATATCGCAAGCCTGAGCAATTGGCGATGGACATTCCGCCGGTCATTCATAACAGACAAAGCCCGGTTCAAGAATCGATGCTGACCGAAATGCGCGAAGAGATGAAGTATCTGCGCAATATCATGGAGACGCGCTTTCTGGATCTGGAATGGTCCAATTATTCCCATAACAACCCCGCGCAGGCCGGTCTGATCAAGGGTTTGCTTAATTGCGGAATTTCTCCGAAATTAACCAGGGAGATTGCCAAGGAGCTGCCATATTCCAGCAAGCTGGAGGATGCCTGGGACGGCGCCCTGGCGAAGCTGGCCGCGCGCATCAAGATTACCGACGACGATATCGTCGACAAGGGCGGCATTGTGGCGCTGGTAGGACCCACCGGGGTGGGCAAAACGACGACAGTGGCAAAGCTGGCCGCCCGCTATGCGATGCGGCGCGGCGTTCGGCACGTGGCCTTGATTACCACCGACAATTATCGCGTCGGAGCCCATGAGCAATTGAGGACCTACGGGCGCCTATTGGACATCCCCATGCGCAGCGCCTCAAGCACGGAAGAGTTACAGCAGCAGATTGAAGATTTCGCCGACAAGGATTTGATACTCATCGATACGGCCGGGATGAGTCAGCGCGACATGCGCATCTCCGAGCAGCTGTCCGTCCTGCGGGGATCAAAGGCGAACATCAAAGTGTATTTGGTGATTGCCGCAACCAACCAGTTGGCCGGTATCGAGGAGGTCATCAATGTCTTTCGGGGCATCGATCTGGATGGATGCATTCTCACCAAGCTCGACGAGGCGACCACCGTCGGACCGGCCGTAAGTGCGCTCATCGAGAAGAAGTTACCCGTTGCTTACATCGGCGACGGGCAAAGAGTTCCGGAGGATCTTCACCTTGCCAGAGCGGACAAACTTATCAATAAAGATAATTTGAGCATGAAGGGAAGCGACGAGAATTCTACCGAAGAGGTAATGAATTTCCTAATGAGAAGGACGGTTAATAATGCTCACTAAGTACAAGCTGGACCAGGCTGCCGGTCTGCGAAGAATGGCAAATCCTCGTCCTGTGAAGGTGATTGCTGTTACGAGCGGTAAAGGCGGAGTGGGAAAGACCAATGTGTCCGTCAATCTCTCCATGGCCTTGTCCCAGAGTGGCAAGGACGTGCTGCTGCTGGATGCGGATTTGGGTCTGGCCAACGTGGATGTGTTGTTGGGGGTGCGCCCCAAATACACGCTGGCGGACGTGATCGACGGTTCGCGTACGCTGGAAGAGATTATTGTCAATGGTCCGGAAGGCCTGAAAATCATCCCTGCCTCGTCCGGCTTCCAGAACATGGCCGAGCTCGACACGATGCAGCACGCGGGTTTGATAAGGGCCTTCAGCGAGCTCAGCCATAGCATCGATGTGCTGGTCATCGATACGGCCGCCGGCATATCGGCCAGCGTGACGACCTTTGCGAGGGCCGCGCAGGAGATCATCGTGGTCGTATGCGACGAGCCTACGTCGATAACGGACGCCTATGCCTTGATAAAAGTCCTAAACAAGGAGCACGGCGTATGCCGTTTCCGGATCATCAGCAATATGGTGCAGGGGGTTCAGGAGGGAAGGGATCTCTTCGCCAAGATAGTTGCCGTCACGGACAGATATCTGGATGTGCAGCTGGATTTTATGGGAGTAGTGCCTTTCGACGACTATCTTCGGAAGGCGGTACAGAAACAGAAAGCGGTCGTCGACGTATATCCAAGGAGTAAGTCTGCCATGGCATTTAAGACTTTGTCGCAGAAGGCCGATAAATGGCCTGTGCTTGGAAATGCAGGGGGACATGTTGAGTTTTTTGTAGAAAGGTTGATCCAGGCAAGCCAGGAAATGGAGGCGTCACTATGAAAGGTGCCGCATTATCTTCCGCCTCGAAGGGACGACGCGCCGCTATGAAAATGCGCAATCAGGATGAAGTTGTCAATACACATGCACAGCTCGTTAAACGCATTGCCTACCATTTAATGAGTCGGTTGCCTCCCAGCGTCCAGGCGGATGACCTCATCCAGGCCGGGATGATCGGTTTGCTTGAAGCATCAAAAAATTACGATGCGGGCCAGGGCGCGAGCTTCGAAACCTATGCGGGCATACGTATTCGCGGCGCCATGCTCGACGAGATACGCAGAAACGATTGGGCTCCCCGTTCCGTCCACAGAAAGGCAAGAAAGCTTGCCGACGCGGTGCGTCAGATCGAAAGCAGGGAAAAGCGCGACGCGCGCGATCACGAGGTCGCGGGAGAATTAAAAATGTCCCTCGATGAATATCATCAGGTCCTGCAGGACGCCAGCGGCTATTTAGTCATGAGCTTCGACGATATCGGGGTCGATAATGAGGCCATCGCGTCGGAGTTGGCGGATCGGACCCCGGGGCCGATCGATAAAGTGCAGAATGACGCATTTAAAAGCAGTTTGAGCGACGCGATATCGAGCCTGCCGGACAGGGAAAGACTGGTTATGACGCTCTATTATGACGAGGAACTCAACCTGCGGGAAATCGGCGCGGTGATCGGCGTCAGCGAATCGCGCGTGAGTCAGATACATAGTCAGGCGCTCATTCGCTTGCAGGCAAGATTGGGGCGTTGGCTGGAATCCCATGGCGAGTAGATATTTCATGGCGATTGCCATTACGGTGCGTTGACCATCATTGGAAGATGCCGAGGAGGAAGTCTTGGACAGGAACATGAAAATTTTGGTAGTCGACGATTTCTCTACCATGCGCAGGATTATCAAAAATCTGCTCAGAGAGCTGGGATTCAATAATACCGCCGAGGCGGACGACGGGTCGACGGCGTTGCCCATGCTGCAAAACGGAAGCTACGATTTCCTTGTCACGGATTGGAATATGCCGGGGATGCAGGGGATTGATCTGCTAAAGGCCGTGCGTTCCGATCCGAAGCTGGCCAATTTGCCGGTGCTGCTGGTGACGGCCGAGGCCAAGAAGGAGCAAATCGTCGAGGCCGCCCAGGCCGGCGTAAACGGCTATATCGTCAAGCCGTTTACCGCAGTCACGTTGAAAGAGAAGATCGAGAAGATATTTGAAAGAATCGAAGCAGATAAGAAATCCGCATAATTAATATTAATAAAAGGAAGCGCCGGCAAATGGCAATAGGAAGCTACGAAATCTGCAAAGGCAAGCTGCGCGATCTTTTATCGAGAATGGATTCTTGTCCAGCGGAGGTCGGCATGCCGATGTTGGACGCCTTTGTGAAGGATCATGAAGCGAGCTTATACAATGAAATCGGCAGATTGACCAGGCAATTGCACGATTCTTTGACGACCTTCCAGACGGAAGAAAAAATATTCAGTTTAACCAAGGAGGAAATTCCCAGCGCCAAGGAAAGGCTCAAATATGTTATGGCGATGACGGAGCAAGCCGCGCAGAACGTGTTGGGCATCGTCGAAATGAGCATCCCCGTCGCATTGGAGATAAAGGAAGATGCCGGCGATTTGAGCGAACAATGCAAAAAAATCGCCGCAGCGGAGGCGCCCGGAGACGGCATGCCCCGCTTGCTGGGCGATGTCGGTGAGTTTTTGAGTAATACCAAGGACAAGGCGGGCGTGCTGCACGGTCAGTTAGTCGAGATTCTGATGGCCCAAGAATATCAGGACCTCACCAGCCAGGTTATCAAGAAGGTCATCAATCTGGTTCAGGATGTAGAGGACAGCCTGGTGAAACTTATAAAAATCACCGGCCAGAAAATGCCGGTCGGAGAATTCGCAGGCAACGACAACAAGCCGGCAGGACCCTATGTTCCCGGTGTCGACGATCAACAAACTCGTGCGGCGAATCAGGACGACGTTGATCAACTGCTGGCGAGCTTGGGATTCTGAGGAGCGTTGATATGTCTTTTGAGATGGATAATGAAATATTGCAGGACTTCTTGATAGAGGCCGGCGAGATACTGGAAAAACTGGGAGAGCAACTGGTCGATTTGGAACATCGACCTACCGACAAGGAATTGTTGAATGCCGTATTTAGGGGGTTCCACACAGTAAAGGGAGGTGCGGGGTTCTTAAATATCGCGCCCCTGGTGGAGGTATGCCACAGCGCCGAGGATGTATTTAATCTGCTCAGACAGGGACAGCGCATGGTCGACGCGGATCTCATGGATGTCGTATTGCGCGTGACCGATGTCGTCAACTCCATGATGAATGCCGTTAGAGGGGGGCAACTCCCCGAGCCAGCCGAGCCGGCCTTACTGGATAGGCTCAGAGCATTGGCTGTGCCTCAGGCGGAGGTGGTGCAACAGGCGGCCGTGGCCGAGAAAGACGGCGGATTAAAGGACGGCGCGACAGTCAAGCAGCAAAAGGACGCCGTGGAGGAAAAGTTCGAGGAATTATTGGGAGCCTCCGAGGTAAGTGCAAGTGCTGTTGCGGCCGCAGCGGCAGCGCCTGCGGATGCCGATAAAAAGGAATCTGCCGCCAAGCCCGGTGATGAGATAACGGATGCGGAGTTCGAGGCCCTCCTGGACCAGCTGCACGGTGCCAAAAGTCCCGGCGGAGCTGTGCCAAGGGAGGAGGCCAGCACTGGACAGGCCGAGACAATGGCAGCGGCGGCGATAAATGCGGCGCCGATTGCCAAGCTTAGAGCCGGCGCTGTCGCTCCCCAGGATAACAGTCCTTCAATCAAGGAAGACGATCACGGCGAGATGAAGAAGGCGGCGCCTGTCAAGGAGGCGGCCGCGCAAGCTCAAGCGGAAACTACCGTAAGGGTCGACACCAAGAGGCTGGATGACATTATGAACCTGGTGGGCGAACTCGTGCTGGTGCGGAACAGGCTGGAGACGCTGAAGTTGAATATGGGTAACGACGAGGTGGCGCAAGCCGTTTCGAATCTGGACGTTGTCACTTCGGACCTGCAAACAGCGGTCATGAAGACGCGCATGCAGCCCATCAAGAAGGTATTCGGCCGGTTTCCAAGAGTGGTTAGAGACTTGGCGCGGACCTTAAATAAGGAAATCGATCTGGAGTTGATCGGCGAAGACACGGATCTCGATAAAAACATGGTGGAGGCGCTTGCGGATCCCTTGGTTCACTTGGTGAGAAATGCGGTGGACCACGGCATCGAGATGCCCGATATCCGGCAGAAGGCCGGAAAGCCCAGGACAGGAACCGTCATTCTGTCGGCCAAGCAGGAGGGCGATCATATATTGCTGATTATCAAGGACGACGGTGCCGGGATGAATGCCGACAAACTGCGCCGCAAGGCGGTGGAGAAGGGCATGATGGATGAGGATGCCGCAGCGCGCCTCAGCGAGCGGGAATGCTACAACCTGATCTTCATGCCGGGTTTCTCCATGAAGGCGGAGATCTCCGATATCTCCGGGCGCGGCGTGGGCATGGATGTGGTGAAGACAAGAATCGCCCAGCTCAACGGCAACGTGGAGATCGATTCCCAGGAAGGACGGGGATCGGAGATAAGGATTAAGCTGCCGCTGACGCTCGCCATCGTGCCGACGCTGATGGTGCTGGTAGGCAAGCAAATATTCGCAATCCCCTTGGCCAACGTCAGCGAGATCATTCAGTATGAGTCCATCAAGAGAAACGTCATTGACGGGCTGCCCGTCGCCGTTGTGCGCGATCATCCCTTGCCGCTCTTTTATCTCAGAAATTGGCTGTTGAGGGACGGCGGTAATGATACGCCGGCTTCGCAGAGCAGCTATATCGTAGTCATCAAGATCGGCCCGTACCAAACGGCCTGCGTCGTCGACTATCTGATCGCGCAGGAGGAAGTGGTCATCAAGCCGCTGGGCGCGATGTTGCACGGCCTGCCCGGATTGTCCGGGGCAACGATAACGGGCGACGGGCGCATTGCGATAATTCTGGATATGCCCAGCCTGATATCGCGGTACGCGGGGCGATTGCATTGATGCGACGCGCATGAACCTATGCAAATTAAAGTATTAGTCGTAGATGATTCGCGCTTTTATAGAAATCGCTTGCGTGAAATTTTTGCGGATGACCCGGATATCCAGCTCATAGGCACGGCGGAGAACGGCCGGGAGGCGATAGAAAAAGTCGCGGAGCTCAAGCCTGACGTCGTCACCATGGACATCGAGATGCCGGTCATGGACGGGATTGCGGCGGTCCGCGAGATCATGAAGACCAGACCGGTGCCCATTCTCATGTTCTCTTCCATGACCGCCGAGGGAGCTCATGCGACGCTGGAAGCGCTGGACGCGGGGGCGGCGGACTTTATGCTGAAGCGCCTTGAGGATATGGCGCATAGCCAGCATGAATTCGCCCGGGAAATCCGCGAAAAGATACGTGCGTTGGCAAGGCGTCCGCTTCATGCGGCCAGAGCGCCGCTGCACAAGGATGATTTCGCACCGCGCCTTCATGAGCCGAGGGAACCCGCGAGGCAAGCGCCGAGGTCCGTGCCGTCCGGCAAGGTATCACTGGCCGATTATAAATTGGTTGCGATCGGCGCATCGACGGGAGGTCCGTCCGCACTTCAGCAAATAATCTCTTCTCTGCCCAAGGGGTTTCCCGTCCCGGTTTTGGTAATACAGCATATGCCGGCGGCATTCACCGGGCCCTTTGCGCGCCGTCTCGATGCGATGAGCCAAGTGGAGGTTAAGGAGGCGGAAGACGGCGATGCGCTGCTCGCCGGCAAGGTCTTCATCGCGCCGGGCGGGAAGCAGATGCTCGTGGAGGATCATTCCGGCAGGGGAGTGATACGGATAAGAGAGAGCGGCGAGAATGAACAGTATCGGCCGTCCGTTGACGTGGGTTTCAGGTCCATCGCGGATGCTTATGGCAAGAACGTGCTTGCCATCGTGTTGACGGGGATGGGGGCGGATGGCCGCGAGGGCGCAAGATTGCTGAAAAAGGGCGGTTCATCGGTATGGGCGCAGGATGAACAGAGCTGCGTGGTGTACGGCATGCCGCAGGCGGTGGTCGCGGCGGGCCTGGCCGACCGCGTGTTTCCGCTTTCCGAGATAGCGCATAGGTTGGCATCAGGGGCCTAGGAAATGGATTTTCTAACCGTTATCGGAATCTTGATGGCCCTCGGCGCTATCCTCGGCGGCAATATGCTTGAGGGCGGGCATATAGGTTCCCTGTTGCAATTGACGGCATGTGTGATAGTGGTGGGCGGGACAGTGGGCGCAGTTCTGGTTCAAACCCCCATTCCGGTCTTTCTCAGAACCTTAAAAATAATAATCTGGGCGTTTTTTCCGCCCAAATACGCGCAGGGAGCGGCGATAGAAAAGATAGTCGGTTGGAGCAACATCGCCCGCAAGGAGGGATTGCTCGGATTGGAACCGCTTACCGAGACCGAGCCGGAGTTGTTCGCCAGGAAAGGCTTGCAACTGCTGGTGGACGGCAGTGAGCCGGAAACGATCAGGGCCATCTTGGAGGTCGAACTCGACTCTCAGGAGCACTTCGATACGCAAGCCGCGAAGGTGTTTGAAGGGATGGGCGGCTATGCGCCGACCATCGGCATCATCGGCGCTGTGATGGGATTGATTCATGTCATGAACAATCTGGCGGACCCGAGCAAGTTGGGGGGAGGCATCGCGGTCGCCTTTGTGGCGACGATTTACGGAGTGGGGTCCGCGAATATCTTATTTTTGCCCCTGGGGAATAAATTGAAGAGCCAAATTCATAAGCAATCGAAGTTCAGAGAGATGATTATCGAGGGGATCATTTCCATAGCGGAAGGCGAGAATCCCCGTAACATCGAGACTAAGTTGAAGGGATATATGCTCTAGCAGGCGCTGGGGCTCGGAATGCATTGCCGGGAATGTAAATGATATGGCGCGTAAGAAAAAGGAGGAAGAGCACGAGAACCATGAGCGATGGTTAATATCCTACGCCGATTTTATTACCTTATTGTTCGCGTTCTTTGTCGTTATGTATTCGATCTCGGCCATCAATGAAGGCAAGTACAGGGTCTTGTCGGACTCCTTGGTGTCGGCGTTCCACGCTACCCCGAGCTCTGTTGATCCGATTCAGGTGGGCGAGATGAGTAAATCATCCTCGCAGCCCGGCATGATAAAGGCGCTTGTCGCGGATAAGAACAGCCCGTTTAATCAGGAACAAAGGACCTTGGCTCCGATTGTCCACGGTGAAACTACGTCAACGCCCCAAATAAAATTGGGTATGGCCAGCGGCGATGAGACCGGTAAGAATCAAGCTGAGAGGGCCCAGTCCGGTCAGGAGCAAAATCTCAAGGAGGGGATGCTGGCGATTAAGAAGATGGCGGACGATATCGAAAAGGCCTTGGCGGACCTGATCAAAAGGGACTTGATCGCGGTGAGGCGCAGTGATTTATGGGTAGAGGTGGAAATAAAGACCAGCATTTTGTTTCCGAGCGGAAGCGCCAGATTACAAGCGGGAGCCTTGCCGATTCTGAACGAAATAGCAAGGATACTGAAGGGCTTTCCCAACCCCATACGTGTCGAGGGATTCACGGACAGTGTCCCGATCAATACCATGGCCTTCCCGTCCAATTGGGAATTATCGGCGGGAAGATCGGCAAGCGTCGTGCACTTGTTCACCAAAGAAGGAGTGGATCCGCGGCGGATGGCATCCATCGGTTTTGGCGAATACCGTCCCATTGCCGATAATTCCACCCCGGAGGGGAGAAATAAAAATCGGCGCGTGGTGATCGTCATCTTAGAAGGCGCCAGCGCGGAGAGGATATTCGGCGATAAGGACAATTTGACCGGCCATGATGTGCACGCGGCGGGAGGGGGCATGGCTCCTGAATCATCGCCGCCAAAGGAAGGCGCTTCGGTGCGCGGCGGGGTTGATGCGAAGCAGGGTAAATAGATTGTGCATAGGTTTAGTATTGGAACAGACCGGTTGGTTTAATGTAGGGGGGGTCATATGGAAACATGGGTGATAGCAAATCAAAAAGGGGGGGTCGGCAAGACTACCACGTCGATAACCATGGGGGCGCTGCTGGCATCCCGGGGCCATCGGGTATTGCTTGTCGATCTGGATCCCCATGGGTCGCTGACGGCGTATCTTGGCTACGATCCGGATACCGTTGAGGGCTCCATCTATGAGGTCTTTCAGTC
>Ga0153916_10002034_pt1 | contig 14830 bp, 28 predicted proteins | sample Opewatmetagenome_FD_109642 | JGI IMG/M metagenome (GOLD analysis project Ga0153916, IMG submission 109642) | Freshwater wetland microbial communities from Ohio, USA - Open water 3 Core 3 Depth 4 metaG | ecosystem: Environmental > Aquatic > Freshwater > Wetlands | place: USA: Ohio, Lake Erie...
CGCTGAGAAGAGGGAACGCCTTGTCAGCAAGCCGCTCCAGGGGCATTTTGCGCGGGCGAAGGCAAAACCCCTGCGAATCCTGCGGGAGTTCCGCGCTGACGACGGAGGGGATCTGCAGCCCGGCCAGGAAATCAAGGTCGACGCGGTGTTCACGAAGGGGGACCACGTCTCCGTCATCGGAACATCGAAGGGGCACGGCTTCCAGGGGGTCGTCAAACGGCACCACTTCGGCGGCGGTTTTCGGACGCACGGTCAGAGCGACCGCGAACGCGCGCCGGGATCGATCGGCTCATCGTCGTATCCATCGCGCGTCTTGAAAGGAATGCTGATGGCCGGCCGGATGGGGGGAGAACAGGTCACCGTCCATAACCTCGTCGTCGTGGGGGTGATCGCCGATTCCAATATCCTGCTGGTGAAGGGATCCATCCCCGGTGCCATCAACGGGTATGTCGAAATCCATAAACGCAAAGCTCATTAAGCAAGAGTCGCCCGATGGAACTGGAAGTGTACAAGAAGGACGGCACCAAGAGCGGTGAAAAGGTGAAGCTCTCCGAAGAGATCTTCGGGATTGAGCCGGACCGGGACGCCATATTCCGCGCAGTGCGGGTGTACCTGGACAACCAGCGCCAGGGAACCGCCCGGGTGAAAACCAGAGCGGAGGTGCGCGGCGGAGGGAAGAAGCCGTTCCGCCAGAAGCACACCGGCATGGCACGCCAGGGCTCGACGCGCTCGCCGATCCTGGTGGGAGGCGGATCCATCTTCGGGCCCACCCCGCGCGACTACTCGAACGAGCTTCCAAAGAAGTTGAAACGTCTTGCCCGGAAGTCGGCCCTCTCGTACAAGGCGAAGGAAGGACAGATCAAGATTGTCGAAGACTTCACGTTCGAGGCGCCCAAGACGCGGGAGGGAGTGGCCGTCCTGAAGGGGCTCGGACTGGCAAGTTCGAAGACGCTGCTGCTTCTGCCCAAGAGCGACCCGAACGTGGTGAAGTCGCTCCGGAACATCCCCCGGGTCCAGGTGCTCGAGGCGGGCAAAGTGTCGACGTACGACCTCGTGAACAACCAGGTGCTCCTGATCCAGAAGAGCGCCGTCGAGGTCCTCCAGAACACGTTCAAGAACTGAGACCGCCCATGACCGGAATCCTGAAACGCCCCATCGTTACCGAGAAGATGACCGCCCTGCAGGAGAAGGGGCACTACGCATTCGAGGTCGAGCTCTCGGCGAACAAGATCGCAATCGCCCGGGCGGTCGAGAAGAAGTTCAACGTGACGGTCCTCGATGTGCGCACCGTCCGGCACAAGGGAAAAGCGAAATCGCAGATGACCCGCAAAGGGCGCTTCGCGGGGCGCACGTCTGCCTGGAAGAAAGCGATCGTCCGCCTGAAGGAAGGGGACAAGATCGAATTCTTCCAGAATGTCTGAGAGGAAGGAAAGTAATGGCAATCCGAAAACTCAAACCGGTGACCCCCGGCACGCGATGGATGTCCGTGGCGGCCTTCGATGAGATCACGAAATCGAAGCCGGAAAAGTCCCTGATCCAGCCCCTGCGGAGAACGGGTGGGCGGAACAGCACGGGGCGCGTCACCAGCCGGCACCGCGGTGGCCGACACAAACGGTTCTACCGGGTCATCGACTTCAAACGTGACAAGGTGGGAATGGACGCGAAGGTCGTCGCGATCGAATATGACCCCAACCGGTCCGCACGCATCGCGCTCCTCCAGTATCTGGACGGGGAACGGCGGTACATCATCGCTCCGGACGGGGTGAAGCTCGGTGACACCCTCCGCTCCGGCTTGGACGCGGAAATCAAATCGGGCAACGCCATGCCCCTTGGCAATATCCCGGCCGGCACGTTCGTCCACAACGTGGAGATGCGTCCCGGAAAGGGAGCCCAGATCGCCCGGAGCGCGGGCATCTCAGTGCAGCTCATGGCGAAAGAGGGGAAATTCGCGCAGCTCCGGCTCCCGTCGGGGGAGATCCGGAACGTGCCCGCGGAATGCCGCGCGGTGATCGGGACGGTCGGGAACGCGGATCATGAGAACATCAGCTACGGGAAGGCCGGACGCATGCGCTGGCTCGGCGTCCGCCCGCAGTCCCGCGGCGTCGTGATGAACCCGGTGGATCACCCCCACGGCGGCGGCGAGGGGAAGTCCCCGCAGGGAAACCCCCATCCCGTCTCTCCCTGGGGATGGCACACCAAGGGCAAGAAAACCCGTTGGCGGAAGAAGCCATCGAGCAAGTACATTGTGAAACGGAGAAAGTGACCGGTCATGAGTCGTTCGCTGAAGAAGGGCCCGTTCGTGAGCCACACGCTCGCGGAGAAAGTGCAGGCGCTCAACAAATCGAACCAGAAAAAGGTGATCAAGACCTGGTCGCGTGCCTCGACCGTCACGCCTGAGTTTGTCGGGCACACGTTTGCGGTGCACAACGGGAACAAGTTCATCCCGGTGTACGTGCACGAAGGGATGGTGGGCCACAAGCTCGGGGAGTTCGCGCCGACACGCCTGTTCCGTGGGCACCCCGGTGTGAGGAAGGAAGAAACCACGTCGCCCGCCTGAGGCCGGCGCTTGAGTCTGAAAGGTTGAATCGCATGGAAGCTCGAGCAGTCAATCGCTATGTCGGGTCGTCCCCTCGCAAGATGAGGCTCGTGGTGGACCTCATCAGGGGGAAATCGGTGGACGAGGCGCTTCACATCCTCCACTTCTCGCCGAAGCATGCCTCCAACGTCGCGGAGAAGGTGCTCCGCTCGGCGGTGTCGAACCTCCAGAACAAGGATGAGCGGGGGCGGCTGGATCCCGCAGACATGTTCGTCAAGGAGGTGACGGTGGATCCCGCCGTGACGATGAAGCGGATCAACCCCGCCCCGATGGGGCGCGCCTTCAGGATCCGGAAGCGCTCCAACCACGTCACCGTCGTTATCGCCACGCGCGAAGGGGTGAAGACCCACGAGCGGAAGGAAGAACATGCGGCGACGCCCGCCGCGAAACCGGCCCGCAAGAAACGGGAAACCGAAAAGAAACAGGAAGAAGCGAAGTAAGGAGGACCTTTGGGACAGAAAGTCAATCCGATCGGCCTGCGTCTCGGCATCATCCGTTCCTGGGATTCCAACTGGTACGATGACAAGTCGTTTGCGGGGAAGCTGACCGAGGACATGACGATCCGCAACTACGTTCGCAACCGCCTGAAGAAGGCGGGCATTTCGCGGATTCAAATCGACCGGACGCCCAAGCGTGCAGTCATCACGATCAACACCTCCCGTCCCGGAATCGTGATTGGTCGGAGCGGTAAAGAGATCTCGCAGCTGGAAGAAGAGCTGAAGAAGATCACGAACAAGGAAGTCAAGATCCTCATCAATGAAATCAAACGCCCGGAGCTGGATGCCTATCTCGTCGCCGAGAACATCGCGCAGCAGCTCGAAGGGCGCATCGCCTTCCGACGCGCCATGAAGAACGGGATCACCGCCGCGATGCGTATGGGGGCGGAAGGTGTGCGCATCATGACGGCCGGGCGGTTGGGCGGCGCGGAAATGGCCCGTAGGGAGCAGTACAAGGAAGGCCGGATCCCGCTGCACACGCTTCGGGCGGACATCGACTACGCGACGGCGACCGCCCGCACGGTCTACGGCACCATCGGCGTCAAGGTCTGGATCTGCAAGGGCGAGGTGCTCGACGCGCAGGCCGCGGTCGCGCCCCCGCCGCGGCGCGGAGGGTAACGGAAAACCCCGGGAGACACTGCCATGTTAATGCCAAAGAGAGTGAAGTACAGGAAAGCCCAGCGCGGACGGATGCGGGGGAAGGCGAAACGGGGAAGCTCCGTCGCGTTCGGTGACTTCGGGTTGAAGGCCCTGCAGCCGGCGTGGATCACGCAGCGGCAGATCGAGGCGTCGCGCGTGACACTGACCCGGCTGATGAAACGGGAAGGGAAGATCTGGATCAGGATCTTCCCGGACAAGCCGGTGACCAAGAAGCCCGCCGAGACACGCATGGGAAAGGGGAAGGGGGCGCCGGAGTACTGGGTGGCCGTCGTGAAGCCCGGCCGGATCCTGTTCGAAGTCGGCGGAACATCGAGGGCGACTGCTGTTGAAGCCCTGAGGCTGGCATCGCACAAGTTGCCCATCAAGACCAAAATCTCGGTCAGGCCCGACTACGACGGCGCCTGAGGACAGATGACGCGGAGCAGTCTATGAAGCCCACACAATTGCGGCAGTTGTCGATCGAGGAGTTGAAAAAACGGCTCGCGGATGAGGAGGAGAATCTCGCCAACCTCCGGTTCCAGCTGGCGACGAGTCAGCTCGAGAGCCCCATCACGGTTCGCACCGTCCGGCGCGACATTGCCAGGATCCAGACACTTATTCGCGAGAAGGAGCGAGCGGCCAAGTTATGAGTGAGAACGCACAGAGTGCGGTATCCGGGGTGCGCACGTCGCGGCGGAAGATCCGCGTCGGCAGGGTGGTGAGCAGCAAGATGCAGAAGAGCATCGTTGTCGCCATCGAGCGCCGGGTTCCCCATCCGATCTACAAAAAGTACTTCAAGCGCACGACCGCGCTCATGGCGCACGACGAGAAGCGCGAGGCCGGGGTCGGTGACAAGGTGAAAATCATGGAGACACGACCCCTGAGCAAGCGGAAGCGCTGGCGGCTCGTGGAGATTCTGGAGAAAGCTAAGTAAGCATCCGCGAACGGAGACTGCTATGATTCAGGAGGAAACCAATCTCATTGTGGCGGACAATTCCGGCGCAAAGAAAGTCCGGTGCATCCGCGTCCTGGGCGGGCACGACCGGCGGTACGCGGGGCTCGGAGATGTGGTGGTTGTGGCCGTGAAGAGCGCCATACCGGGCGCCGCCGTCAAGAAGGGGGAAGTTGCCAGGGCGGTCATCGTCCGCACGAAGAAAGAGACTCGCCGGAAGGACGGCTCCTTCATCCGCTTCGATGAGAATGCGGCGGTGCTGATCAACGAGCAGGGCGAGCCGCGCGGGAGCCGCATCTTCGGGCCTGTGGCGCGGGAGCTGCGGGAGAAGCAGTACATGAAGATTGTTTCGCTTGCCCCGGAAGTGCTTTGACGAGGAACGAGCTATGAAGATCCGAAAAAACGACATGGTCATGGTGATCGCGGGGAACGCCCGCGGGAAATCGGGCAAAGTGCTGAAAGTCTATCCCGATAGCCACCGGATCATCGTGGAAGGTGTCAATATCATCAAGCGGCATACGCGTCCGAACCAGAAGAACCCCCAGGGGGGCATTGTCCAGCGGGAAGCTGCCATCCATGTCTCCAACGTGATGCTGTTCGATCCGAAAACGAACGAGATCACGCGGGTGGGGACACAGATCGTGAAGGACGAAACCACAGGGAAGAAGCGGAGGATGCGCGTCGCGAAGGCGACAGGAGAGATGTTCTGATTATGAGCGAAGAAAAACAGAAAAAGCAACCGAAGGCGCCGGAGGAAAAAGGGGCAAAGGGGAAGGGCGCCAAGCCTGCCGGAGGCGCGGAGAAGGGCGCGAAGGCAAAGGCCCCCCGAGAGCGTGTCATCGCGCGTCTGTCGGAGACGTACAAGAAAGAGATCGTGCCGGCGTTGATGAAACGCTTCAGCTACTCCAACACGATGCAGGTCCCGCGACTGGAGAAGATCAGCATCAACATCGGCGTCGGGCAGGCGACCCAGGATCCGAAACTGGTCGAGGTGGCCGCGAAGGACCTGGAGACGATCGTTGGCCAGAAGGTGGTCATCACCCGCGCGAAGAAATCCATCTCCAACTTCAAGCTGCGCGAGAAGATGCCCATCGGCTGCAGGGTCACGCTGCGCCGGGGAATAATGTACGAGTTTCTGGACCGGTTCATCAGCATTTCCGTCCCGCGCATTCGCGACTTCCGAGGACTGTCAGACAAGTCGTTCGACGGGCGGGGCAACTATACGATCGGCATCAAAGAACACACGATCTTCTCCGAGATCGACGTCGACAAGATCGCGAGGATCTTCGGGATGGACATCACCTTCGTCACCACGGCCAGGACCGATCAGGAGGCGTACGAACTCCTGAAGGCGTTCGGAATGCCGTTCGTGAAACGCCAGGAAGTCCTGGAAGCAGAAAAAGCGTAAGGACCAAGGAGTCAAGAGGATATGGCCAAGACCAGCGCAAAAGCGCGCCAGGCAAAGCGGGAGCGCATGGTGGCACAGTACGCCGCCAAGCGCAAGGAACTGAAGGCAAAAGGCGACATTGAAGGTCTCCAGAAGCTGCCGCGCAACGCGAACCCGACGCGACTGCACAGTCGCTGCTCCGTCACCGGGCGTCCGCGGGGATACATGCGGAAATTCGGCATGTCCCGCATTGCGTTCCGTGAACTCGCCCTCGAAGGGAAGATCCCCGGCGTCACGAAGGCGAGCTGGTAGCGACGGGCACGAACATCGTTTTTTTCCGACGAAGAGGGCAGCAGACATGACAATGACAGATCCTATTGCTGATTACCTGACCAGGGTGCGGAACGCCATCCAGGCCAAGCACAAGAATGTCGATATCCCCGCATCCGGCCTGAAGCGCGAGCTGACGAAACTCCTCCTGGCGAACAAGTTCATCAGCGGGTATTCCGAGCTGAAAGACACGCCGCAGGGGACCCTGCGCGTTCAGTTGAAGTACCAGGATTCCCGGCCGGTGATCGCCGGCTTAAAACGGGTCAGCACGCCGGGCCTCCGCGTGTACAAGAACTCCGATGAGCTCCCGCGGGTCCTCGGCGGACTGGGGATCGCGGTGATTTCGACCTCAAAAGGATTGATGACCGACAAAGAGGCGCGGCACGCCCGCGTCGGTGGCGAAGTGCTGTGCGAGATCTGGTAACGAAGGAGACATCCACGTGTCACGCGTAGGCAAGAAACCGATTCCGATTGTGTCCGGAGTGAAAGTGCAGAAGAAGGAGCAGACCATCACGGTCACGGGACCAAGGGGAGAGCTTTCCGCGACCGTGCACCCCGATATCACCGTGGACATCAAGGACAACACCGTGTTCCTGTCGCGTCCGACCAATGAGAAGAAGCACCGCGCCCTCCACGGGCTCTGGCGTGCGCTTCTCGCCAACATGGTCAAAGGGGTGGTGGAAGGGTATTCCCGGAAACTTGAACTGGTGGGTGTCGGGTACCGTGCCGAGATGAAGGGGGCGAAACTGCAGCTGCTCCTCGGGTACTCGCACCCCATCCTCTTCGTGCCGCCGCAGGGGATCAAGATCGAAGCCCCCACGCAGACGAATATCACCGTGAGCGGTATCGACAAGCACCTGGTGGGTCAGGTGGCGGCGAAGATCCGCTCCTTCCGCCCGCCGGAACCGTACAAGGGCAAAGGGGTCAAGTACGAAGGCGAAATGATCCGCCGGAAGGCCGGGAAAGCGGCTGCGGCAGCCGGGGCAAAAGCCTGATAGGGAGTGAACGCATGATCACGAAAAGCAAAGTTGCCCATCGAAGGATACTGAAAGCCCATATCCGACTGCGGATCACCGGAACCTCCGAGCGGCCGAGGCTGACCGTGTACCGCAGCCTGCGGCATGTCTACGCCCAGATCATCGACGACACGACGGGCAAGACGATCGTGTCGGTGTCGGATCTTTCCAAGGATGTGAAGGAGACGTTCCAGGGCCTGAAAGGACAGAAGGCGGTCGGCAAGCAGGTGGGTATGCTGGCGGCCAGGAAGGCGCTGGAGAAGAACATTTCCCAGGTCGTGTTCGACCGGAACGGCTACCTGTACCACGGTGTCGTCAAGGCGATGGCGGACGGGGCCCGGGAGGCGGGTCTGAAATTCTGACTCCGCTCCATCAGGAGGGCGAGAGAACCCCGAGCAGGTGTTGTCGGGTCGTCTAATGGCAGGACAGCGGCCTTTGGAGCCGCCAGTAGAGGTTCGAGTCCTCTCCCGACAGCGAACGCGTCGGCAGTCAAGAGCAAACAGATGTCATACGATCAGTCACGAGGAACACGTTGGCACGTATCAAGACAAGTGAACTGGAACTGAAGGACAAGCTGGTCCACATCAACCGAGTCGCGAAAGTGGTGAAGGGAGGCCGGCGCTTCAGCTTTAATGCCATTGTCGTCGTGGGAGACGGGAAGGGCCACGTCGGAATCGGCCTGGGCAAGGCCAATGAAGTCGCCGACGCGATCGCCAAGGGGGTCGACGATGCGAAGAAGAACGTCACACTTGTCCCCATCGTGAATGGGACCATTCCCCATCCGGTGACGGGGAAATTCGGGGCCGGGAAGGTGTTCCTGAAGCCCGCCTCGCCGGGGACGGGCTTGATCGCCGGCGGGGGGGTGCGGGCCGTGCTCGAATCCGCCGGGGTGCGCGACGTCCTTACCAAGTCGATCGGCTCCTCCAATCCCCACAACGCGGTGAAGGCGACCATGGACGCGCTGCTGAAGCTGGTCGACGCCAGAGCCGTCGCGGCGCGGCGCGGCATTTCATTGAGCGAGCTGTTCGGACCCAAAGAGGCTCCGGCGGCGCAATAGTGCAAGGGTAAGGCTATGGCGAAGAAACTGAAAATCACGCAGACCAGGAGTATCATCGACCGGCTTGAGGTCCAGAAGCGGACCATCAAGGCGCTCGGGCTTGGGCGGCCGAACTACTCGGTCGTCAAGAACGACACACCCCAGATTCGCGGCATGATCCGAAGAGTGCGGCATCTTGTCGAAGTGGAGGAGGTGAACCCATGACGCCGGACATTCTCTCCAACCTCGCCCCCGCCAAGGGTTCACGAAGGCGCCCCAAGAGGATCGGGCGCGGACAGGGTTCGGGCCGCGGCGGGACCTCCACCCGGGGGCACAAGGGAGCTCTCTCCCGCTCGGGCCCATCACCCTGGGTCGGATTTGAAGGGGGGCAGATGCCCCTCGTCCGCCGGGTTCCGAAACGGGGATTCCACAGCCCGTTCAAGATCCAGTACCAGGAAGTCAACGTCGACGTGCTGGAAAGACTCGCCGCCGGCGGAAAGCTCCAGAACGGGGTGATCAACCCCGAAGTGCTCTACAAGCTTGGTGTGGTTTCGAAGTCCAGGATGCCGGTCAAGGTCCTTGGAAACGGGGCGCTGAAGGCAAAGCTCGATGTCACGGCCCACGCCTTCAGCAAATCCGCGCTGGAGAAGATCCAGTCGGCCGGCGGTAAGGTACAAACCACTAGCGCGACTCCGAAAGAATAATGGCAAAATTCAGCGAGAGTCTCCGCAACATATTCAAGATCAAGGAGCTGCGTGAACGGCTCCTGTTCACGGGTGCCCTGCTCATCGTCGTGCGGATCGGGGCCCACGTGACGCTCCCCGGCGTCGACGCGCATCTCCTGGCGCGTGCGGAAGCCAGCCAGGCGGCGAACAATCTCTTCGGCCTCTACGACCTGTTCGTCGGGGGGGCGTTCAAGAATGCGGCCCTCTTCGCGCTCGGCATCATGCCCTACATCAGCTCGACCATCATCCTGCAGCTCCTTGGCGCCGTCGTCCCCTACTTCCAGAAGCTGTCGAAGGAGGGGGAGGAAGGGCGGAAGAAGCTGACGCAGCTGGGCCGCTACGGGACCGTGGTTGTCTCTGCGCTTCAGGCGTGGGGCGTGAGCGTCCGACTCACCTCCCTTTCGGTCGAGCAGCAGCCGATCGTGCCGGTGGAGATCCAGGGACTGGGCTTCACGATCAGCACGGTCATCTTCTTGACAGCGGGGACGATCTTCATGATGTGGCTCGGTGAACAGATCACCGAGCGGGGCGTCGGGAACGGCATCTCGCTGATCATCTTCATCGGCATCATCGCGCGGTTCCCGCATGCGATCATCGATCAGTTCCGTGTCAGTCAGAACCTGATCATCGGCATCATGATCGTTGCGGCGATGGTCATCATTGTGGGCGGCGTCGTGTTGCTCACCCAGGGGACCCGGCGGATTCCGGTGCAGTACGCGAAGCGTGTCGTGGGGCGGAAGGTGTACGGCGGCGTGACACAGTACATCCCGCTGCGCGTGAACACGGCTGGCGTCATGCCGATCATCTTCGCGCAGTCGATCATGTTCATCCCGAGCACGATCCTGACCTTCTTCCCGGAAAGCGAATTCATGCAGGAGCTGTCGGAGTACTTCCAGTACACCTCCTTCTGGTACTCCCTGCTGTACGGGATCCTGATCGTCTTCTTCACCTATTTCTATACGGCGATCGCATTCAACCCGAAGGATGTCTCGGAAAACATGCAGAAGCAGGGGGGGTTCATCCCGGGCATCCGTCCGGGAAAGCACACGTCCGATTTTATTGACAATATCCTGACGAAGATCACGCTGCCGGGGTCGATCTTCCTGGCCCTCGTGGCCATCCTCCCGGCAGTCGTGTCGCGGTTCGGCGTGACGCCCGCGTTCTCCCAGTTCTTCGGCGGCACGAGCCTCCTGATCATGGTGGGGGTTGCGCTGGACACGCTGCAGCAGCTGGAATCCCAGCTCCTGATGCGCCATTACGACGGCTTCATGAAGTCGGGGAGACTCAGGGGAAGGATGCGGTAGAGCGCATATGACCCGGATCCCGGTAAAGACGGCGCAGGAAATCGGGTTGATGCGCGAGAGCTCGAGGATCGTCGCGGAAGTGCTGACGCTGGTGGGAGGTGCCGTCCGGCCCGGCATGACGACCATCGAGCTGGACAGAATGGCCGAGGAGTATATCCGGGCGCAGGGCGGCGTCCCGGCCTTCAAAGGATACGGTCAGGGAAACCGCTTCCCGGCCACGCTCTGCGTTTCCATCGACGATGAGGTCGTCCATGGGATCCCCGGGCCGCGGCGCTTGGAGGAGGGGCAGGTGGTGTCGGTGGATGTCGGCGTGAAGAAGAACGGGTACTACGGAGACGCCGCCAGGACCTTCGCGGTGGGAAGAGTCTCGGAGGAGAAACTGCGGCTCCTTGGAGTGACGGAACAGTCGCTGGACAGGGCGATTGCCCAGGTCCGACCGGGGAACCACCTGCACGACGTCTCGGCCGCCGTCCAGGAGCATGTCGAGGCGAACGGGTTCTCGGTTGTACGAGACCTTGTCGGACACGGGATCGGGAGGTTGCTGCACGAGGAACCGTCGATCCCGAACTTCGGCGCGGCGGGGACGGGCCCCCTCCTGAAGGAGGGGATGGTCCTGGCGATCGAGCCGATGGTGAACGCCGGGGGGTACGAGGTGCAGCTGGACCACGATGGATGGACGGTGCGGACGCGGGACGGGAAGCCGTCGGCGCATTTTGAGCACACGGTGCTTGTCACACAGAACGACGCGGAAATCCTGACACGGTAATGGCAAAGCAGGGACCCATCAAAGTCGACGGTGTCATCACGGACACCCTGCCGAACGCGATGTTCAAGGTGAGCCTGGAGAGCGGGCATGAAATCCTCGCCCATATCTCCGGAAAGATGCGGATGAACTTCATCAAGATTCTGGTGGGGGACAAGGTCACGGTGGAACTGTCGCCCTACGATCTGAGCAAAGGAAGGATCACCTACCGGTACAAGTAATCGGGGACGAGGAGACGTACGAGTATGAAAGTGCGGTCGTCGGTCAAGAAGATGTGCAACAACTGCAAGATCATCCGTCGGAAGGGCAGGGTCCGGGTGATCTGCAAGAATCCAAAACACAAGCAGCGTCAAGGGTAACACTGGGCAAGGAGGACACTGGGTGGCTCGTATAGCGGGAATTGATCTCCCAAAGAAGAAGCGCTCTGAAGTCGGTCTGACCTACATCTACGGGATCGGAAGAGCCTCATCACGCGACATCCTGGGCAAGGCGGGGGTCGACATCAACAAGAAGATCGGCGACCTGAGCGATGACGAGGTCTCGAAGATCCGCAGCGTCATCACCTCCGAGTATAAGGTCGAGGGGGCGCTGCGCAGCGAAACGCAGATGAATATCAAGCGCCTGATGGACATCGGGTGCTACCGCGGGATCCGGCACCGGAAGGGTCTGCCGGTCCGCGGCCAGCGGACACGCACCAACGCCCGCACCCGCAAGGGGCGCCGGAAGACGGTGGCAGGGAAGAAGAAGACTGCCGCCAAGACCTGAGACGGCATACGGAGTGCTAGTCAGAACGTGTAGAACAAGGAGGATCCAGTGGGAAAAGTGACGCCAGGATCGGCAACGGAGACCACGCGCCGCAAGAAGAAGATGCAGGTGGACGTCAGCGGGAAAGTGTTCATCAAGGCCACGTTCAACAACGTGATCGTCACGATCACCGACGTGTACGGGAACACCATAAGCTGGTCATCCGCGGGGAAGAACGGCTTCAAGGGCTCACGGAAGAACACACCGTTTGCTGCGCAGGTTTCCGCGGAAGCGGCGGCCAAGGCGGCGCATGACCTGGGCCTGCGCAAGGTGGAAGTGTACGTCAAAGGGCCCGGCTCCGGCCGGGAAGCGGCGATCCGCGCGCTGCAGACCGCCGGACTGGAAATCAACAGCATTCGGGACATCACCCCGATCCCGCACAACGGGTGTCGTCCGCCGAAACGCCGTCGGGTGTAAACGCATCATCACCAAGGTTCAAACGAAAGAAGGTTTATGGCACGATACACCGATTCAAGCTGCAGGCTGTGCCGCCGGGAGCGGCAGAAGCTCTTCCTGAAGGGGACAAAATGCTACACGGAAAAATGCCCCGTCGAACGCCGGGCGTTCCCTCCGGGGCAGCATGGCCAGTCCCGCCGCACGAAGATCTCGGAGTACGGCGTCCAGCTGCGTGAGAAGCAGAAGGTGCGCCGGATGTACGGGCTGATGGAAGCCCAGTTCCGGAACACCTTTGCCAGGGCCCTGAAGCAGACAGGCCGTACCGGCGAAACGCTGGTCAAGATGCTGGAAAGCCGGCTGGACAACGTCGTCTACCGCCTCGGCCTGGCGCCGTCGCGGAAGGCCGCGCGCCAGCTGGTGTCCCACGGGCATTTCCTGGTGAACAAGGTGCCGGTGGATGTTCCGTCCTACCAGCTGAGGGCGGGCGACACGATCCAGGTGCGCGAGAAGAGCCGCCAGCTGGAGGCGCTCCATGCTTCCATGAAAAGGATGAAAGACACGGCGATGCTTCCGTGGCTGACGCTCGACAAGGCGACGATGACAGGGACCTTCCTGAACGTTCCGGAGCGGGCCGACATCCCCCTGAACGCCGACGAGCAACTGATTGTCGAACTGTACTCGAAGTAAGAGGTCGTGACCCTATGACAACAACAGCAATCCAGATGCCGGAGAGGATTCACGTCGATGAATCTTCCCACACGACAACGTTCGGGCGGTTCGTGATACAGCCGCTTGAGAAAGGTTTCGGCGTGACACTCGGCAATTCCATGCGCCGCGTGCTTCTCTCCTCGCTGCCCGGCAACGCGATCACCGCATTCAAGGTGGACGAGGTGCAGCATGAGTTCTCCAGCATTCCGGGGGTTGTGGAGGATGTCCCGGATATCGTCCTGAATTTGAAGCAGGTCAGGATGAAGCTGATCAACAAGAAGGCGAACAAGGTTGTCGTTCCCCTGAAGGGCCCGATGGAGTTCACGGCGGCCAGTATCCAGAAGGCATCGCCGGAGATCGAGGTCCTGAACCCCTCGCTGCATATCGCGACGCTGAACGCGGACGCGGAATTCGAGCTGGAACTGCGCCTCGGGCGCGGTATCGGATACGCGGTGGCCGACGAGAACAAGGCGCCGGACCAGCCGGTGGGCGTCATCACCATCGACTCGATCTTCACCCCCATCAGGAACGTCCGCTACTTCGTGGAGACCACCCGCGTCGGCCAGCAGACGGACTATGAGAAACTGACCGTCGAGCTCGAGACGGACGGATCCATCACGCCGGAAGACGCGATGACGTTTGCCGCGAAGACCCTCCGAGATCACATTCAGCTCTTCATCAGCTTCGACAGCGAGCCCGAATCGCCGAAAACGGAAGAGACGGCGCAGGATGCTGAGTACGAACGGATCCGGAAGGTGCTGCTGACACCGGTCGACGAGCTTGAACTCTCCGTCCGTTCCCACAACTGCCTCCGGGCGGCGAACATCAAGACGATCGCCGACCTGGTCCGCCGTGAGGAGTCGGAACTCCTCAAATTCCGGAACTTCGGGCGGAAATCGCTCGCAGAGCTCTCGGAAATCGTGGAGAACGAAAAGCTGCACTTCGGGATGGACGTGGGGAAATACCTCAAAGAGGGCGAATAATCCAGTCACAGAATCACCTCGGAACAGCACAATGCGACACGGCCAGTCAGGACGCAAACTCAAGAGAACAGCCTCACACCGCAAGGCTCTGCTCGCCAATCTCTCGACCTCGCTGCTGAGGCACAAGCGGATCACTACCACGGTGGCGAAGGCGAAGGAGACACGTGTTCTGGTGGAGAAGTTGATCACCAAGGCACGACGGGCCTTCGCGCATAAGGATGCTCCTGGTATCGGTGTGCACGAACGGAGAATCGTCGCCAGGACCATCCGCGAACGCGACGTCGTAGCGGAGCTGTTCACAACCATCGCGGAGAAAGTGGGAGCGCGACCGGGCGGGTACACTCGTATCGTGAAACTGGGCCAGCGGCAGGGGGACGGGGCGGAGTTGGCCGTGATCGAACTGGTCGATTTCAACACCGGCAAGGAGACTCCGGAGAAGGCAGCGGCGGCGGCGGAGAAGAAGAAGGGGGAGAAGGCAAAGGCGGAGAAGAAGAAGTCGGAAGCGAAGAAATCGGAAGCGAAGAAGTCGGGGAAAAAGGGCGGGAAAGAGCCCGCAGGCGAGAAAGTCGCCAAGAAGGCGCCGAAGAAACCCGCGGGCGGCAAGTCCGAAACACCCGCGGCAACTCCGGAGGAGTCACGATAAGTGTCAACGCCGGTGCACACCCCATGAGGATTACTTCAGCGGAATTCATCC
>Ga0153916_10002036_pt1 | contig 14826 bp, 9 predicted proteins | sample Opewatmetagenome_FD_109642 | JGI IMG/M metagenome (GOLD analysis project Ga0153916, IMG submission 109642) | Freshwater wetland microbial communities from Ohio, USA - Open water 3 Core 3 Depth 4 metaG | ecosystem: Environmental > Aquatic > Freshwater > Wetlands | place: USA: Ohio, Lake Erie, Old...
CGCGGCCGAGCTTCTCGTGGGCGTTCGCGAGCCGGCGATGGAGATCGGCGACCAGCGCGGCGGGCGCCTCGGCGAGCAGCGCCCCGGTCTCGCCACGGGGGGCGTCGCCCCCCGCCCCACCGGCAGAGCCGGTAGGGTCCCCACCCCCCCTCGGCTCGCGTTGCTCGCCGAGGACCTCGCGCAGGAACGCCTCGAGATCCGACCACCGCTGCGCATCCGCGTAGAAGTCGGCGAGGGCGATGATCGCGGGGATGTGGTCGGGGACGCAGCCGAGGGCCTCGAGCAGGCGGCGCTCGGCGGCGGGCTCGACGCCGGCCGCCCGCGACAGCGCCGCGAGCTGCGTCATGATCCGCGCCTTCTCGGGCGGGGTCAGCGAGCCGTCCTCCAGGCGCTTCTCGAGCAGGCGCGCGGCGGTCTCGGAGTCGCCACCCTTCTCGACGAGGCCGGCGAGCGCCCAGGTCGCTTCGGAGTGGTACGGGCGCAGCGCGAGCACGCGCTCGTAGGCGGCGCGTGCCGCGGCCGTGTCGCCCACGCGCGACTGCAGCACCTCACCCGCCGCCATCAGCGCGGCGATCCGGACGTCGTCGTCGGTCGAGACCTCGGCCTCGCGCAGCTTCGCATCGGCGAACGCGCGCGGATCGTCATCGGGCGACGCGACCGCGGCGAGCACCGCGAGCGCGGTGGGATGCTCGGGCACGAGGGCGAGCGCGGCCTCGATCGCCTCGCGCGCGCCGTCCTTGTCGGACAGGCGCTCGAGCCGGAGCTGCGCGAGCCGGATGTGCAGCGCCGCGAGGTCACCGCGCGGGACCCCGCCGGGCGTCTTGTTCGCGCCAGCGGACAGCGTATCGATGCGGTCCTCGAGGATCGCGACGGCCTCGCGATCGCGGCCTGCCTTGACGAGCGCGGCGACGAGCTGCTCGGCGAGCCCCGCGTCGTCGGGCGCGATCGTGCGCGCGTGGCGCAGCGCCGCCGCGGCCTCCTCGGGCGCGTCGAGCCAGTCCATCAGGACCTGGGCGCGACGCGAGAGCAGGTTCGCGCGCAGGGCCGGGTCGCGCTCGAGCGCAGCACGGCGACGCAGCACGTCGCCGACCTCGTTCCACTTCGCGTTCGTGGTGTACAGCTCGTCGAGCGCGGTCCACGCCTCGACGTCGTCGGGCCAGGTGGCGACGAGCTGGTTGTAGGCCTCGATCGCGCGCTCGGGGAGCTCGAGCTCCTTGATGTAGATCTTCGCGATCGAGCGCAGCGCGTCGCGCGCCTCGGTGCTGCCTTCGCTGATCTCGCCGACGCGCGCGAGCGTCTCGATCACCTTCGACCACCGGCCTACCGAGCCATAGAGGCTCGCGAGCTGGAGCAACACGGAGGTGTCCGCGGGTTCGAGCACGCGCAGGCGCTCGAAGGCGTCGATCGCGTCGTGCGGGCGGCCCAGGCGCTCGGTGTACATCGACGCGAGCTCGCGCAGCAGCTCCGGGCGCTGGGCGTCGGGCGCGGCGCTGCCGAGGCGTGGATCGGTGCGCTCCTCGAGGGAGGCGGCGAGCTCGACCCAGCGGCCCTCCGCGCGGTAGAGCTCCTCGAGCCGTGCGCGCGCGACGGGATCGTGCGGCAGCATGCCGAGGATCCGGCGGAGCTGCGCCTCGGCCTCGCGCGGCTTCTTCTGCTCGTTGCGGATCGTCGCGACCTCCATCAGGAGATCGGCGGCGCTCGCGGCGGTGTCGGCCTGCTCGGCCATACCCTCGTAGAGGTCGGCGAGGCGATCCCACGCGCGGTGCTCCTGGGCGATCCGGTAGAGGCGAGCGCGCACGTCGCCGTCGCCCTGCGGCGAGCGGCGGGCCTGCGCGAACGCGCGGGCGAGCGCATCGAACGCGCGCGTGATGTCCTTGCCGCCGGTCTCCCAGACCTCGGCCGCCTTGTACAGCCAGCGCAGCCGCGACGCCGCGTCGGTGACCGGCAGGCCCTCGTAGGTGAGCGCGAGCTCCTCCCACGGCGACTCGTACGCGCGATTCGGCAGCGTCGGCAGCGGCGCGCGGCGGACCACGGCTTGCGCCTTGCGCGGTGCCGGCGGCGGACCGGCCGGGCGCATGCCGGGCAGCGGCGGCTTGATCGACGGCGGGCGCGGAGGTGGCTTCGGCGGCGCCTTGGCCCCGGGCGGGAGCCGCGGCGGGACGATCATGCCGTGCAGATCGTCCTTGGACAGCGTCATCGTGCGGTTCTCGGCCTCGAACTCCTTCTTCGGCTTCTTGTCCGCGGCCGCGGCCAGCTCGATCTCGCGGAGATCGAGCGGCTGCGTCGAGTCGCCGACGCTGAGGTTCGCGTCGGGGCTCATCGTGAGATCGTTGTCGGCGAGCGGCTCGGTCCGCAGGCGCTTCGGGGTCGTCGGGCGACCAGGTACCGCGCGCGAGGACAGCGCGACCGCCTCGGCGAATGCGGTCTCGGCCTGGATCGCGGCGGCCGGGGGCTCGCCGTGCGGCGTGCGATCAGCTTCGCGGTACTTGCCGATCACGCGCGCGAGCCGATACAGGTGGGAGGTCGTGTCGGCGTCGTCGGGCTGGAGGAGCAGGGCGATCAGGTGCGTGCGGAAGGCGCGCGGTGCGTCCTTGAGCTGCTCCTCGATCACGGCCGCCTTGCGGCGAAGGATCTCGACGCGGCGCGCGGCGTTCGCGGTGCGCTCGACGAGCGCGGTCTCGACCGCGACCACGTCGTTCCACGCCCGGGCCTTCCCGGCGAGCGCGACGAGCAGGTCGCGCGTCCCTTCGCGATCGGGATCCCACGAGAAGGCGGCGAGCACGTCGGCGACCGCACCCTTGGGATCGTTGACGCGCTCGTCGAGGATCTTCGCGCGGCGCAGGTAGAGCTCGACGCGTTCGGGCGGCGCCGCAGCGGTGAGGGCGACCTCGTAGGCGTCGAGCAGCGCCTTCCAACCCTGGCGCGAATCGAGCTCGGCCGCGAGGCGATCGAGCTCGGCGACCAGGCTGCCATCGCGCGGCGCGACCGCGAGGGCCTCGGCGATCACGGTCATCGCGCGCGGCTTGTCCGCGAGGCGGCGCTCGAGCAGGCCCGCGAGCTCGCGCGACAGCGCGACGAACCGCTCCGGCTCCGCCGGGATGCCCTCGCTGCCGATCGCGACGAGCCGCTTGCGCTCGTCGGTCACGACCTCGGCGAGCTCGCGCCACAGGCCGTAGGCCTCGCCGGCGCGGCGCACGTCGGCGAGCGTCTGCTCGTCGGGCGCTTCGTCATGGGCGCGGCGCCACCAGCGGAACGCGCCCTTGGGATCGGCGAGCTTGTCCGCGGTCGCCGCGGCGATCCGCTGGACGAGCGTGCGCCGTGCCTCGGCATAGTCGGCGGCCGCGCTCGCGTCGGGATGATCGCGACCGGGCAGGAGCGCGAGCATGCGCTCGAGCATGACGACGTGCTCCTTCCACTTGCCGAGCCTCGCGAGCAAGTCGGCGGCGGAGGCGAGCGCCTCGTCCTGATCGGGATCGAGCTCGAGCACGCGCTTGAACGCCTGCAGCGCGCGCGTCGGGTTGTTGAGGCGATCGCGGCAGATCATGCCGATCTCGAGGCCGCGGGCGACCTTCCGGATCGGCTCGGGTGCCAGGTACATCTCGCGCTCGGCGATCCGCACCGCGGCATCGAAGTCACCGCGCGCTTCGTGCAGGCGGCGCAGCGCGGTGTGCGCCTCGAGGTGGTTCGGGTCGAGCTCGCGGATCAGCTGCTCGAGCGCCTTGATCGCCTCGCCGGGCGCACCGAGCTTGTCCTCGAGCATCTCCGCGCGCTCCATCGCGGCGGTGCACGCGCGCTCGAGGTCACCCTCGACGACGTGGCCCGAGAGCAGCTGGACCTGCGCACCGAGGACGTCCGACAGCTCGCGCCACTTCTGCGCGCCGCGGTAGAGCCGCACGAGCGAGTCGAGCGCGGTGCGATTCTTGGGCGTCAGCTCGATCACGCGGTGCCACGCCTTGAGCGCGCGCGCGGGATCGTGGAGCTGACCGTCGACGATCATCGCGTAGCGCTCGAGCTCGAGCGCGCGGATCGCGGCCTCGGGGGTGCCCGGCGCGGGGAGCGGGCGCCCACCGTCGATGCGCTCGAGGATCTGCGCCAGCTCGGGCCACCGCTGCGTCTTCTCGTAGAGCCCCGAGAGCGCGGCGAGCGCGTCGGGATCCGACGGCGAGGCCTTGAGCGTCTGCTCCCAGCGATCGAGGGCAGCCATGTCGTCCTCGCGCGCCGCGGCGATCTTCGCGAGTCGCTTGAGGAGCTTCGCGCGCTCGGCGGGCGAGGTCGACGCCGCCGCGTGGTACTCGAGGGTCTGCTCGAGGCGCGGATCGTTCGCCTTCTCGAGCACGCGCTCCATGCGCTCGAGCGCGTCGCGGTCGCCGGTCAACAGATCGAGCACGGCGCTCGACGCGTAGACCACGCCGTCGACATCCGCGAGCCGCGTCTCGTAGAGCAGCGCGAGGCGGCGCAGCATCGTCAGTCGCTCGGCGCGCTTGGCGACCGGCCACTCCTTCGGTGCATCGGCGCTCCTGCCCGAGCGGCGCATCGCCTCGACGACGCGCTGCTCCTCGAGATCGAGGATCCGCCGCAGCGTGTGCGCGAGCCCCGCGTCGTCACCCTCGCGCTCGTAGAGCTCCGCGAGGGCCTTGAGCGTGGCGTCGTCGCCAGGATGCTCGGTCAGCACCTGCTCGTAGAGCTCGATCGCGCGGCGCGGGTCGATCTGCCGCTCGCGATAGGTCTGCGCCATCTTCTTGAGGATGCTGATCCGCTGGATCGGGTCGTTCGCCGTGGCGAGCTCGTGCTCGAGGCTCGCCACGAGCTGCTGCCACATCTTCGAGCGGGCGGTCAGCCGGCGCAGCGCCTCGGTGACCTTCGCGCTCTCGGGCTCGAGCTCGGCGATCCGATGCCACGCCTCGAGCGCGCGATCGATGTCCCCCATGCGGAGCTCGGCGAGCTGCGCGATCTCCTCGAGGCGATGGACGAGGTCCTCGGGCGGAGCGCCCCCCTCGCGCGCGTTGTCGAGCGAGAACTCGTAGAGATCGATCAGGCCGCGCCAGTCACGGCGTTCGCGGAAGTGATCGACGTAGCGCGCGAGCGCCTCCTCGTGCATCGGATCGACGCCGAGCGCCTGGTGCAACAGCTCGGCGGCGCGGTCGCGATCGCCCATGTGCTCGCGCGCGATCGTCGCGAGCTCGAGGATCTCGGCGACCAGCACCTCGGCCGGCGTCTCGGGGTTCTGGCCGAGCGCGTTGATCTCGGCCTCCATCAGGCGCGACAGGCCTTCCCAGTCCTGATCCTGGTGGAGGAGGTCGCGCAGCTCGCGCGTCGCCTTGCTGCCCGGCTGCTCGTAGGCGACGAGCTCGGTCAGCACCTCGATCAGGCTCGCGCGGTCGGGCAGCTGCGTCCGGTACAGCGCGGCCCGGCGGCGCAGGACCTCGGCGCGCTCGGCCGGATCCTGGACGACGTTGGTGCGGTGGCGCAGGATCCGATCGAGCTCGCTCCACTGCGAGCTGCCGGAGAGCGCCTCCTGCAGCGCCTCGGAGCTCGACTTCGCGTACGGGTCGATGCCGACGGCACGGCGCAGGTAGTTGAGGCCGGTCTGGTCGTCGCGCGTCGCCATCCGGCGGCGGCCGAGGTCGACGAACAGCTCGCTCGCCTTGTGGCGGGTCTGCCCGTCGCGGAACCCGGGGCTCGCGTAGACGTCCGCGAGCTTTTCGGAGATCTCGAGCGACGTCGGGTCGAGCTTGCTGGCCTCCTCGAGGTGATTCGCGGCGGCCTCGAGGTCCTTGGCACGCAGGGCGAGCTTGCCGAGCTCGAGGCGGATGGACGCCCGGCGCGGTCCCGCCGTGCGGTCGGTCGCGAGCACGTCGAGCTCGGCCAGGTACAGCTTGGCGACCATCGCGTCGTCGCCGAGGGTCTTGTAGAGCTGGCGCGCGGCCTCGAGCGCCTCGGTCCGGTGCGGCTCGAGCTTCCACGCCTGCTGCCAGTGCCACAGCGCGCGATCGACGCGGCCGAGGTAGTCGTTCCACAGCTGGGCGGCCTTGCGGTGGTGCGCGGCGCGGCGCTGCGTGACCTCGGCCTTGCGCTTCGCCCCATCGCCCCCCGAGCGCTTGCGCGAGGGATCTTGGAGCGATGCGAGCTCGCCGAGCTCGAGCTCGATGATCTCGACGGCGAACGCCGGATCGTTCGGCTCGACGATCTCGAGCAGGCGATCCGCGGCGCGGTCGTTGGTCGGATCGAGCTCGAGCGCGGTGCGGAGATACTCGGCCGCGGTCGCGATCTCGCCGAGGACGACCATCGCCTCGCCGGCCTCGGACCACGCATCGGCCGCCCGCACCGGATCGCGCTCGTGCTGCGCCCACGTCGCGCACAGCTCGGCGAGCAGCTCGCCACGGCCGGCGTCGCGGAGCTCCTGACGCAGCTGCGCGAAGCCCTTGGCCTCTGGCTGCTGTCGGAACACCACGACCTTCGCCTCGAGCACGTCGATCGATGTGGGAGCTGTATCCTCGCTCATCCCCGCTCGGGCCCAACGATACCACGACGGGAGTGAGGTCGTGCGAGCTGGGCCGCCCGAGAAACCCTCGTCAGCTCGGCGGCGGGCTCCGGCGCGCTCCTATGCGCCGACCGTCGCGGTCACGCCTCGACGTCGGCGTTGTCGGCCAGCGCGTACGGCCACGACTCGATGCTGGCGCGCACCGCGGGGGGCGCGATGTCCGCGACGTCCGCGAGCTCCGCGCCGGGCACCGGCGGGATGGTCCGCGACCGCGGCCGCGGGACGGGACGGGCGGGTGCGTCGAGCCCGCAGCGCGACAGCACGAACTCGACCGCGCGCACGCGCTCCTGCATCGAGACGCTCTCGAGGGGCAGGTAGCTGATCCGGTACTGCTCGAGCATCAGCTTGACCATGCCGTCGATCCGCAGCACCGAGTCCCACGACACGCCCGCGCGCACGCCGTCGTCCTTGAGCAGCGACTGGTGCGGGCGCAGGAAGAACACGATGCCCTGGCTGACCCAGCGCATGTAGTCGTGGAACCGCGCATCGTTCATCATCGCGGCGGCGTTGGTGGTGTGCTCGGCGACGTAGGCGAGGTTGTCGAACGCGCGGTCGGAGACGAACTTGCCGGCGTGCAGCTTCTCGACCGCGACCTGGCGCGCGAACACCCGCTCCTGGTACTCGCCGACCAGCTCCATGTCGGTGCGGAGCGCGTCGAGCCCGGTCTCCATCTCGGCGAGCACGGCGCGGGCGACCTCGCTGATCATCGGCAGGCCGTAGCGACGGCTGACGTAGCGGCAGAGGGTGGTCTTCCCGGTTGCGTGACTGCCGACGAAGTAGATCCGCATCGGCCAGTCGAATAGCCGATCCCCCTGACACTCGCGGCGGTCAGCGGCCGATCACGTGATCGTGCCCTCGAACAGCTCGCCGCCGATCGTCAGGTACAGGGTGCCGCCGGTGACCGAGAGATCCCACTTGTTGACGCGATCCAGCGTCCTGGCCACCGCGTCGAGCAGCTCCACCGGGAGTGCCCGCAGCACGAGCTCGTCCGCGCGATGGACCTCGTACGCCGCGATGTCGGCGGCGAGCTGGGGCACGTTCTTCCACGCATAGACGACGACGCGGGGCGCCTGCTTGCTCGCCTTGTGCAGCCGCTCCGGAGCTGGCGATCCGACCTCGATCCAGGCCTGGAGGTCCCCGCGGAGATCGCGCTGGACGAGCGCGGGCTCGGTGTCGTCCGAGACGCCGCCCTTGCTGAACTCGAGCCCTTCGGCGTGCTCGAGCGCGCGCGCGATCACGCGGGCGACCAGGTAGCGCTCGCTCTCCGAAGGATGCTGGGCGACGCGCCAGTCGAGCTGTTCGTAGACCTCGCGATCGGCGTCGGCGAGCGCGATCTCGAAGCGGCGGAGGATTGCGGGTAGGGCCATCAGCGCTCCGTTTCCGTGATGTAGATGCTCTTGATCGTCTGGCAGCGCGGACACGCGAACGTCAGCACGAGCAGCTCCTGGTGATCGTAGGTCGCGCGATCGTCGGCCGTGGCGGTCATCTCGGCCTTGCAGCGCGGACACCTCTGCGTGCGGCGCAGCGCCAGCAGATCGCCGGGCGACGCCGCGAGCGCCGTGCCCGCGGACTCGCCGGGGCCATGCCCGGGCAGCAGGGGCCGCGGCTTGCCGGCGGCGAGCAGCTCCTCCTTGCGGGGCAGCAGGCTCCACCTGCGGTCGACGAGCAGCCCGGTGACGATCGTCGCGAGCACGATCCCGATCGTGCCGAGGATCATCAGCACCCGGGCTCCACCAGATCGCGCGTCACGCTCGCGACGTCGGGGCACCCGCACAGCGCCATCGCGAGATCGAGCTCGCGGCGCAGCATGCCGAGCGCGGTCGCGACGCCCACGCGCCCGCCGGTCGCGAGGCCCCACAGCACCGGTCGCCCGACGAGCACGGCCCGCGCGCCGAGCGCGAGCGCCTTGACGACGTCCGCGCCGCGGCGGATGCCACCGTCGAGCAGGATCTCGCCGCGCCCCGCGATCGCGTCGGCGATCCGCGGCAGGGCGTCGATCGTCGCGGGCGAGGCGTCGAGCTGGCGCCCGCCGTGGTTCGAGACCACGACGCCCGCGGCGCCGCTGTCGATGGCGCGCGCGGCATCGTCGGCGCGGATGACGCCCTTGACGATCACGGGCAGCCGCGTGATCGAGCGCAACCAGCTGATCGCGTCCCAGGTCAGGCTCGGATCGAGCAGCGTCGCGAAGTAGGCGGCGAGCCCCGAGCTGCCCGCGGCGACGGGCACGGGCGCGTAGCCCGCGGCGTGCAGGTTCGCGATCCCCAGCTCGGGCGGCAGCGCGAACTGGTTCTCGACATCGCGCTCGCGGCGGCCGAGCAGCGGCGCATCGACGGTGAGCACCAGCGCCCGGCAGCCCGCGGCCTCGACGCGCCGCACGAGTGCCTCGGTCGCGCCGCGATCCTTGTAGACGTAGAGCTGGAACCACACCGGCCCACTCGCCGCGGCGACGACCTCCTCGACCGCCGTGTTCGAGAGCGTCGACAGCACGAACAACGTCCCCGCGTCCCCCGCGCCGCGCACGCTCGCGAGCTCGCCCTCGTCGTGGGCGAGCCGGTGGAACGCCGTCGGCGCGACCGCGATCGGCATCGCGATCCGCTGGCCGAGCACGGTGGTCGCGAGCTCGCGGCGCGCGACATCGACCAGGACGCGGTAGTGCAGGAGGATCCGCTCGTACGCGTCGATGTTGCGTCGCACGCAGCGCTCGTCATCGGCGCCCGACGCGTAGTAGTCCCACGCCATCTTCGGCAAGCGCGCCCGCGCCAGGGCTTCGAGCGCGGCCAGGTTCAACGGTTCCACGACGGAAGCGTTACCACGAGCCGATCAGCCGCTGTGCGGCTCGACGATGACTTCGACGGACAGGGTCTCGCCACCGCCGCCGACGAAGATCGTCCCGCTCGTCGGCGTGGCATCGATGTAGTTGCGGCCCACCGCGACGCGGACGTGGTCGGTCTGCGTGAGGATCCCGTTGGTCGGATCGAACCCCTTCCAGCCGACCTGCGGCAGGTAGAGCTGGACCCAGGCGTGCGAGGCCTCGCCCTGGCGCTGGTTCGGATTCTTCGGCCCCGTATAGATGTAGCCGCAGCAGTAGCGCGCCGGCACGCCGAGCAGGCGCGCGAGGCAGATCATCAGGTTCGTGAAGTCCTGACACACGCCCCGGCGATTGACGTAGACGTCGAACGCGCTCGTCAGGACCGTGGTCTCGCCCTGCTTGTAGGCGTACTCGCGGAAGATCGTCTGGTTGATGTCGAGCAGCGTGTCGAGCAGGTCGTAGTCGTTGCGCTTGACGAAGCTCATCGCGTACTCGGCGAGCTCCGCGAGCTCCGTCTCGGGCAGCTCGTACGGCAGCAGGTATGGATCGAGGACCTGGCGCTGCCACGGCATCCACACCAGCGGGATCGTCGACCGCACGCGCAGCAGGTCGTCGCCGAGGGGATCGACGTCGAGCACCTCGACCACGCTCTTGGCCTCGATCACCATCTCGGAGAACGGGGCCTCGATCGCGAGCCGGCGCACGCGATTGCCGAACACGTCCTCGTAGTCGCGGCTCTGGGTCGGCACCGACACCACGAGCTCGTGAGCGCGCACGTGCTGCAGGTGATCGTGCACGGGCGTCAGGCGCAACAGGTGCGTCGAGCGCTCGACGGCCTGCGCGTACTTGTAGACGGTGCGGTGCGTGACATCGAACAGCCGCGGCTCGCTGCGCGCCGGCCGCATCCGCTCGCGCGGCGTCACCAGCGGGCCGCTCGTCGAGCGCTCTCGGATCACCGCGCCCTCGCGGATCACCATGAGCTGGCCGGGCGCGAGCTGGCGCCACGCGATCGCCGTGGTCGCATCGCCCCCGCGCGGCTCGAGCTCCTCGGTGCACACGATCATGCCCTTGCGGCTCTTCGCGCCGCGGCGCGTGAGATCGATGTCGAGATCGTCATCGCCGAACGCGATCTTCTCGTAGGGCGGCGTCAGCGTGCCGAGCCACAGCGGCATGCCGCGGCGATCCGCGTGCACGAGCAGGTCGCGCCCGTCCGTGAGGCACAGCGTCAGCTCGCCGACCTCGTTGAGCTGCGAGAACCACTCCATGACGACCGCGAGATCGACGTCGGCGATGCTGCGCCAGCCGCGCTCGCCGAACCGGTTGAGCAGCCCGCAGAACACCTGCTCGGTGTCGGTCGAGCCGACGGGCTCGAACGGGCCCGGCACCTCGGCCGGCTTGCGATCGAGGCTGCCGGCGTGGGCCATCAGCCAGTCGCGACGGCCCCAGGTGCGCGAGAACGGCTGCGTGTTCGCATCGCTGAGCGAGCCCCAGGTCGCGTGCCGGATGTGCAGCACGAACACGTTCGACGCGACCTGCTCCCACGCCATGGCGAGCTGGCTGCGCATCGACGCCTGCGGCGGTGCGGGTTCCTTGAGGATCGCCGCCGACGGCTCGCCCGCGGGGTAGTACCCGAGTCCCCAGCCATCGGGCAGCGTGCGACCCGCCGACAGGCAGTGCAGCGAGAACGATGGTGCGAGCTCGCCCTCGAAAGACATCGCGAGGAGGTTCGGCACGTCGCGACTCTACCGCGGAATCGCGACGCTGCAGGCGCGCCGTCCCGTTCTCGGGCGGCGAGTCGATCTCGTTCGTCCCACGTGGGGCGATGTCGGCAGCGCTGGAATTCGCGATGCGGTGGCGAGACTTGCAAAGGCCCTTGGCAACGCGCGGACTCTCGTCGACGATCCGGGGATGCACATCGAGCTCGGAACCGCGTTGATCGTCACCGCGCTGGTGTCCTCGATCGTCCTGGTGCTCCATGGAGCGGACCGGCTGTTCCCGATGGTCGCGCTCGCCGCAGCGGGGATCGAGGCGCTGATCCAGTTCAACATCCTGTCGATCTCGTCGGGCAAGTTCCGGATCGACGTGATCGTGCCGGCGCTGCTCGTGATCGCCGGCGGCGCGTGCTGGGCGAAGGCCTCGACCAAGACCGCGCACACCGCGGCCACGCTCGCGCTCGTCGTCGGCGCGCTGCAGCTCCTGACCGCGCTGCAGGTGCTGCGTTAGTCCGCGCCCAGCAGCTCCCTGCCGAGCGTGCCGCAGATCTCGTGGACCTCGTCGACGACGTGCGTCAAGAACTCGTGCACGCCGGCGCCGGGGAGCGGCTCCTTCTGCCGCGCGTCGACCCAGGCGTCGAGCACGCGCAGGCGCTCGAGGGCGACGCCACCGGGCAGGCCGTGATGGTCGGGCGGGCGGATGTGACACAGCCGATCGAACGCGGAGCGCACGCAGTACGCGATCGACCGGGGGAACGCGGGCTCGGAGATCAGGAACCGCGCGACGCCCTCGGAGCTGACGCGGCCGGCGGCGCGCTTGAGGTAGGCCTCGCTGCCGGACAGGCCGCGGAGCAGCGACAGCCACAGCGCGGTCTCGACGACCTCGTGGCGCGGCGACAGGTTCGTGAACGCGTGGTGATGGACGTCGAGCATGCGCGCGGTCTGCGACACGCGCTCGAGGAGCACGCCGAGCCACAGGAAGTCGAGCGGCTCGTCGTGGAGCATCGTCGAGCGCGCCAGGCCCAGGGTGAGCTGCGTCGAGCGCCGCACGTGCTGGTAGAACGCCTCGCGATGCTGCGCGTAGGTCGCGGGCGCGACGTCGGAGCGCATCCACAGGTGGAGCTCGTTGACGGCCTCCCACGACTCGAGCGAGAGCACCTCGCGGATCGAGCGGGCGTTCCACCGCATCCCCGCGACGGAGCGGGCGAGCGAGACCCCGTTGTCCTCGTCCCACACCATGAAGCGCTGGACGACCTCGCCGTCGCCCCACGCGGCGGCCTCGTCGTCGCCGCCGGCGATCCGCGCGAGGAACGCATCCTCCTCGCCCGAGACCACGACCACCGGGCGCCAGACACCCGCGGCGGGCAGCTCGGCGTCGAGCGCGAGCGACACCGAGGCCGCGAGCATGCGCGCGGTCGACTCGGCGCGTTCGACGTAGCGCCCGAACCAGAAGCAGTGATCGGCGACGCGCGAGATCACGGCGCGTCCTTCATCACCCAGGTGTCCTTGCTGCCGCCGCCCTGCGATGAGTTGACGACGTAGCTGCCGCGCGCGAGCGCGACGCGCGTGAGGCCGCCGGGCAGCACCCACGGGCCCTCGCGCGAGGTGAGGATGTACGGGCGCAGGTCGACGCGGCGCGGCTCGACGGTGCCGCGGTCGGCGATCCACGTCGGGCACGACGACAGCTCGATGCGGTGCTGCGCGATGTAGCGGCGCGGCTCGGCCTCGATGCGGCGGCGGAACTCCTCGCGCTCCTCGGCGGTCGACTGCGGGCCCATCAACATCCCGTAGCCGCCGGCCTCGTCGACGGCCTTGACCACGAGCTGATCGAGGTGCTCGAGCACGTACCTGCGGTCGTCCTCGAACAGGCACACGTAGGTCGGCACCTGCTCGAGGATCGGCTGCTCGCCCAGGTAGTACTCGATCATGTCGGGGACGAATGGATAGACCGCCTTGTCGTCGGCGACGCCGTTGCCCGGCGCGTTGGCGAGCGCGACGTTGCCGGCGGCGTAGGCGCGCATCAGGCCGGGGACGCCGAGCACGCTGTCGGGGCGGAACACCTCGGGATCGAGGAACGCCTCGTCGGTGCGCCGGTAGATCACGTCGACCCGGCGCGGGCCGCGCGTGGTGCGGCAGTAGACCTTGTCGCCGTCGACGACGAGATCCGGCGCCTGCACCAGCTCGGCGCCCATCATCCGGGCGAGGAAGCTGTGCTCGAAGTACGCCGAGTTGTAGGGGCCGGGCGTGAGCACGACCGTGGTCGCCTCGTCGACCGGCGACACCGAGCGCAGCGTCTCGGCGAGCCGCGTCGGGTAGTGATCGACGCGGTGGACGCGCGCGGCGTCGAACACGCGCGGGAACATCCGCTTGCTGATCAGCCGATTCTCGACGACGTACGACACGCCCGACGGCGTGCGCAGGTTGTCCTCGAGCACGCGCCAGGTCCCGTCCGGATCGCGGATCAGGTCGACGCCGGAGATGTGGATCCGCACGCCCCCCGGCGGCTTGAGCCCGCGCAGCATCGGCCGGTAGCCCGCGGCGCCGAGGATCATCTCGGCGGGCACGACGCCGGCGGTGAGGATCTTCTGCTCGCCGTAGATGTCGTCGAGGAACGCGGACAGCGCGCGCAGGCGCTGCTGCAGCCCGCGCTCGAGCCGCGCGAAGTCGGCGGCCGCGATCAGCCGCGGCAGCAGGCAGAACGGAAAGATCTTCTCGGTGCCGCGGGCGTCGCCGTAGACGGAGAACGTCACGCCCTGCTGGAGCAGCGCGGTCTCGGCGAGCTGCTGCGCGCGCTGGAGCTCGTCGGGCGTCAGCCTGGCGAGCAGCTGCGCGACCCGCGCGAACGGCCCCCGTGCGATCCCGCCGTGGAACATCTCGTCGTACGTGCCCGGCAGCGCGGGGTAGCTCTCGAACAAGCCATGGACCGGTCCCTGGGCCTGGGACTGGTGCTGCGTCATGCGTCCAGCTTACTTGATCGGGCCCTCGATGCGGCGCGCGGAGGCGACAGCGTTCTCGCCGTGGACGCCACCTGGTCGAGCGTCTTGCCCTTCTCGACGCGAGCGAGAAAGGACCGATTCCATTCGCCACAACCCGTCCCTCACGATGTTGGCGCGCAGCACACGGGCACGTTAGCTCCGGTACCAAGTTGTTTGCCTGAGATCGAATGACAGGGCGCTTGTCCGTGAGTCCGACATGTCTCCAGCGGTACGGTCGGGACATGAGACCCACACTCGGACTGGTAACGGTTCTCTGCACGATGTTGGGCGGCGTTGCGTACGCAGGCCCTGGCCATGGCCATGGTGGTGGCGGACGCGGCCGCGGTGGTGGTGGTGTGGTCGTTCGCGATCATCGCTCCGGAGGTCCAGCGGTCGTGAGACGCGGCGGCGGGCCCGTCGCTCGTGATCACCGCGGCCCGCGCGTGACGCACGTCCGCGTGTCGAACGGGCGCTACGTCTTCCCGGGCGGCGTCGTGCGCGTCTACAAGCGTCCGATGATCCGCGAGCGCTACTACAACGTCCACGTGCGCCCGCCGATCATCGTCGAGGCGTACGATCCCGTTCCCGGCTATGTCTGGGCCGCGGGCTCGTGGACCTGGGGCGGTGCCGAGTGGGTATGGACACCCGGCTACTGGGCCGTCGCGGAAGAGCCGGTCGTGACCGGCGGTGTGAGCATCAGCGCGGGGATCTCGATCCACTAGCGATCACGCCTCCAGATGTCGCGAGCGTGGGAACCGATGACGTCGCCCCGTGATCGGTCACAGCCCG
>Ga0153916_10002037_pt1 | contig 14825 bp, 10 predicted proteins | sample Opewatmetagenome_FD_109642 | JGI IMG/M metagenome (GOLD analysis project Ga0153916, IMG submission 109642) | Freshwater wetland microbial communities from Ohio, USA - Open water 3 Core 3 Depth 4 metaG | ecosystem: Environmental > Aquatic > Freshwater > Wetlands | place: USA: Ohio, Lake Erie...
AAACGCCGCAAACCTGTTCCTGCTCCACGCCAGAGGCGTTGACGCAATTGCAGCACCGGAAGATCTGACCGCGGTACCGGGGCTGGGACGCATATTCCAGGGGTACCTGGATAACCCGGCACTGATCAGCATTCTGGATCAGTTCACCGTCTTCCAACTCTGGTATGTGGTTCTCCTCACTGTCGGCCTCGCGGTGACAGCCCGTTGCAGCTGGTGGACTGCCCTGGCGCTAGCAGGGGGAATGTGGCTCCTGGGCGCGGTGCTACAGGCGGCACTCGGAGTTCTTGCAGGGGGAGCCTGAAGCGTGGAGTGGAAAGGATGTTCCCGGTGGAGGGGGTCGCCTGCCGTCACGGCAACCAGGGTGTGCCTTGCCATCGTCTTCCTGGCAGCCGCGCTTGCAAAGAGCACGGATATCCGCCTCTTTGCGGCACACATCAAGGATTTCCAGCTGGTGCCGGATCACCTCGGGCATTACTGCGCTTTGGCAATCGTCGCAGTCGAAGGTACCTGCGCACTTTTTCTTCTCTTCGATTACCGGGCGCGCTTCTCCGCCCTCCTGCTCGCCGCGTGCACGCTCCTTTTCACCCTTGCTATAGTGACGGTCCTCGTGCGGGGGTTTGCGCTGGACTGCAACTGCTTCGGGGGGATTGCACAGATGCCGGTGGGACTGCTGGCGATCGGGAGGAATACTCTTCTTCTGGCCGGGCTTCTCCTCGTTGCCCTCGGCTCACGCTAGCCTGGAGGACACCGGCATCCCAGAGGGGAAACGCTACAGCGGTTCAGCTCCGAGCTCGCGCCTGAGTGCGGTGACGACGGGATGCTCACCCGTTGCCGCCCGCGCGGAAGCCTCCGCCTCGCTCGCGGGCGCGGCCTGGCGGTTCTCATCCAGAACGGGTTCCAGCCGGACATGCGCATGGAACACCGCGTGGAAAATGCCGGTCAGTATCTCCCTGTTGCGCGAGATGGAAGACACCTGAAAATCATTCACGCACCCCACGCGCACGACGGTGCCCCTGACACCGATGCAGCGGGTGGATTCCAGCAGGGAGCCGAGTGAAATCCGCGTGCGCCGCACCTCCCCCAGATACTCCTCCCACCGGCTGTTGACTTCCTCTTCAGAAATGCACTTCTGCGGAGCGGCCGGCGGAAACGCCGGATCCTCAGGCGAGGGGGGCTCGGCGGCCTTCGCAGGGCCAGCACGGGTCACCATGGCGGGGTGGACACGCTGATCTACGGGACCGTCAGCGGACTTTTTTTTTAGCTCATCAAGCCGCGCCAGGATCTCCCCCACATCGGGCGCCTTCTGCATCGACACCAATTGCACGAGATCGGCCTCCAGCTTGAAGCGCGGCTGCGAGCTCCACCGGACCGCCGCTTCCGTGGAGCCGATGAACCGCTGGTAGCGCAACAGGTCCGCGATCGAAAACTCCCGCGCTGCATCCGCGTACCGCTTCTTGTACAGATCGGACGCTTCAATCAGACCGGTGGAGCCCGTTTCCCGGGCGATCATGATGTTCCGGAAATGTTCCAGAAGCCCGGCCAGGAATTCCCGCACATCGTACCCCTGCTGGAAGAGTTCCTCCACCAGGGCCAGCGCACCGCGGGTATCTCTGGAGGTGACCAGGTCGGTGACGCGGAAATAGATCTCTTGACCAACGATATGGAGGGCGCGGAGGATCTCGGCGTACGTGACCGTGTGCCCGCACAGGGAGACAACCTGGTCAAAGGTGCTCTGCGCGTCCCGCAACGATCCGTCCCCCCGTTTCGCCACCAGAAGCAGTGCGTCGTCATCGATCTGGAGCTTCTCGGCAGCCGCGATGGACTTCAGGTTGGCGACGATCTCCTCGATGCCGATCCGGCGGAAGTCAAACCGCTGGCAACGGGAGAGAATTGTCGGAGGAACTTTGTGGATTTCCGTTGTGGCAAAAATGAAGAGCACGTGCGCAGGGGGTTCCTCAAGCGTCTTCAGGAGGGCGTTGAACGCCTCCTTCGTCAGCATGTGGACTTCATCAATGATGTAGACGCGGTACTGCCCCTTCGAGGGGGCGTACCGCACGGCCTCCCGGAGGTTCCGGATCTCTTCGACACCGCGGTTGGACGCCCCGTCGATTTCCAGGACGTCAAAGCTCCTCCCTTCGGTGATCTCCCGGCAATTGTCGCATTCGTTGTCGGGATTGGCGTCCGACGGATGAAGGCAGTTCACCACTTTGGCCAGAAGCCGCGCGGTGGTCGTCTTCCCGACACCGCGCGGCCCGCTGAACAGATAGGAGTGCGCCAGCCGCCCCGTGCGGACGGCATTCCGCAGGGTCGTGGTCACATGCGCCTGACCGACAACATCTTCAAAACGCATCGGCCGCCACTTGCGGGCGGTCACCATATACTCGTTCACCGCCGCCGTCCTCCCCGTCCGAAAACATAGGTGAGCGCATCTTCGATCTTTTCCAACGGCACAATCACGAGCCCCTTCTTCACCCTCTCCGGGATCTCCTCCAGATCCCGCACATTCTCCTTGGGAATCAGCACCGTGGTGATCCCGCTCCGCTGCGCGGCCAGCAGCTTCTCGGTCAGTCCGCCAATCGCCAGCACTTCTCCCCGGAGCGTGATCTCTCCGGTCATGGCAACGTCGCTCCGTGCCGGTTTGCCGCTGACTGCGGAATACAGGGCCATCGCCATCGTGATTCCCGCCGAGGGGCCGTCCTTCGGAATCGCGCCTTCCGGCAGATGAATATGGATCTCCTTCCCCTTCAGGAAATTGGAGGGAAGGTGCAGGTTCTGTGCCTGCGACCGGAGATAGCTCAGCGCCGCCTGAGCCGACTCCTTCATCACTTCTCCCAGCTGGCCCGTAAGGGTCAGTTTTTCCTGGCCGGCCATCATGCTGACATCGACATGCAGGATCTCGCCCCCCACGCTTGTCCAGGCCAGCCCCGTGACGGATCCCACGCGGTTGACCTCGCGCCGCCCCCTGGTCCGGAACTTGGGAACACCGAGGTACTTCTCCACCTTCCTGCTGTCGACGGCGAGACCGGCGCGCTTCTTCCCCTTCTTCCTCTTGCCGAGGACAAGATCCTTGGCGACCTTCCTGCAGACGGACGCGATTTCCCGCTCAACGTTGCGTACGCCGGCCTCACGTGTGTAGTCGTTGATCAGTCTGTCGATCGCCTCATCCGTGAATGTTACACGGCGGTCCGTGAGTCCGTGCTCCTTGAGCTGCTTCGGGATGATGTGCCTCTTCGCGATCTCGCGCTTGTCATGCTGCAGATACCCCGGCAGCTCAATGATCTCCATTCTGTCCTGCAGGGGAAGGGGAATAGCGTACCGGATGTTGGCCGTGGTGATAAACATGACATGCGACAGGTCGTAGTCGACATCGAGGTAATGGTCGTTGAACACCGCGTTCTGCTCCGGATCCAGCACCTCCAGGAGCGCCGCCGACGGGTCGCCCCGGAAATCCATGCTCATCTTGTCAACTTCATCCAGAAGAATCACGGGGTTGACCACCCCCGCCCGCTTCATCGACTGTATGATCTTGCCGGGCATCGACCCGATGTAGGTGCGACGGTGGCCCCGGATTTCCGCTTCATCACGGACGCCACCCAGAGACATGCGCACCAGCTTCCGGCCGAGAGCCCTGGCGATCGATTTCGCAAGGGAGGTTTTCCCCACGCCGGGCGGACCCACGAAGCAGAGGATCTGACCCTTCATATCACGGACGAGATTGAGCACCGCAATGTGCTCAAGGATCCTCTCCTTCGGCTTCTCCAGGCCAAAATGATCCTCATCCAGGATCTTCTTGACGTGACTGATCTCCAGATTGTCCTTCGTCCGCTTGTACCAGGGGACCCCCACCATCCATTCCAGATAGCTGCGGATCACCGTCGATTCCGGCGACAGCGGCGGCGTCTTCCGGAGCTTCGTGAACTCTTCCAGCGCCTTCTCCTCCACCTGCTTCGGCATCCGCGCCTTGCGGATATCCCCGCGCAGCTTCACCATCTCGGGGGAGGTCTCTTCCTCCCCCAGCTCGTCCTGAAGGATCCGGATCTGTTCCTGGATAAAGAACTTGCGCTGCGACTTCGCGATGTTGTCGTGGACCTTTGTGTCGATTTCCTTCTCGATCTTCAGGACATCGTTTTCCGAGTTCAGGATTCGTATCAGCTCGTGCATCTGGTCACGCATCGAGTGAAGCTGCAGGATCTTCTGCTTGACATCCACGCTCTGCAGAATGTTGGAGGCAATGTAGAACATCTTCCTGCGTGCGTCCCGCGTGTTTTCGAAGGCGACCAGGACTTCGCTTGGCACGTTCCTGTTCAGGTGCACGTACTCCGCAAACAGCGTGGAGGCGTGGCGCAGCAGCGCATCGAGCTCGGAGTCCATGACCATGGATGGTGTCGTGATCCGGCACTCGGCTTCCAGGAACTTGTCGTTCGGCACGAACTCCCTGATCGCCGCCTGGAGCATCCCGTCCACGAGAATCTTCATGAGACCGTTCGGCAGTTTCAGGACCTGAACGATCTTTGCAATTGTCCCTTCATGATATATATCCTCTGCCCCAGGTTCTTCCGTCACCGGGTTCCGCTGGGCGGCAAGGAAAATGTGCTTGTCGTGCTCGACAGCGTAGCTCACGGCACGCAGGGAAGACTCCCTCCCAACCAGAACGGGAAAGATCATGTAGGGGAAAATGACGACGTCGCGCAGGGGAAGCACCGGGAGGCAGGGTGGGATCTGCTCCGTGCGGTCGCCGGCTGGCATGGATCCTGCCTGTGTATCGTCGTGTGTGGTCACACTGCGGCCTTCTATAAGATGCAAAAAGGTGTCGACGCCGACACCTTCAGTAGTATACCAAGATAAAGTCCCTTTGTCAAGCAGGCCCGCGGAGAGGGCAAAAAGCCGGTGCGGCCGTTCGATCAGTGCGCCACCGGCTCCTTCACGGGGAGTATGTACCCCCGGAGTTCACGCTCCATGACCGGCGCAACGGCCGCACACAACGCCCTGCCGCTCTTCCACACAACAATGGAGTTCCCGTTCTGGAGCTGCTCCGAATAGAGCCCCATGCGCTCAAGCGCCAGGCAGGCTCGTTCCGGGAGGCACAGCTTCTCACCTTTCCGCACACAGTCCCAGCGGGCCTGATACACGTACACAAACTGGTCTGACCGCCTGAACACAAGGTGGGCGAGCGGCTCGCCGGAGAATGTGGTGCACACGCCTCCCATCAGCGTCCAGTCCGCCATGGACGGGACAACAACGGGGAAGCCCGTCTTGCCGGAAAAGAATTCTGCAACACGCGAGGGCTCGCTGGAAACGAGCTGCGGCTCGAGTACACCAAGGAGAACATCGTGGTAGTTCGACACCGATTGCTCTAGTACGTCCGCCGTCACCACGTGCCCGCCAGCTTCACCGCGCGGCACAACGCGCACAAGGAGTGCTGCCAGAACGGCCATGCCGGCAAGGGCAAGCGCCGGCTTCAGGGGGGGAGCCTCAAACAACTGCCGCCACCATGGAGCGGGATGCTCATTCGAGTCTGCGTCCTCCCGGCGGATCATCGCTTGAATGGAGTCCGCCACAGCATCGGGCACCGTCGCCGGGCGTATCCGGGACCGGAGGATATCCCTGGTACCGAGTTCCGCCTCATACTCGCGCTTGCAGGCGGGACACCTGCCGGCGTGGTCCAGGAGCGTTTCCAGCTCGCCCCGAGGCAGCTTCCCGTCAACACCCGCACTGATACGTTCGTTGAACTCGTCACAGTTCACGGCTGGTCGGCAACCCCCTCATCCATCAGGCCGGCGCGACATATCCCCTCGCGCTCGCGTACGCCACGAGCTTCTCACGGAGCATTTTGCGCCCCCGGTGCAGCCTCGACCGCACCGTCCCGAGAGGAACACTGACAAAGTCGGCGATCTCCTCGTAGGTCAGCCCTTCGATGTCGCAGAGGATGACAACTGTACGGAAATCATCCGGCAGGTCGGCGATCGCTTTTGCCACATCGTCCGTGAGCAGGCCGGCAAACCAGTTCTGTTCCTTCTCTGCAGCCCCGCCCTTGAGCGCGGTGTAATAGTTCTGAACATCGTTGAAGTCAACCGTTTCGGGCTCTTTCGACTCCTTCCGGTACCGGTTGATGAACGAGTTCTTCAAAATCCGGAACAACCAGGCGCGGATATTGGTTCCCTGCTCGTACTGGTCCCAGAACCGGTACGCCTTGAGGAAGGTCTCTTGAAGCAGGTCTTCGGCGTCCGCTGTGTTGTTGGTCATGCGGAGGGCGTAGTTATACAGGAGGCTCGAGTGCGGGAGGGCTTCCTTCTCAAATGCACGATGCTTTGCAGATTTCTGCGCCATCAGCAGACCGTCGCGGAGGATACGAACGTCATGAATCTTAAAGTACGACAAGACTGCGCCGAATTCAAGGGACCTTCCACAGGAAGCGTACCACTTGGCGGCTGATTACTCAACTCCTGGAGAAGCTAAAATCAGTTAGTAGTAGTGTGCGAATGCGATCTTGTCCGCGATTTTAGCTGTTCCCAGTCGAGACCAGGAGCAAGACACTCAAATTATCCGATGCACAAGTTGGATAAATTGTGTATCTCGCTAGTTGAGAATCACTTAGACCAATTTCATCAGCCGCGAAGTGTTGCGCTACCCCTCCCGCAGGAGCGCGAGGAAATCTCCCCTCGGCAGAACCATCTCAATCGCAACGGCGCTCGCCGGAAGCACGCGGCCCGATGCCTGCACGGTCTCCAGCGCACCGTGCGTCGAGAGATCACCGATTTCCTTCAGGACTAGCGCGAGGAAGGGGGCCCGGCGGGGATCGAAACGATCCGGCTGACCGGGGGCAACGGACAGGCCCAGATCGACACGGTGTGACCAGCCCGATGCGTGCCGGAGCGTGACATCCCTGATGATCAGATCAAACACCTTCTTACCGTTCGGTTTGAGCTCCGCATACCGTAGCAGTTCCGCCGATTCATAGGACCGGTCAGCGATTCCCTTTATGGCACACAGCAGCGCCACGAAATTGAGCTTCCGGATAAAACCCTTCCCGGGATCCCCGGGCCAGTGGCCCGACTCGATCAGCAGCGTGCTTGTCCCCCATGACTGCATGCGGTCGCCAAAGGCGCGCGGCTCAAACGCGTCGTCGTACGTCGCAATGTGCCCCTCCAAGAACGGGGAGAGCGCCGAGACAAGGAGTGCTCCCAGCTGCATCGCGCGCAAACGATGGGCGGGAACGCTGTTCTCGTTGTCGAGTGCCGGGGCAAGGAGAGCGAGCGCCGATACCGCCGGTAGATTGCCGGCGGAACTGACGTCCTGATCGTGCAGGTTCAGGGCGAAGGCGGGAACGCATGCCTCGTGCGCGCGCTTCAGGACCCGGGCCTCGGGGGACGCCAGAGCAACAGCATCGCGGTTGATATCGATGTGCGCCGCCGTGCACCGCTGGCACCGCTCCGCCCCGTCAGGGTTGAGCATCAGGATACAGTGAACGGTGGCCGCCCGGAGCATTTCCGAGACCCACACGCTTTCCCGCCCCTCACTGAGGAGGAAGTTGAAAACGTCGACCAGCGCAAGCGTCGCCGTCGGTTCGTCACCGTGCATCTGAGACCATAGCAGGACGCTGAGCGGGCCACTCCCGAAGGAGATCCTGGTGATCGTCCTCCCTTCGAGCGAGTGCCCCAGGAGTTCTTGCCGGAACAGCGTGGGCGCACCGTTCACAACACCCTCGAGCAGCGGGTGCAGTTCCCCGTGCCAGCACGTCGCGGCAGTCAACCGGGATACCACGACGCGGTCATGCAATGCAAAGAGCGTTCGGGCAAGCTGTGCTGTCGTCATTGTTCGAGGACCTCGAAATATTTCCGTATGAGCGCTTCATATTCCGGCGCATATCCCCCCTCGAGCGCCTTCAGGAGATCCCGCCGGAGCTTGTTCTTCATCTCCTCGCCTGAAAGATCGACAGGAGCGGGGCGTGTCCGCGCCAGCGTCCGTCCCGACTCCGCCACACGGCGTTTTTCAAAATCCCGCTCCTCGAGCGATCGCTGCGAATCGATGAGCCGTGAAAGAATGTGTTCCTGCCGTTTCATTGTTTCCGGATTCACATTCTGCTGCGCAAGATCCACCTGCACCTCCCGCATCTCCTGCGCAATCTTGTTCAGGTCGCCGAGCAGCCTGCTCGCTTCCCCCTGGAGCGACGCCTCGCGTGCCAGCTGCTCCAGCGATTTGCGAACGATACCCTGCTCGCCAGCCAGGCGCGCCATCTCCGCCGCTTGCTGCTGCGAAAGCCCCCGCGTACCATCGTTGATGCCCTGCTGCATCCCCGTCAGGCGCTGCAGCCGTTGCAGCAGGCCCGCCATCCCCTGCCCCCCACCCTGCCGCAGCGCGCTCAGTGCTCCCTGCACTTGCTGGGCGGCCTGATTGAGCGATGCCATGGCCGACTGCTGCTTCTCAGCCGCCGCCGCTCCGGCCCGCTGATCAAGCAGTTGCACAGACTCGCCCATCGAACGAAGCGCATCACCGATGGATTTGCCCATTTCCGGCGAGACGCTGAAGGTCTTCTGCGCCAGCTTTCCCAGCCGGCTTGTCACGCTGGAAAGATCATGTTGGACATCCATCTGGCGCTGCGCATTCTCGCGCAGGGTCAGCGAGTTCTGGTCGACTGTCCTGGATTGCCGCTTGAGCTCCTCCTGCCGTTGCGAGAGTTCGAGGAGATCGCGCAGCACTCCGCCAAGCTCATTTGCCACCTGCTGCATCTGAGCCCGCTGGAGTGCACGGCGGGTTTCCTCCATCTGTTCGGCGAACGCCTTCGTTTTCCGGACGGCACTGTCCTGGGCGTCGGAGGCCTGGTCAAACTCCCCGCGCTTGAGGTGATCGGCTGCCCGCTCGAGATCTTGTTCCAGCCCGCTCTCACCGATGGTATGCTTTGCCTTCTGCAGGTCCTGAATGGGCATTTCCGCCGCGAATTCCTCCATCTTCCCCGCCAGGTCATCCAGTGACTTCTCAAGACCCTCACGCTCCTGTTCGATCCCCGCCTGCCGGCGGGCCAGCTCTTCCACCCCGCCGGGGTCATCCCGGGTCGCCCTCTGGGTCTGGTCGCGCACCGCCTCCTGCGCCTTCGCCATCCCTTCAGCCCGCTTGACCAGCTCCTCCATCCGCTGCTCGATCTGGATTCTTTTGACCAGGGCGAGCGTACGCTCGATGCTTTTGCGGAACGCCTCCTCCGAAAACTCCATAGTCTGAAGAGCCTGCCGCATTGCCTCCGGGCTCAGCGCCTGGAGGGCCTGCTGCATCCGCCTCAGTGCCTCCGCCAGCTCCGGGGAGTTCATTCCCTCCATCACGCGCTGCAACTCCCGGTATTTCTCCAGCGTTTCCGGGGAGAGCAGCTGGCGCTTCTCCATTGCATCTGCCATGTCCCCTATGCGCTGCTCAACCGCATCCAGCTTCTTCTGGAGTTCCCCGTAGTTCTTCAGGAGATTCTCTGCACGCCTCTGCGTCTGCCAGTCCAGTTTCTGCTGTTCTTTGGTGAGTTCCTGTCTCAGCTGCTCCAGGTCTTTTCGTGCCTCACGGGCCGCCTCCAGCGAGTTCTCGAGCTCATCACGACGCTGCTCGTGCGCCCGGTCAACATCCGCGAACACTTCTTCCAGTGATGGCAAGCGCACGCTGTACGTTGCGCTTACGCCCGACTTCGGGCCGGAGACGGCGTCGTTGTCGAACACCTCCATGTAATACTGAACGACATCCTCCGGCACCAGCGAGAGCTCCGTGAGCGGCCACTGGTAGGAAACAGCGGTGTCCGGTCGCGTCAGCTCAGGAAGCGTGATCTCGCGATAGGTGAATTCCGTTGCCGGTTGTTCATACCGTGACTGCACCAGCTTCTCCGCAAGCCTGAGCCGGGTGAATCCGAAATCATCGGTGATTTTCACCAGTATGTCAAGGGAGGAGGCCTCCGTCACATCCAGGTCGGTCCCCGGGACAAGGATCGCAGCCGCAGGATAGGCATCGGGCGTCACGCTGAGTGCGTAGGTGATCGGGTCGCTGTTCGACACGCCGGCACTGTCACGAAGGCAAATGTGGTACGTCAGGTTTTTCGCAAGGGTGAACCTTCCGCGAACCGCCGTCCCCTCAACACGCAGGGATACCCGCGTGCTATCACTGAAGGCCAGTTCCGCACTGACGACCGGCCTGCCAGTCAGGAGACGGACGCCGACGATGGTTCCGCGCAACGCCGTCACATCACCGACGTCATCCGGAAGCTCGCGCGTCCCGAGACCCGAGTAGGGCGGATAGTGGAGGGTCAACTGCACGGTGCGCACCAGCGGCCTCTCTGTGACAAGAACATGGAATGTGTCGCTCCGTACATCGTTCACGCATGCGAAATACTCCGTCGTCACCGCGAGCGACCGCAGGCGGACGAGGAACTTCTGCGGTTCAACCGGCTCGACTCTCCGCTCCTCGAAATCCGTCTGCCCCTGCGGCCTGCTGGCAAAGAGAAGAAAGGCGGGGGCATCACCGACCACACGCACGGTGATGTCCAGCGACTCGCCTTTCACAGCTCTTGCGTTGCCGGGCTCCACAACCAGTTGAACGAGGGGAGTGTATGCATATGCGCGGTCGTACCTGGACAGCCTCTCCGCAGCGGCAGGAAAGAGAAGGGCGGCCAGTCCACAGAGTGCCAGCATCCCACCCAGCAGCTTCACTCTCCCGGTAAGCGCCCCGGCACCGGTCACCGTTGAGACATCGAGCGCCTCGACATCGCCCCGGAGATCCTCAATGGCGGCGTCGATCAGTTCCGCCGAATAGTAGGGCGCCGACTGGCTCCGTTCACTGTACAGCTGCAACATATTGACAAGCCGATCACGCACTCCGGGGTATGCCCTGCCAACACGGCCGGCGGTCTCCAGATCCCCCTCGTCACGGAGAATCCCCGCGAGACGCAGAAGCGGAGGGCCCGCCAGAGCCAGCACCCCCGCGCCGCCCAGGACAAGAACGGCCCAGAAGAGCGCTGCCCGCCCGCCGGTGGAGAGGTGGGCGACTTCCTCCGCCACGATGGCCAGCGCCATCAGGGCAAGGCCCACAGCCAGCGAGGTGAGTGCACCGTGGAGGCAAGCAAGCAGGTTGCTACGCACCCGCACCGCGCTCAGGTAGCGGCGGACTTTCTCGTACAGGCGCTCTGGTTCAGCCTCTGTCATTTCGGGGAGATCGCATTAGTGTGTCAGGGCCCAGAGGAGGATGTTGGCGCCGAAACGGAGCGCCTCAAGCCTCTTCGCCTCGGGATCATTGTGCACTTCCGGGTCCGCCCAGCCATCACTCGGGTTGCTTTCAAAGGTATAGTAGACGACAAGCCTCCCGTTGTGCAGAAGGCCGAACCCCTGCGGCGGTTTTCCGTCATGCTCGTGCGTCTTGGGAGGCCCGTTGCGGAAATCAAAAAAGCAGGAGTACAGGCCGTAGGAGTGGGGAAGCTCGACAAAATCTTTCTCGGGGAAGACTTTCTTCATTTCCCGCCGGAATGCCTTGTCCATTCCGTAATCATCATCCGCGAAGAGAAACCCGCCGTTTTCCAGGTGCCTCCGGAGCCTGCGCACCTCCGTGTTATTGAACGAGATGTTGCCGTGGCCCGTCAGGAAGAGAAGCGGGTGGGAATACAGGTCGTCGCTCCCCGCTTCGACAGCGACATACCGGGGATCAACCTCCAGACCGGTCTGCTGGCGCACAAAGGTGAGGAGGTTAACTTCTGCAGAAGGGTCGTTGTACCAGTCACCGCCACCGGCGTACTTCAGGCGTGCAACCGTCACGGCGCTCTGGATCCGCGCTGGCTGCGCACAGACGAGACCGGCAGCCCCACAGAGAACGATGAGGAGGACCCAAGCTTTCCTGCCGGATCCCATGAAGGCTTTCAGCTCACGCATGCTGGAAAAAGGTATCAAACCGGTGGAGAAGAAGCAATATTCCGCGCAGCGGACACCCAAGGGAAAAAAATATGGCACACCGGTAATCCCGGCATGCCATATCCAAGGAAGAACGCCAGCTGGGCAGTGCGGCCTAGTCCATGATCTTGCGGAGAAAGGCCGGCTTCTCCGGATCGGTCTTGTCGATTTTCTCCTGCACCTCGTCCTGCGGTTCGTGGTACGGGTTCACAGTGAGTTCGATGCCACGGCGCGCGAAGGCGGGTTCATCATATTCCCGCAGCTCCCCGACGCCGGTGGGAATCCGCTCGATAACTCTGACCGGCTTCGCCGCTTTCGCAGGCGCTGCGACCGAGATCGGTGAACGGCGGTTGAACCCCGTGGCAATCACGGTCACCATGATCTCTTCCTTCATGTTCTCATCCACCACGGCACCGAGAATCACGTTGGCTTCATCCCCTGCCGCCTCGTGGATGATCTCCGTCGCCTCCTCAACCTCAAAGAGCGACATGGATGGTCCTCCGGTGATGTTCACCAGAACCCCCAGCGCTCCCGCGATCGAAACATCGTCCAGAAGCGGACTGGAGATCGCCGCGTGCGCCGACTCCACCGCCCGGTTTTCCCCGCTGGAAACACCGGACCCCATCACCGCATCTCCCATTTCCCGCATGACGGTTCGCACATCCGCAAAATCGACGTTGATCAGGCCCGGCACTGTGATCAGTTCCGAAATGCCCCGGGTCGCCCCGTGCAGAACCTGGTTCGCAACATCGAAGGCCTCTTGCAACGGCGTCCGCGGCTCGACAATGGAGAGGAGCTTCTGGTTCGGAATGACGATGAGCGTGTCTACCTGTTTCTTCAATTCCTGGATGCCCACCTCCGCCTGACCCAGCCTCTTCTTTCCCTCGCAACGGAAGGGGACCGTCACGATTCCGACGACAAGGGCGCCGAGACTCTTGGCGATGTTGGCCACGATGGGCGCGCCGCCGGTGCCGGTGCCGCCACCCATGCCGGCCGTAATGAACACCATGTCGCTGCCGCTGAGTGCCCGCGTGATCTCATCGCGGTCTTCCTCCACCGCGCGCTGACCCACGGTCGGGTCAGCCCCCGCGCCCAAGCCCCGCGTCAGGTTTTTGCCGATCTGTATCTTGTTCGTGGCCTGGTTGCGCTCCAGCGCCTGCAGGTCGGTGTTGATGGCGAAGAAATCGACGCCGTGCAGTCCTTTGTCGATCATGCTGTTCACGGCGTTTCCCCCGCCACCGCCGACTCCAACCACGCGAATTTTCGCCCCACGATCGAAGCCACTGTCTAGTTCGATCACTGGTTGTTCCTCCTTGGATGTATGAATAACTGGAATAAAAAATCCCATGTCAAGTGTCGGCCACTACAACTGGTCGAACCACTCCCGCATCTTCCCCACGACCCCCGCCACCGACTTCTGCTTCTTCTCCGGTTTCGTGTCCACCGCCATATCCCTGTGCTTGAATCCATGGTGGATAAGGCCGACGGCCGTGGCGTACGCGGGGTTGGCGATCTCCCGTACCAGTCCTCCGGAGAACCCGGATGGTATGCCGATCTTCACTGGCATTCCGAGGACCTCGGAGGCGAGGTCAGCTGTGCCTTTGATGAGCGCCCCCCCGCCGGTCAGGACGACCCCGCCGGAGAGGTGCTTCGAGTAGCCGGACCGCTTGATCTCAAGGGCCGCGATCTCGAAAATCTCCTCCATGCGCGGCTGGATAATCTGCGCAAGGAGCTTTGTGTCTATTTCAATCGGCGAACGGCCCCCGACGCCCGGGAGAATGATCGGCTCGTTGTTCACGACAGCCGGGAGATAGGCAACCCCGTGATCCTTCTTCAGTCGTTCCGCCTGGTCATTGAGTATCCCCAGCCCCTTCCGGATATCGTCCGTCACTTTCTTCCCGGCGATCCCGATCACCGCCGTGTGCCGGATCGTCCTTTCCTCGAACACGGCAAGATCGGCAGTGCCACCACCGACATCGATCAGGGCAATGCCCACCTCTTTCTCCTCGTCGTCCAGGACCGCGTAGCTTGACGCAAGTGGTTCCAGCACCATGTCCGACACCTCCAGACCCGCGCGCTGGACACACTTGTAGATGTTCTGCGCCGCCGTCACAAGCCCCGTGATGATATGGACATTCGCCTCCATCCGGACGCCGGACATGCCCAGTGGATCGTAGATGCCGTCCTGGCCGTCAATGATGAACTCCTGCGGGATCACATGGATAATCTTGCGGTCAGAGGGGAGTGCAACCCGCTTCGTGTCCTCAATCAGCCGGTCGATATCCGCCTGGGTCACCTCATGGTCGGGGCCGCTGATCCCGATGACACCGCGGCTCTGAAAACTCTGGATGTGATCCCCGGCGATGCCGACGATCGCCGATTTGATCACGACCCCGGATGACGCCTGCGCCTCGGCAATGGCGGCTACGATGGAGTTGGTTGTACGGTCGATGTGGGTCACCACACCGCGGGTGATCCCCTCCGACGGCGCCCGGCCAATCCCCAGGATGTTCGTCCTCCCATGCTCATCCGTCCCGGCAACAATTGCGCAGACTTTTGTTGTTCCGATATCCAGGCCTACGACGATATTTTCCATGGGGAATCCTTCATAGTAAGTGTGTCATTTCCACCGTGCGATGACCTGGTCCTCAAACCGCAGGTCGATTGAGAGAAGGTCCTGTGCGCCGCGCTGCCCGACAACGGCGTTCCAGAACGCATCGAATTTCACCATCTTCGGAATGACGTCGCCACGCCCAAACTGAACCGGCACACCGTACTCCGAAGTATACAGCACGAACTCGCCGTCTCCCTGCAAATGGACTTCCGACAGGCAGCGGTAGGCGTCATCCCCGATTGCCCTGGCGACGGTGAGGATGGAGAGGGCTTCCCGCATATCGCTCGACGTCAGCCGTTTTCCCGCACCCTCCC
>Ga0153916_10002038_pt1 | contig 14824 bp, 10 predicted proteins | sample Opewatmetagenome_FD_109642 | JGI IMG/M metagenome (GOLD analysis project Ga0153916, IMG submission 109642) | Freshwater wetland microbial communities from Ohio, USA - Open water 3 Core 3 Depth 4 metaG | ecosystem: Environmental > Aquatic > Freshwater > Wetlands | place: USA: Ohio, Lake Erie...
TCGATAATTATGCCGACATCGAGGTCGCAAGGACAAAGATTTTCCTCCTGTTCGTTTTCGTTGAGCTGATCATTTCCATGAGCTTCCGGTCGCTGCGATACAACCTGTTCCAGGCACCCCCTCACAAATGGCTCTTGCTCGCGATAGCGTGGGAGCTCATGTTGTTGGGCGTGCTGATCCAGTTCCCGGTCGTGCGCGAGACGTTTGGAATCAGGATGCCCACTTGGCCCGATCTGGGAATGGCGCTGGCCGTCAGTGCGCTGGTGGTGTTCACAATCGAAGTGACCAAGGCTTACCTCCGGAAACGGACGGCAAGGACGACGGAAACAGCGCAGGCCTCCGTGGTTGCCGCACCTGTCGCCGGCTTTGCGCAGCAGGATGCAAGTCTCGCATTGATCTCGCAACAATTCGCAGGAGGGAATACCATGCTAAAGATACTTATTCCGGTCGATGGCTCCCGCAATTGCCAGTTCGCGGTGAAGCATGTCATCAAGGAATTCATGAACAATACGGCGATGGAGATTCACTTGCTGAATGTTCAGCCGCCGTTCAACGGGGATATCGCGCGCTTTGTCAGCAGGAAGAGCCTTCACGACTACCACCGCGATGCGGCCGAGAAGGCGCTGGGCCCGATCAGGCAAATGCTCGACGGCTTCAGCATTCCCTACTCGGCGCACGCCGAGGTGGGTGAGAGGGCAAGAACCATCGCCGATGCGGCCCGCCGCTTGCGCTGCGACCACATCGTGATGAGCACGGCACGCAAGAACTCGCTGACCCGGTTGGTCGAGAATTCGGTCACCAACAAGGTGCTCGAGTTGACGGACGTGCCAGTCGAGATAATCGCCGGCGACGCGGTGTCGAGCTTCGAACGTTACGGGATTCCGGCCGGAATAGGAGCCGCGCTGGTGCTGCTCTATGCTGTGGCCGAATAATGGGGCAGGAGTGCCGCGGGCACTCAGCGCTGCGGCACCCGCTCGATCGAAAACTCGAGCGTGGCAAGATCGCCCAGGGCGTAGGTTGCCGGCGCGCTCAGGCCGGCGACGGTGCCGGGATTGACCAGCAGGGTCGCGCCGCCCTTGACGTTTTTGACGTGCTCGATTTCTGCCTTATGGCTGTGGCCGCAGCACACGAGATCCCATTTTCCGGTAGCGGCCATGCCTTGCGCGATGTGCGGATAGTGGATGGCAAAAATCCGGCGATCCGCAATTACCAGTTGTGCGTCGTTGCCATAGTAGCGAACCATGCTGCCGGGCGCAGCGGCAAGACGCATCATTGCCACCACATCCCCCAGGTTGTTGCCGTGGACGACATGGATCGGCAGGCCGAAACGTTGCAGCCCGCGCAGTGTATTCGGACCTATCACGTCGCCGCAATGAATCACCTCCCGTGCCCCCTGCGCCGCCGCGGCTTCCACCGCCGCGGCAAGCAGTCCGCCGTGATCGTGGCTGTCGGAAATGATGCAAATCTTCATGTGACGAGCGGGGGTGCAGGTTGGAGGGTAAGGTCGTGACGAGTGAAAGTGTTTTTCCCTGTCGCCCTTTGCTGGTTTTCAGAACATCGGTTTCTTCGCGGCACGCTTGTATCGCTTTACGCCGTCGACGATCTCCTGTTTAGCTTCCTTCGGGCCGACCCATTTCCCGACCCTGACCCATTTTCCGGGCTCGAGATCCTTGTAGTGCTCGAAAAAGTGTGAGATCTGGGACAGCACAAGCTCGGGCAAATCCTGTTGTGATTTTATTTTTCGGTAGAGGCTGCATAGTTTGTCGATCGGCACGGCTAGCACTTTTTCGTCCCCGCCTTTTTCATCCTTGAGCTTGAGCATGCCGACCGGTCTGCAGCGCACCACCACGCCGCTGATGAGCGGTACGGGGCTGAGCACGAGGACATCGACCGGATCGCCGTCACGCGACAGCGTATGCGGGATATAACCATAATTGCACGGATAATGCATTGCGGTGGACATGAAGCGGTCGACGAACATCGCGCCGGTCTCCTTGTCGACCTCGTACTTGACCGGATCAGCATTCATCGGGATTTCGATGATAACGTTGAAATCGTCAGGCAGACTGCGGCCGGAGCCAACTCTGTCTAGATTCATGCGCTATTCCATAGGTATCAATGCGGGGATGTGCTGCTGCAACAGTATACCCCGCCGATACGGGTGTGTGACGCGGAAGCGAAAGCCGGGGGGGCTTCGGTCAATGATAGGTGGCGTGCTGCCGGGTCCCGCTCAGGTATTGCGAGATTTTCTCCAGCAGCTGGGCCTCTTCAAAAGGTTTGCCGAGGAAGGCATCGACGCCGAGCTGGTCTGCATGACTGCGGTGTTTTTCCGCGGTGCGCGATGAGATGATGATGATTGGGATGCCAGCGGTCCTGGGGTCGTGGCGGATATTGCGGGTCAGATCGAAGCCGTCCATGCGCGGCATTTCGATGTCCACCAGCATGACATCGGGAAGCGTCTCCTTGATTTGCTCGAGCGCGTCCACGCCGTCCTTGGCGGTGAGCACCTGGTATCCTTCCCGCTCGAGCAGTCTGCCGGTGATTTTACGAACGGTCAGAGAATCGTCCACCACCATGACGATGCGAGCCGCCGGTTTGCTCATGACGGGTTGCGCGGTGGCGGGGCTGGTGGCGGCGTGCACGCGCTGGGCGAGTAGTACCGGATTGATGATCAGTATGATCTTTCCGTCGCCGAGAACCGTCACGCCGGCCACTCCGGGCACCCGCGCCAGCTGGGGATTGATATTCTTGACGACAATCTCCTGGTTTTTGATGAGCTCGTCGACGTGCAGTGCGACGCGTTGGATGCCGCTGCGCAGCAGCAGGACGGAATTGTAGCTTTGCAGTTCCGCTGCGCGGTTCCCGTGGCCTAGCAGGTGCCGCAGGTAATGGAGCGGGTAGGTGTTGCCTTGCGATTCGATCACGCCACGTTCATAAAGCCCGGACAGCGCATCGGGCTTGAGCCGCAGCACCTGCTCCACCATTGCCGAGGAAACGGCAAACATGCTGTCACCGCTGCGTACCAGCACCGCCTGCGTCACGGCCAGAGTAAGCGGCAGATAGATGGTGAAGGTTGTGCCTTTGCCCGGGGTGGTAACGGTTTCAATGCGCCCCCCGATGGCGGCTATTTCACTGCGCACCACGTCCATGCCGACGCCGCGGCCGGACAGCTCCGTGATTTCTTCCGCAGTCGAAAAACCGGGTGTGAAGGTGAGTGCTGTCAGCTCGGCATCGGACGCCTCTCTGTCGGGCTGGAGCAGTCCTTTTTCCAGTCCTTTTTGGCGCAGCTTCCCGAGATTCAGACCGGCGCCGTCGTCGCTCACGATGATGACGATCTCGTTGCCTTCCTGCCGCAGTGTGAGGGATATTTCGCCGATTTCCGGCTTGTTTGCGGCGCGGCGCTCATCCGGTTTTTCGAGGCCGTGCCCGACTGCGTTGCGAAACATGTGTTCGAGCGGGGCGCCGATTTTTTCCAGCACGCTGCGGTCAAGTTCGACATGACTGCCACGTATTTCCAGGTTGGCCTTCTTGTCGAGTTCCCGGGCGGTTTGCCTGACGATACGGTACAGACGCTCGTTGAGATTGGAGAACGGCACCGTGCGCGTGCGCATCAGTTCCTGCTGCAGTTCGCGGTTGACGCGCGCCTGCTGCAGCACTGCGGCGTCGACTTCGCCAAGGTTCTTGAACAAAGTCTGCTGGACCGTGGCCACGTCATTCAGGCTCTCTGCCATCATTCTGGTAAGTTCCTGCAAACGGGTGTAGCGGTCGAACTCGAGAGGGTCGAAATCGTGCTTGTCCGCGTCGAGCACTGACAGGCGGGACTGCATCTGGCTGTCGGCCTGAATTTCCATCTCGCGCAGCTGGCCGCGCAGACGTGCAACGCTGTCGTTCAGCTCGAGCAGCGACTGCTTGACCGTGCGCAACTCGCCTTCGATCCTGGAACGTGCGATACCGACTTCGCCGGCTTCGTTGACCAGGCGGTCCAGCGTATCGGCGTTGATGCGCAGCATCGTCGCAGGACTTGGCAATGGCGGTTCCGTTCTTGCAGGCGCAACCTCGCGCACGGCATCGGCAGTCGGTTTCGCTTCAGGTTGTAACGGCTGCTGAGCCGCTGCATCGCCGCTGCCATGCAGACGCTCGATGCTTTCACTCAGGCGATCCATTTGAGATTCGAGTTCCTCGATCAGCCTGGCAGGAGACGTACCGGATTCCGCAGCGGTCCCCACTTTGCTTTCCATCAGATGGGCGAGTTCGCCAAGGCGCATGGCGCCGGCCATGCGTGCGCTGCCTTTGAACGTGTGCAGGGCGCGCTGCAGAGATTGCGGGATTTTCTGATCGTCAGGTGTGGCTTTCCAGTCGCGCAGATCGTTGCCGATCAGCGGCAGCAATTGCTGGGCTTCTTCCAGGAAGATCGGCAGCAACTGGGCATCGAGATCGTCGCGGATTGCACGCTGTTTCTTTTTCTGGGGCGCAGCCGCAGCTGCAGCCGCCCTGATGATGATCGTGTCGTCGCCCGGAACAGCGCGCGGAGCCGGTGCTGCCGTAACAGGCGTTGCCGCGCCCAGTGTGACCACTGGTTCGGCAGGAAAAGCTTGCGGCGCCAGCGGTTCCGGTTGCTGAAGGCGCGCGATCAGGGCCCGCAGCTTTGCTACTTCGCTGTCCGCATCGGCCGTGGGCTGTTGACGTGAAACGCAGGCCAGCATTTCGCGCAACTTGGCAATTGCAGCGTCTATGGATTGCGCTTCGCTTTCTTTAACAACGAGGCGCGCGTGCGGCAGACATTGCTCGAGAGCCGAGGCAAGGTCGGCAAGGCGGCCCAGCCCGGCAGTGCGGGAAATGCTTGCCAGCGTGTGGGCGGCGCGTATGAGTTCATGCGATGCCTCCGAGCCCGGCTGGCCGTGCCAGGTTTTGAATTCGGTTTCCAGGGTCGCCAGGTGCTGGTGGGCTTCCTTGAGAAATATGTCGTAAAAAAACCGTGACAGCCGCACATTGCCGATGGTTACTTCTTCCGGCTCCGGCGCAGTGACCGCGGCATCGTCAGCCATTTTTGCCGCCGCGGCCGGTTTGACGTCTGCAGCGGCAACGGCAGGGGCCACCGTATCCGGCATCGCGCCGCTCTTAAGCCGTTGTGCGAGCGAGACGATGGGCTGGGCGTCCAGTTTCAGTTCCTGGTGCGATTTGAGCTGGTTTACCCATGTCGAAAACGAGGCACTGGCAGTGGTGATCAGTTCAAGAAGTGCTGGTGTAGCGGGAAGTTGCTGCTCCAGCCAGCGGTTCATGACCTGCTCGATTTCCCATGCAATCTCACCAAGATCGGTAAGCCCGACCATGCGGCCGCTGCCTTTGAGCGTATGAAAGCCGCGGCGGATCGTAGTCAGGGCTCCGCGGTTTTCGGTATGGCGTTGACATACCGGAAGGGCGGCATTGATATTCGCCAGCACTTCTTCCGCTTCTTCCAGATAAACACCGAGCAGCTCCTCGTTGACCGCTGTGATCGCTGCTGCAGCGGGTGGCTGAGGTTCTGCCGCCGGCGCTACCAGTTCGGGTTGGTCAGCCGCTGCAGAATTTATTCCCGCGACTGACGCGGCTGTTTCGGCAGCGGTGTCTCCTGCAGCGGGGCTTGCCGTTATGCTTTCCGGTTCGGGTCGCTGCGGTGCCGTGGTGCGCTTTGCGAAACGGTCGAAACAGAGTTCAATCGCCTGTTCAGCAGGCGGTTTGCCCCGCAGGCACGGGTCGAGGAAGAATCCCAGGCTGCTCAGACCTTCCGCGATCCAGTCCATATCCTGCACCACTGCGGCGTGATCGGGCTTGGCGCAAGCGGCTATCAATTCCTCGCAAACCGACAGCAACTCGTCGGCGCGCTTGAAGCCCAGCATTGTCAGTGCACCATGAATCTGTCTGAGGTAGGGATGCAGTGTCAGCAGGCCGTCCCGTTTGCCGGCGTCGCGTGCAAATGTGTCCAGCACCTGTTCGGCATGCTGCAGGTTTTGGAGGATTTCTTTGGCAACCTGCGCCTGCAATTGCATTTTGCTGATCTGCTGGCTGAGATCGGCTCGCAACCCCGCAGGCGGTTGGCCGGTCGATTTGCCTTTGGCGGCATCGAGCAGCCAGCCAGCCATGATGGCGACCTGCTGATCGAGATCGGAGGGCGTTTCGGTAAAGCTGCCGATGATGTTTTCCATCAGCAGGAAAGCAGAGGCCATTTCCGTGATCATCATTTGGTTTTGGCTGGGGTACGGGTCGGGCAGTCGTGTCGAGACCATGGCGACGACATCGAGCAAGCGAACCAACGGAGCATTGCCAAGCTCGTTGATCTTGGCTTTGAGCGCGGTCACGAATTCCCGGAACTTGGAAAGGGTGTGCGGCTCGCCGGATATGTACTGTACCCAGGTGTTTTTGATGGCATCGAGCCGCGAGCGAATGTCGTTTAACGCCGGCTCCAGCCAGTTCATGTCGAATTCCATCAGGCCGGGCAGGTCCGGTTCAGGAAACAGGCTGTCGAGCTGGTAGAGCTGTTTGATTTCCCCGATGCGCGGTGTGACCGGCTTGCGCGTCGCCAGCGCGTACAGCATTTCGCGCAGCAAGTGCTCGCTGGATGCTTGCGACCCGGTGGCAAGATCGCGCATGCGCAAGTCGAGCTTGCTGCAGATGGGCTTGGCATTAGCTGCCCAATCCGCCTGCGGCGCATGCAACAGGCCGTCGACCAGGCCGACAGCCGCCCACCATAGCGAGCGCGGCTCGGGTAATTGCGATGCAACCTCGTCCAGCGCATCGAGTGCCTGGCGCATTTCCTGCAGGCCGCCCGGTTCGGATGGGCTGCGCAGCCAGGTCAGCAAGCCACGCTGAAAGCGCGAACGCTGGGCTTGAAGAAGGCCGGGCAGCTTGTCCTTGGCGATGACGCGACCGGGAGGGTGGGGCGGCGCGCCAAGTTTCAAATCCGGGAAGAACAGATCCTTTTCCGAGGCATCGATTTTGCCCTGCAAGGTAGCAAGTTCGCGGTATACCGGAAACAGCTTGATCGGAGCGTTGGCCTCGCCTTTGGAAAGGCCGTCGATGAATTCCTTGAGGGCGAGCACTGCACGGTCAAGGGTGTCTATTGCCGCCTTGCTCGGCCGCTGGCCTTTGCTGACACCGGAGAAGGCGTGTTCCATGGTTTCGCAGACGCGCGTCGCCCCGTTCAGGCCCAGGATATGCAGGGTTCCTTTGACCTGGTGCAACTGGTCGGGGCAGATACGCAGCACCGCCACTTCCTCAGGGGCAGCCAAGAACCTGGCGATGTTGTCCCGGACCGTTTTCAAGGCATAGTCGACCTCGGTCTTGACCCAGGACAACAAGGTAGCGGCTACAGGGGCGGTCATGATGGCGCCGATTTTTATTTAAGCTTGAAGCCAGATACCGAGTTTTTAAGCTCGTTGGCGAGAGCGTTGAGCTGGGTGGCCGATGTGGCGGTCTTCTTGGTTCCTTCGGTCGTCAGCTGCGTAATGCCGAGAATCCCCTTCATGTTTTCAGCCACTCTGGAGGCTGATTTCGCCTGGTTCTGGGTGGCGTTGGAGATGGCGCCAATCAATTCCGCCAGCCGCGTCGAAACCTGCTCGATCTCGTGCAGTGCCTGGCCGGCTTCATCCGCCACCTTGGTGCCCTCGACCACGCCCTGCGTGCTGCGCTCCATGGCTACTACTGCGTCCTGCGTGTCACGCTGAATGCTCTTGATGATGGCGCTGATATGCTTGGTCGCTTCGGCAGAACGCTCGGCGAGCCGTTGCACTTCCTCCGCCACCACGGTGAAGCCGCGGCCGGCTTCGCCCGCCGCCGCCGCCTGGATCGCTGCGTTCAGCGCCAGCACGTTGGTTTGTTCCGTAATATCGGTAATCAGCTGCACGATTTCACCGATTTCCTGAGAACTTTCGCCAAGGCGCTTGATGCGCTTGGAGGTTTCCTGGATCTGCTCGCGGATGTCGTTCATGCCGCGGATCGCATTTTGCACCGCCTGTGTTCCCTTTTCCGCGGCGCTCAAAGAACCCTCGGCGACCTGTGCGGATTGCGTGGCGTTGCCGGACACCTCGTTGATCGACTGCGCGATCTGCAGTACCGATTGCCCGGTGGCCTGAATTTCGGTCGATTGTTTCTGGGTCGCCACCAGCAACTGCGTCGCTACTTTCTGCGCTTCGCCGGTGGCCGAGGTCACCTGGTCCGCAGCTTTCGTGATCCCCGATACAAGGCGGCGCAGTTCCTCGATGGTGTAGTTGATCGAGTCGGCGATGGCGCCCGTGATATCCTCGGTCACCTTGGCCTGCACCGTCAGGTCGCCATCGGCCACTTTGCCCATCTCGTCGAGCAGGCGCAGAATCGCTTCCTGGTTGCGTGCGTTTTCCTGTTCGCTTTCCAGCGCGCGGCGACGGGCATCGTCAAGAAACACTTTGCCAAGCAGGATCAGGCAGGCCAGGGCAAGCAGGGCGGACAACACTGCCCCGGACACGTAGTAGATCTGACGCACACCTTCACGCTGATAGGATTCGATTAATTGTGCCGGCAAATTCAACAGGTCCTCGTTTGCGGTGAAAATGTCGCGGCTGGCCTGCTTGGCACGTGAGAGCTGCTGCATGTCGGCCACGATGTTCTGTGCGCTGGTGGCAAACGGCGCAAATACTTGATTGAGTTCTTCGATTTTTTGTTGGGCCTTCTTGCTTGCGGCACGATCGGACTCCTGCCCGATTTCGCCGATGACTCTGTTAAGAGTGCGCTGAAATTGCCTAATATTGCTGTTCAGCTGCAAGGCAACTTCCGGGTTCGGGATGTCGGTGGACAGTTGCTGCATGGCGTTGTCGAAGTTGAAATTGGCTACGTCCGCGTGCAGCTGTCTAGCATAAGTGGTTGCTTCGAAGGATTCTTTTGCATCGATAACAGCAATCATCAATTCCTGCGTCGCCATGAAAAGCAGCGGAGCGCTTTTCCGGACGGTATTTTCAAGCTGTTTCAGACCGATCAGGTTTTGTCTCTGTGACAGGATCAGATTGACGTTTTCTTGTGCCGGTTTCCAAAGCTTGTCCAGCTTTTGAAGCGTTGGCTGAGCCTCACTCGATGACGGTGGAACGCTTACACCAAGTTTTTTGCCCCCCTTTACCAAAAGACCGAGGTTGGCGATAAACTGGTCTCGGCCCTGATGCAACTGATCGAAAGCAACCACACTGCCTTGAACCGCCTGCTGTGCGCTGTTGGCGATACGCTGCGAAAGCATCTGCATCTCGGTCGCTGTAGAAATGTAAGCGGTGTTTTGCGAGGTTTCCCGGTAATTGATGAACATGAATATGGCGGCCAACAACAGAAACACGCCAAGCAACCCGAGCAGGACCTGGAATTGACGCGCCACCGGCCAGCGACCGATGACGGGCAGTCCTCGCGACAATTGTTGCGCAGGTGACGGCGCAGGCTGAGCCAGTGCGGGGGCGGCTGGTGCCGGCATAGCGTCGGCTTTATTTTTTGCCCCGACCTTGTTTGCCGCTTTGCCGAGAAAGGCTTTTATGTCTGGCACGGTGATTTGCATGGCTTGCCCCAGTTCCTCTGTTAAATTGAAACGATGGCGCTAAATGCCGATTTGGAGAAAGTCGGGATGAGCGACCAGTTCACATACATTAAGATGTTTCCATCTGTTTGCTTGCTTGTCCGTATACTGCGCTGCTGTCCATGGCGACAGCACAGCATTGTCGTCTGGCTGTAACTGGTCGTCGCGGTACAGGCCGAGGATGCGATTGACCAGCAAACCGCTATTCATGCGGTACCTTTCGCCGATCACCAGCAGGCGCGTCTGATCATCGGTTGTCACTGGTGCGCCGCCCAGAAACGCGGGGAAATCGATGATGCTGTACAAATTCCCGCGAATATTGGCTACTCCTGCAAACCACGTGTGAGTCAGCGGTACCGCTGCTATGGGCGGCACGGGGATGACTTCCCCGGCATCTGCCAGATCGACCAACCATCTGTCGTCACCAATCCGCAGACCTAGCTTGGAAGCCGCCTGGCCGGCGTCCAAATTGACCAGACGCGCCGAAAGATTGCGCTGGTATTCGCGGAGTGAGGATTTCTCAGTCATTTATCCGGATGCCTGGCAACGCATGCTTTGCACTTTTTGTCATAGAAACCTGATACCCGATTTTCCCGCATCCCAGGATTATTGGCAGCAGGTCGGGAACCGAGCGCAACTGGCGCATTTCCGAGCCCTGAAAATATGTGTAATACATTTATTTATATAAAATTGACAAAGACCCCAGTTGTTACTATTCCCCCTTGATGCCTGCCGACCGGATAATCTTGCCCCACTTATCAATATCGGACTTGATAAGCGCGGAAAACTGTTCGGGGGTGTTGGTTTCAGGCTCCATCCCGTTTTGTGCCAACCGTGTGCTGAGCTCCGGAGAGTGCACCACTTTGTGAGTGGCCTGCAATAATCGATTGCTGACGGCCTTGGGAAGCCCTGCGGGTGCCAAAATGCCGTACCACGTCGTATAGTCGTAGCCAGGCAAACCCGATTGCGCTACGGTCGGCAGGTCAGGCAGTGCCGGAGAGCGTTTCGTGCCGGACACGGCGATCGCCTTCAGCTTGCCGCTCTTCACGTGAACGATTGCAGCGGGCATCGTTGCTATCATGAACTGCACTTGTCCGCTGATGGTGTCGGCAAGTGCAGGGCCGGCGCCTTTGTATGGCACATGCAGGTACTTGACCTTTGCCATCTGCTGGAACAGTGCAACTGCCAGGTGGGCAGAGCTTCCGACTCCTCCCGACCCATAAGCGATTTGATCGGGCTTGGTACGGCCAATGTCTATCAGATCCTTGACTGAATTAACCTTGAAAGCCGAATTAGCCACGAGCAGGTTGGGCGTGACCCCTATCAGTGATATCGGCGCGAGGTCCTTCAGCGTATCGTAGGAAAGCCGCTTTTCATAGAGCGTCGCATTGTAGGTCAATCCTACGTGATTCAGCATGATGGTATATCCATTGGGGGATGCTACCGAGAGCAGGTCGGTACCTATGACGCCGCCAGCGCCGCCACGGTTGTCGATCACAAACGGCTGACCAAGTTCCTCGCTGAGCTTCTGACCGAGCTGGCGCGCGACGATATCCGTAGTGCCGCCGGGGGCAAAAGGAACGATGAGCCTTATGGGCTTGATCGGATAAGACGACTTGGGTTGAGCTGGTTTGGCTGTCTGGTCCGCGGGAGGCTTGCCTTTTCCCTTGATTCCGGCGGGTTGAGATTGCGCGGCCGCCGGCAACGCCGACAGGGCAACGAGCAACAAGCTTGTCATTCGTATCATGCTTTTCATTGTTGATTTTCCTCTTTGGGGAGATAAGAAATTTCAAGCAAATGCCGGACTTTTATAAGCTGCGTCATGTCAGTGGCACCATTGTGATGGGGTATCACCAAAACGACTCTCTAAGCGACTGCCGGATCGACCAGGCATGCCGAAAGCTTGTGCCGGTATTCGCGGAGTGAAATCATCTATCCGAGCGCCGATATCTTGGCCAGCAGATCTGCCTGATTAATCGGCTTGACGATATAGTCTTTGGCGCCCTGGCGCAGCCCCCAGACTTTGTCAGTTTCCTGACCTTTCGAAGTGCAGATGATGACCGGAATATGCTTGGTGGCGTCGTCCTTGGTCAGCGCGCGCGTCGCCTGAAAGCCGTTCTGACCCGGCATGACGATATCCATCAGCACCAGATCGGGCTTTAGTTGCCTCGCCTTCGCCAGCCCGTCTTCGGCACTTTCCGCCGCCGAAACCTGGTAACCGTTTTTGACCAGCATATCGGTCAGATATTGAAGGTCGGTCGGTGAATCGTCGACGACGAGGATATTGCGAATAGCCATGGTGTGTGGTCTCCTTAGGGTGGTTAGGCAGAGGCGGCCCGATTGGCGTAATCGGTCACCGCCTGAATCAGCGCTTCCTTGGTAAAAGGTTTGGTCAGATAACAGTCGGAACCGGCCAACCTGCCGCGCGCACGGTCAAACACGCCGTCCTTGCTCGATAGCATGATTACCGGCGTTGATTTGAATACGGGGTTTTGTTTGATCAGCGCGCAGGTCTGGTAGCCGTCAAGCCGTGGCATCATGATGTCCACGAATATGATCTGCGGCTGGTGGTCGCTGATCTTTGCCAGTGCGTCGAAGCCGTCTTCGGCAAGTATGACTTCATATCCGGCCTGGCGCAGAAACATCTCCGCACTGCGCCGGATGGTGTTGCTGTCATCAATAACAAGGACCTTGATGGCGCTTGTTGCCGAATCCGTCACTACTCCCCCCCAAACAACTTGTCCCTGACTTTACAGCCATGGAGCGGTGGCCCCGGCTGTGTTGCTGATCAGCGGATGGTTGATAAACTTAATGCGCAACGCGCGTGCAGCCGCGTTGCCTTTGATGTTGCGGGGCGGTAACTCCCGCCTGCCTTCTTTCTTTAAAGATAAGAGCTTTTGTTGTTATATATAAAAATACCAATCGTTCCTTGGCCGGACAGAAAACCAAAATAAATTAATGCGTAGCCGTCAGAAAAAGAAAATTTCCTGTTTTATTAGGTTTTTGGCGTATTTCTTTAACATACTAAATCAATTATCCTGCATCCATGTAGGAATAATTCCGCATTCTATTGATAAAAACAGCCGGTTTTCCCTATAAAACAGCGGGTTGTCCGCATGCGGGTTTTTTTCCCGATCGAATGTCAGAGAGCTCTCTCTAATCTTGACTACGGCGGATGTGAGTCGCGTCTTTAGTGTTACGGTTTTTGCGAATCATACTTGCGGCTTGTCGTGCCAACATGGTGTTGCCGGGATACGGACGTCGGCGACCTGTATGTTGCGACACAGCCGCGGCGACAAGATTGGGGTGAATCTTGGTTCGGTGGGGGCGTGCTAGGATGGGCCTGCATCTGTGTGAGACATCGGGGGAAACACGTGAAACTTTATATGGCTGAACGCTCCGGAAATGCCTATAAGGTGCGTCTGCTGCTGTCGCTGCTCGATATTCCTTATGAAAAGATTGCAATCGATCTTGCCAAGCGCGAGCACAGGCAACCCAATTACCTGAAGCTGAACCCGCGCGGTCAGGTACCGGTGCTCGAAGACGATGGCCGCGTGATCTGGGACTCGACCGCGGTGCTGGTCTATATCGCGCGCCGGCATGGCGACGAAACCTGGTTGCCGACGGGGGCTGGGGAGATGGCGGAAGTGATGCAGTGGATGGCGCTCGCGCAGAACGAGATACATTATGGGCTGCAGTTCGCACGCGCAATCGTAAATCTTTCGCGTCCCGGCAATCTCGATGAATGCCAGGTCCATGGCAGGACCGCGTTGCGCGTGCTGGAGGAACGTCTCGAAAATCATGACTGGCTGGCGCTCGGCCGCATGACAATCGCGGACATTGCGTGTTTTCCTTATGCGGCGATGGCGCCAGACGCAAATGTTCCGCTCGAGGAATATGTTGCGGTCAGGGCGTGGATAGCGCGCATCCAGGCTTTGCCCGGATATGTGCCGTTACCGTTACTCAGGGGGTCGCGATGACGCAATTTCGAAGTACGCGACCGGTTTTCAGGGGAAAAAAGGGTTTGTGATGCCGGATTTTCGTTACGGTCATGCGGCAGCCAGAGAATGGCGGGAAGCAGCGCAGTCATGTCTCGCGCAGCTCGGTCAGGGGCCGGCCAACCTCGGTTTTCTTTATGTTACCGACGTGCTGGCCGATCACATGAACGATATTCTCGCGCTGTTCAAGCAGGCGACTGGCGTGCAGCACTGGGTCGGAAGTATCGGCATAGGCATCTGCGCCATGGCACAGGAATATCTGGATGAGCCGGCGATTGCGGTAATGATCGGCGATTTCGAGCCCGGTTCATTCAAGGTCTTCTCCGGCATTGTCGACGACGGAGATGTAGACGTCGCGCAGATCCGATGCGGCGATGCGCCCGCCAATTTTGCGATCGTTCATGTCGATCCCTACAACGAACTTGCAGGCGGACTTATCAGTCGTCTGGCGGAAAGGGTGGAAAGCGGATTTGTGGTTGGAGGCCTTACCAGCTCGAGGCGCCAGAATCTGCAAATTGCCGATGGCGTCACGGAGGGGGGGCTGTCCGGAGTGTTTTTTTCGGATGGTGTTACCGTTGCCACCCGTCTGACTCAGGGCTGCTCGCCGGTGGGTCCCAGGCATGCGATCACCGCCTGTCAGCGCAATGTGCTCATCACCCTTGATGGGCGTCCTGCGCTCGATGTGCTCAGGGAAGATGCCGGAGAGGCGCTGGCAAATGATCTGAATCGCGTCAGCGGCCATATTTTCGCGGGACTGCCGATTCCGGGAAGCGATACCGGGGATTATCTGGTGCGCAATCTGGTCGGCATCGACCCCGCCAACAAACTGGTTGCAATTGGTGACCTGATCGAACAGGAAAACGGCGTCATGTTTTGCCGCCGTGACGGCGAAACCGCGCATGACGACATGGTGCGTATGCTGGAAAGCATCAGCAAGGGGCTCTATTCTCAGCCGCGCGGAGGGGTTTATTATTCGTGCCTGGGCCGCGGTGCCAGTTTGTTCGGGCCGGATTCGGGGGAGCTGAAGATGATCCGCGAGGCTTTGGGCGAGTTTCCACTGGTGGGTTTTTTCTGCAACGGCGAAATTTCGCACAACCGCCTCTACGGCTATACCGGCGTGCTGACGCTGTTCCTATAGAGAGCCTGTCTCAATAATATCCATCGCGTGGATATTAATGAGACAGGCTCTATTAGAAATCGACGTCTTCGACTTCCTCGGCCGGCGCGTTGCGCTTTTTGTGCCGGTGATGCTGCCATAGCGCGAACA
>Ga0153916_10002040_pt1 | contig 14815 bp, 11 predicted proteins | sample Opewatmetagenome_FD_109642 | JGI IMG/M metagenome (GOLD analysis project Ga0153916, IMG submission 109642) | Freshwater wetland microbial communities from Ohio, USA - Open water 3 Core 3 Depth 4 metaG | ecosystem: Environmental > Aquatic > Freshwater > Wetlands | place: USA: Ohio, Lake Erie...
CTCATCTATACCTCCGGCACGACCGGCGTTCCCAAGGGTGTCATCCTTACTCACAGAAACTTCCTGAGCAATGTCCAGAGCGTCTCCACCATCATTGAGTTTTCTGATAAGGATACCGTGCTTTCCTTCCTGCCGCTGTCCCATGTCCTGGAAAGGATGGTCACCTTCACTTATGTCTTCAAGGGCTGTCGGATCGGTTATGCCGAAAGCGTCGAGACCGTTGGCGACAACCTGCTCGAGATCAGGCCGAACATTATGGTCAGCGTTCCCCGCGTCTTCGAGAAGATCTATACCAAGGTCATGGATACCGTGCTCTCCGGCTCGGGCTTGAAGAAAAGGATCTTTTATTGGGCGCTTAAGGTAGGAAAGGAGTATGGCCGCCGCAAGCTGAACAAAGAGGCGATTCCCGGCGGACTCCAGAGGAAGAGAAACCTAGCCCACAAGCTTGTCTATTCGAAAATAGTCGAGAAAACAGGGGGCCGGGTGCGCTTTTTCGTCTCCGGCGGGGCCCCCCTGTCCAAGGATATTGCCGAGTTTTTTTACGCTCTCGGGCTGGTCATCCTGGAGGGATATGGCCTGACCGAGACTTCACCGGTGATCTCGGTCAACACCTTTGATAATATCAGGCTAGGGGCGGTTGGGAAGCCAATCCCCGGGGTGGAGGTCGAGATCGCTCCGGACGGAGAGATCTTAACCCGCGGCCCGCACGTGATGAAGGGGTATTACAAGAAGGAGGCGGAAACCAGGGAAGCGTTCGAGGGGGGTTGGTTCCATACAGGAGATATCGGGCACATCGACCGGGACGGGTTTGTCGTTATCACGGACCGCAAGAAAGACCTGATCGTCACGGCTGGAGGAAAGAATGTCGCGCCTCAGCCGATCGAGAATATCCTCAAGACCAACCCTTACATATCCAATGCTGTCGTCATCGGAGATCGCCGGAGGTTTGTCTGCGCTCTGATCGTGCCCAATTTTGAGAAGCTCGAAAAATACGCTCAGTCGAGCCATATCCCCTTCGCCAACCGGAGCGATCTTATCCGCAACGAGCAGGTGGTCAATTTCCTCAAGGCCGAGGTCGACCGGGCCACACCCAACCTGGCCCAGTATGAAAGAATCAAACGGATCGCCCTCCTTGACCGGGAATTCGAGATAGACAAGGGAGAAATGACCCCTACTCTCAAGGTCAAGCGGAACATCATCGAGCAGAAATATAGAGCCTTGATCGACGCCTTGTACCAGGAGGAAAGGAACAGCGGGTAGGCTCAGTCGGCCTTGGCTTCGGCTTCTTCGGCTTCAGCCTCGGTGTCGGGCTTTTGTTCTCTCCAGTAAAGGATGCGGCCGCAATTCTCACAGAGAATAAGCTTCCGGGTGGCGAGAAGTTCATTCAAAACCTGAGGCCGGATGCGCACGTGGCACAGGGAGCAGAAGTCATCCCTGACGGAGGAGAGGGCCTTCCCTCCCTTCTTGCGGTATATCTTGAGATACAGGTCGACCTGCTCGGCCGAGATCTTGGGCAGGAGCTCTTCTCTGTCCCGACCTAGTTTTTGGGCTTTTTCCTCTGTCTCTCTCTTTTTCTGGGAGAGGGTTTCCTTTTCCCGGGTCAGGCCGGTCTGAGTCTCGGCGTGCTTCTGGCCGGCCGCCCTGATCTCTTTCTGGATGTCGTCCTCGAGGAGCATCTCGCCGATAAACGTTTCCTCCAGCCGGTCGACTTTTTTTTCAGACTCCTCGATTTCCTTGAGCAGGGCTGTATATTCCTTGTTGGTCTTGACCTCGTTGAGCTGGCGCTTGTACTTGCCTATCTGGATTTTAATGTCCTTGACCTCGGATTCGAGCTGCCGTCTCTTTTTTTGGCTCCCGACCATCCTTTCTTTGGCGGAGGCTTCCAGCAGAGCGCTGTCCGCGATCTTCTTGTCGATTTCTTCGATCTGAGGGGGGATGTTATCAAGGAACAGAGTGAGCTCTCTGATCTCCATGTCCAGCTGCTGGAGCTGGATCAATTTCTCGAAATCGATTTCCACATCTCTTCCTCGAGGACGGTATGGGCCTACCAGGATTCGAACCTGGGACCTGCCGGTTATGAGCCGGTAGCTCTACCGCTGAGCTATAGGCCCTGCGGCATCTTATACCAAATCCGTCCCGGATAGTCAAACCAATAACAAGGGGGACGTTCCCCAAAGTACCACCCTGCTGCTGGCAATAGCATGTGGCAAACGGCAGGGTGGTACTTTGGGGAACGTCCCCCTAATGGTTATTGGTAAAGGACCTCAGTTTTCGGCTGCGGCTGGGGTGTTTGAGCTTGCGGAGGGCTTTGGCCTCGATCTGGCGGATCCTCTCCCGGGTGACCTTAAATTGCTGGCCGACCTCCTCCAGGGTGTGCTCATTCCCGTCCCCCAGCCCGAACCGCATCTTCAGGACCTTGGCTTCTCTTTCGGTCAAAGACCTGAGGGCTTCCTCAATCTGTTCACGCAGGTTGATATGGATGACCGTGTCGGGAGGCGAGGGCATGAGCTTGTCCTCGATGAAGTCCCCGAGGTGGCTGTCCTCTTCTTCGCCGATGGGCGTCTCGAGGGAAATCGGCTCCTGGGCGATCTTGATGATCTTTCGTACCTTGGTCACCGGCATGTCCATTTTCTTGGCGATCTCTTCGTTCGACGGCTCCCGGCCGACTTCCTGGACCAGGCCGCGCGACACCCGGATGAGCTTGTTGATGGTTTCGATCATGTGGACGGGGATACGGATCGTCCTGGCCTGATCGGCGATGGCCCGGGTGATCGCCTGTCGGATCCACCAGGTGGCATAGGTTGAGAACTTGTACCCCCGGCGGTATTCGAACTTATCTACCGCCTTCATCAGCCCCATGTTCCCTTCTTGGATGAGGTCAAGGAACTGCAGCCCCCGGTTGCTGTACTTTTTGGCGATCGAGACAACGAGCCTCAGGTTGGCGGCGACAAGCTCTTTCTTGGCTTGGTCGCTGACCTTCTTGCCGGTGCTAATGGCCCGGAGGGTTTTCCTCAGGCCTTGGGAGTCAAGTCCAATATCCCTTTGGTAGGCCCGGGATTGCCTGCTGGCGTCCCGGAACTTCTGCTTGAGGATCTCCGCGGTCTTCTTGCCCCGGACGCGGCTCAGGGCCAGAGTGAGCTCTTCCTTAGTGTCCTCGAGCTCGTTGATTTTCCTGAGGTTCCCGCGCAGTGAGTCGATTATCTTCTCCCGCTCACTCGGCCGGATGTTGAGCTCGCGGATCAGCCGGCTCATCTGGACGATAATCCGGCCTCGGGAGAAATAGCGCTTTTTGGTGACGGGAATCCTGTCCAGCTTGCGGCAGAGGTCGCGGATCCTCTTGATCTTGGCCAAAACCTCCTTCTTCTTCTCCTCGAGCTTGTCCTCGGTGATCTCCTCGTCGCTCAGGTCGAACATTTCCAGGAAAATAAGGAGATTGGTCTTAATTTGATCTTCCAGGGCAAGAACCTGGTTGAGCACCAGCCGGGTCTTGGAAAGGGCTTTGATGATGTTCTTCTCGCCCCGCTCGATCTCTCGGGCGATCGAAATTTCGCCCTCGCGAGTGAGGAGAGAGATGGTGCCCATTTCGCGCAGGTAAAGCTTGACCGGGTCGGTCGTCCTATCCAGCATGTGGACGGAGACCTGCTCGCTCTTCCTCTTCTTGGTCGCGGGATCCGTCCTCCTGGCGCCGAGGATTTTAATCCCGAAATCGTCCATGGAGCTGAGGAATTCGTCGAAATTTCCCTCCGAATCCGGCTCTTCATGGAAGGTTTTGTCGACTTCCTCAAAAAGAAGGTAGCCCTGTTTTCTTCCCTTGGATAGGAGCTGGCTGATTTCGTCCTTATGAAATTTATGGTCAGAAGCCAAGACGGAAACCTCGCATTCCGGGCATTATATCACATCGACATGATTTTCTTGGTCAGGGCCTGCTTTTGGGTGAGAAGCGAGGCCAGCTTTTGCTTCTCTCCGTTGCGCTGACAGCGGTCGATTTCCTTCTGCAGCGAGCGAGAGAGACTCTCGAGCTGAGTTTTGCGCAGGGAGGTCAAGTTCTCCATGGCTTCTTCTATCGTCCCTTTCCCCAGCCTTTCCAGCATGGCCTCGGATATCCATCTCGAAAGCTGAGAGGGCATGGCCTTGCCGAGTTCGGCGAGCTCTATTTTTCTTCTCTCCCTGACGCAATCCCGAATGAATTTCAGGGCGGCTTCACTGGCCAGTCCGGAGAACTCGTCTTCTTCAGTTTGGATCAAGATTTGGCCCGCGACCTGGGGATTTTGGAGGAGGATTTCCAGCAGCCTTTTCTCTGCCGGGAATAGCCCGGTTCTTTCCTCCTTGGCCTGTCCGGCCGGCCGCCTTTCGATAATCTGGCGGAGGAACGCTTCGTCCACCCCCAGGTAGTCTCCCGCCTGCCGCAGGTATTCGCTCCGGACGATCGGTTCAGGTATCTTGTCAAGTTCGACGATGATGCTCTTGATGATCCGGGACTTCTCTTCGGGAACGTTCATCCGTCCGGTCCGGAGCGTCATATCCACAAGGAACTTGAGGCCGGAGACGCTCTTGTTGACCAGGTCGAGGTAGGGCTGGCGGCCGTATTTCCGGATGAACGCGTCCGGGTCGAGGCTCTGAGGCAGGACAACGACTTGGGTTTGGACACCATTTTCGAAGCAGATAGGGACAGCCCGGAGGGCGGCGTTTTGACCGGCCGTGTCGCCGTCATAATTAATGATAATTCGGGGAGCGAAGCGCCTGGATAGGGCCACCTGGTGGGTCGTCAAGGCGGTCCCCAGTGAGGCGGCGATGTTCCGGATCCCGGCCTGGTAGAGAGAGGCGAAATCCGTGTAGCCTTCGACCAGGATGAGCTCGTGGGCCTTGCTGACTGCTTCCTTAGTCCAGTTCAACCCGTAGAGGAGTTTGCCCTTCGAATAGACGGGCGTGTCGGGCGAGTTAAGATACTTGGGGTCGGCGTCGGCAATGGTCCGGCCTCCGAAAGCGACGACCTTTCCGGTTAGGCCGAAGATGGGAAAGATGACCCGGCCCCGGAAACGATCGTAGTATTCGGGCTTTTTCTGACCGGGGAGGACGAGCCCGGCCTTTTCCAGAAGCGCTGGCTCCGTGTCCTTTCCCTGAAAATAACCCACCAGGGCGTTCCAGGAATTCGGGGCATAGCCGACCTTGAGGGCTTCGATTACGTCGTCGGAAAGGCCTCTCTTCTTCAGATAGGCAAGGGCGGCCTTGCCCTCTCCAGGCTGAAAGAGGCACCTCCGAAAGAAGGCGAGCGCCGCCTCGTTTATCCTGAATACCTTTTCCTCGAGCTTCTGAAGCTCGGGAGAGAGCTTGGCTTTCTGAGGCAGGGGGATGTGGTATCTCTCGGCCAGGTGATTCAAGGCTTCCGGGAAAGTGAGGTTTTCTTTCTCCATAACCAGGGTGAAAACGTCGCCGCCCACTCCGCAGCCAAAGCAGTGGAAGAGCTGCTTCTCTGAGTCCACGGTGAAGGAAGGGTCTTTTTCCGAATGAAACGGGCACAGACCGACGTGTTTCCGCCCGCGCCTTCTCAGAGTCGTGTATTGAGAAGCGACATCGACGATGTCGGCGGCCTGCCTGACCTGGTCGATGGTCTCCATAGGGCTATTTTTTAGAGATGATTGATCAAGCTGGCTAAGTAGCCGGCCCCGAACCCGTTATCGATGTTCATGACAGCCACCCCGCCCGGGCAGGAGTTGAGCATGGCCAAGAGAGCCGAGATTCCCTGGAAACTCGCCCCGTAGCCGACGCTGGTGGGCACGGCGATGACGGGCACACTGACCAATCCGGCGACCACGCTGGGGAGTGCGCCCTCCATGCCGGCGACGGCGATGATCAGCCGCGCCTTCCTGATCTTGTCCATCTCCCCGATCAGGCGATGAATACCCGCCACTCCCACATCATAGACCCGCTCGGACTCGTTGCCGAGCATCTCGCAGGTTACGAAGGCTTCCTCAGCGACGGGGATATCGGATGTCCCGGCCGTGATGATCACGACTCGGCCCTTTCCCGGCGCGGGCCGTTTCTTTTTCAAGCAGACTGTCCTGCCGAGGGGGTTGTAAAGGCAACCCGGGATCTTCCTCCTGATCTTCTGGTATAGCTGAGGGCCCGCCCTGGTGATGAGCAGGCTGTTCCCTCTCTTGCAGATTTCCTGGGCGATCTTAAGGATCTGGGCGTCTGTTTTTCCCTGGCCGTAGATGATCTCGGGAAAGCCTTTCCTGACTTCCCGGTGGTGGTCGACCTTGGCGAACCCGAGGTCCTGATAGGGATAATCTTTGAGCTTCTGGAAGGCCTCTCCGGGGGACATCAGCCCAGCGGAAACCTTTTCCAGGACTTCCTGGAGCTCCGTCTTCATGAAAAGTATATTACCATACAGGCGCCCGTTGACCAAGAGCCAAGTCCGGGGACGTTCCCCAAAGTACCACCCTGATTCATTTCAGATATTCGCATTTCACATTTCAGGGTGGTACTTTGGGGAACGTCCCCGTTTGGAGTATACTAGCTCCGGAATGCTCCAAAAGAGGACTATCAAGCGGCCCGTCTCCTTTTCTGGCGTGGGGATTCACTCCGGAGAACCGGTCGGACTGACCATCAAGCCCTCTCTGGAGGGAAGGGTTTTTCTGCGGAGGACGGACCTGGGCGGCCTTGAGGTCGAAGTCGATCCCCGGAAGATCGATGCCCTGAACTGCTCCTGCCTGGTCTTCGAATCGGGCCGCATTCAAACCCTGGAGCATCTCCTGGCGGTCTTGTATATTCTTGGACTTAGCAGCGTCGAGATCGAGCTTCAGGGCGGTGAAATCCCCATCCTGGACGGGAGCGCGGCTCCCCTAGTGGAGGCCGTTCTGCAAGCCGGCCTGCAGCCGGTTCCCCGGCAAGTGAGGGCCATGAGGATCCTCAAATCGCACACGATCGAAGAGGCGGGGGCCAGCCTGTCCTTCTTTCCGGACGATGACTTCAGAATCACATATATCATCGATTTTTCCCACCCGCTCATAGGCCGACAGGAGATGTCTGTCTCCCTCACTCGGAAGCTCTTCCTTGACGGTATCGCTCCCGCCCGGACGTTCGGGTTCCTGAAGGATGTCGTCGAGCTCCGCAAACGCAACCTGGCTCTCGGGGGAAGCTTGGACAATGCTGTCGTTCTCGATGAAAAGCAAGTCATCAGCGGTCCTCTCCGCTTCAGGGACGAATTCGTCCGCCATAAAGTCCTTGACCTCATCGGCGACCTGGCGCTCCTCGGCCATCCTTTGTTCGCCCATTTTCGGGCTGAGCGGGCGGGTCACCGCCTCCATCATAGGGCCGTCCTCTTCCTCCTCGACCATCCCGATTTCTGGGCTTACGAGGAGGACGTTTCTCCCCGCTTCCTCCAGGAATAAGGGGAGTTTCCTTGTCAAAAAGACCACTCTGGGTTAAAATGGGACCTCCAACAGCAGTCCGAATCAGGAGATCACGGTGAAGGAAGAAAAAATCAAGAAAGATGTGTATGAAAAAGCCCTGGCCGCTTATAGCGAAGCCATGAGGGAATTCCACAAGGGAAGGCTCGACAAAGCCAAGGAATTGCTCGAGGCTTTCCTGGAGAAACACGACACCGAGAAAGAGCTTGTGGACAGGGCCAAGATCTACCTCCAGATGACCCGGGAAAAAGGCAAAAAAGAAACGGTTACTCTAAAAACGATAGACGATTATGTCTATCACAGCATTTATAAGATCAATTCCGGAGCCCATGAGGAAGCCCTGCAGTTCCTGGCAAAAGCTTTGGACATGGAAGAGGAAGAGGGGAGAGTTTACTATCTCATGGCCGACGCCCATATCCTGATGGGAAAGGCGGAGGAGGCCATGGAGTGCCTGAAGAAGGCCTTCCAGAAAGACAAGGTCTACCGCATTCTGGCCCAGAATGAGATCGATTTCGAACCCCTCTGGAACGATAAGAAGTTCAAGCTGATCACTCGTTTGACATGAAGCGAAACCTGCTGGCGCTTGTTTGGCTGACAGGCGAACAAGCCGGGTTAAGACCGCGCCTTGTTCCCCTTACCCAGAGCGTTCTGGGAAAAACCATCCTTCAACTGACAATCGAGGCAGTCCAAAGCCTCGAGCCGGAGAGAATCCTCGCCGTTTCCGACGATGAACAAGGAGACGGCTCCCTTATTCCAGCCGGTGTCCAATGGCTGCGGGGCGGAAAAGTGGGGGGTGCCCTCACCGCCATCAGTCTGGCCCAAGGTTTTCTAGCCAAGCATCCGTCAAAAAACATCATCGTTGTAGACGCCCGCCTGGCTCTCCTCAGCCCGCGGACGCTTCGGTCTATGCTCCTGGCCCACCAAAAAGCAAAAAACTCTCTGACTGTGGCCACAGGACCCGGAGAGATCTCCGCATTTGTCGCCAAGATCCGAGACCTTTTAAAAGCACTGTCTGGGCCCGGTCGGCGAAACAAGTCGCAGCGGGGGATCGACGACCTCATCCGGGTCATGTCCGAAACGGGGAAGAAGACGGGCTTTTACCGGTTGCGGCACCCGGAGGAATCCCTGGCCATAAGCACTTCCAAGGCGGTGTCCCGGGCGGTCGCTTTCCTCCGGGGGAAGAAGTTGGCCGAGCTTGAATCCCGGGGTGTCATCATCCTCGATCCCGCGCTGACTTGGGTGGACCTGGACGCCCGCATCGGCTCGGGCACCGTCATCTATCCCTCCGCCGTCATCGAGGGGCGCACCAGGATTGGCGCGCAGTGCCGGGTCTATCCTTTTGTCCATCTGATCGACACGTATCTCGGCGACCGGGTCAGAGTCCTGAGCTCCACCATGATCGAACGGAGCCGGATCGAAGAGGACGCCCAGGTCGGTCCGTTCACCCATTTCCGGCCGGGCACGGTCATCCGGCCGGGGGCGAAAGTGGGCAATTTCGTTGAGATGAAAAACACTGTCTTCGGCGAGCGGTCCAAGGCCGGGCATCTGTCTTACCTCGGAGATGCAATCGTCGAGGAGGGAGTTAACATTGGAGCCGGCACTATAACCTGCAACTATGACGGGTTCAAAAAATCCCAGACCGTGATCGAACGCGGGGCCTTCATCGGGTCGGGCACCGAGCTCATCGCTCCCGTCAGGATCGGACGGAGAGCCTATGTCGGCGCCGGTTCCGTTATCACCAAAGACGTTTCCCCTGAAGCTTTGGCCATAGCCCGCGGCCGGCAGGTGGAGAGGCCGGGCTGGGTCCGGCGGAAGAAGATGAAATAATGTGCGGCATCATCGGCTACCTGGGGTCTAGGAATGCCGTCCCCGTTTTATTGGACGGCCTCAAAAAGCTCGAATACAGAGGCTATGACAGCGCGGGGGTGGCCATCATCCGCGATAACAAAATCCTGATCCGTCGGGTCAAAGGGAAGATCCGCGACCTGGATGAGAGCCTGAAGGCATCTCCCCTTGAGGGGCGCTGCGGTCTGGGACACACCCGCTGGGCGACCCATGGCCGGCCGAGCGAGGAGAATGCCCATCCACACCGTGACTGCTCGGGGAGCCTGGTCATCGTCCACAACGGCATTATCGAGAACTACCTTCCGCTTAAAGAAGGGCTCATCCGTGAGGGGCATGTCTTCCGCACGGAGACGGACACCGAGGTCATTGCCCATCTCGTGGAAAAGCATTTCCGGAGCTCTCTCGAGGAGGCCGTGATGATGGCCACCCGGGAGCTTGAAGGCGCTTATGCCGTTGCCGCCATATCGGTGCGGGACCCCGACAAGATCGTCGTCGCCAAGACCGGCCCGCCGGCTGTTGTCGGCCTGGGAGAGGGTGAATTCATCATTTCCTCCGATATCAACCCCATTCTCGGTCATACCTCCCGAGTCGTATTCCTTGAGGATAACGAGATAGCCATCCTGGAACCGTCGGGGGTCCGGTTCCTCGATTTCCAGGGGAATCCCCTGAACAAGACGGTGGACCATCTTACCTGGAATCCTCTTATGATCGAGAAGAAGGGTTTTAAACACTTTATGCTCAAGGAGATCTTCGAGCAGCCGCAGGTCATCCGGGACACGCTCGAGGGCCGGATCTCCCAAGGATCGGGCAGGGTCTATCTCGATGAGACCGGGCTCTCCCTGCGGGCGACGAAGACGATCGAACGCGTCCTGATCATCGCCTGCGGGACGTCCTATCACGCCGGGCTGGCGGGCAAGTATTTTATCGAATCTTTGGCCCAAGTCCCTGTGTCCGTCGAATATGCTTCCGAATACCGCTACCATGACCTTCTCCTCGACCCGAGGACCCTGGTCATCGTCATCTCACAGTCGGGCGAAACGGCGGACACGCTGGGGGCTTTGAGGGCGATCAAGAAGGCGGGCGGTTTCACCCTGGCTGTTTCCAACGTCGTGAATTCCACGATCCCGCGGGAGGCCGAGCGGGCGCTCTATACCCATGCCGGCCCAGAGATCGGAGTCGCCGCAACCAAGACCTTTTCCGCCCAACTGGCGGCTCTGGCGCTTCTCGCCCTTTATCTGGCTCAGGCCAAGGGGAGGAGTGATGAGGGGACTTCCTCTCTGCTGATCCAGGACCTGCTGCGGATCCCGCACAAGCTGGAGAAAACCCTGGCTGAAGCCAGGTGGCTAGAAGACCTTGCCCAGAGGTTCCTGGGCTTTTCCCACTTTCTCTATCTCGGCCGGTGGGTCAGCTTCCCGGTCGCCTTGGAGGGAGCCCTCAAGCTCAAGGAAATTTCTTATCTCCACGCCGAAGGCTATGCGGGCGGAGAGATGAAGCACGGCCCCATCGCCCTGATCGACGAAGACATGCCGACCCTGGCCGTCGTTCCCAAGGACCGGGTTTACGAAAAGATGCTCAGCAATATCTCCGAGATCAAGGCGCGGTCGGGCTATATCATGGCCCTGGCTTTTGAAGACGACAAGGAGATCAAGAACCACGCGGACGAAGTCATACGGGTTCCAGCCTGTTCTCCCCTTTGGAGTCCCTTTTTGACCGTTCTTCCGCTCCAGCTCTTTGCCTACCACATCGCCTCCAAACGCGGCGCCGATGTCGACCAGCCCCGAAATCTGGCCAAAAGTGTGACCGTCGAGTAGAGGCTATTGCTTCTCCGTATCTAATTTCGCAAACCTCAAGAAAACGAGTTCTTTGCATCAGGAAAAAAGAAACCATAACTCCGGCAATCAGAAAGCGCCGAGCTGGCACCCCACGATCTTAATTCTCAAGCGGCTGGCGAGCAAACCGACCTGAGCCCTCCCGACGCCGAAGCGGTCGGCCACAGCCCAAGCGGAGGCGCAGGATAGGCTTCCATCCGGTCCGAGGGCGGAACGGACGGCCATCTCGAAATCCTTAGGCATCTTGGCTTCCTTCCAGCCCGAAGTTTCCCAGGCCTTGGCTTGTCCGGGAAACCCGAAAAGCCCCAGTTGGCAATGGCCGAGGTGAATGCCGAGAGAATCGGCGGCCTCACCCGCTGTCAGCGGCTTGATGCCCTTTTCTTTGGCCAGGACGAAGGCGGAGATACAGTCGAGCCTTCCGTCCTTCAAGCGGGTCCGGATTGCGTCGGCCAGGGCGGGTTCGACGGCCTGGCCAGCAGATATCTTCTTATCTTTAAGCGCCATGGAAGCTCCTGTTTTTTTTCTAAGAGCCATAGATCATTCCAAATGTCCGATGGCTTCCTCAACGTTGCGGACAATTTCTCCAGAGACTATCAACTCTTTGGCTTTTTCGATATCCCTGTACAAAACGCGATCCTCTTCCACGGGTTTGATGTGCTTTCTGATCGTGTGATAGGCGGCCTTCGTTCCCACCCCGGGAGAATGGTGGTGAAAATCTACCCCCTGCGCCGCACAGATCATTTCGATGGCCAGGACATTCTCCACGTTTTGTAGAATCTTCCAGGCGTGGCGGGCCGAGATCGTCCCCATGCTGACATGATCCTCCTGGCCCGCCGAGGTGGGGATGGAATCGACGCTGGAGGGAAAGGCCAGCACTTTGTTTTCCGAGACGAGGGATGCCGCCGTGTATTGAGCAATCATAAAGCCCGAATTGAGGCCGCTTTTCTTGGCTAGAAACGGAGGAAGTCCACTGACGTGGGGATTCACCAGTCTGTCGACCGTCCTTTCCGACACACTGCCGATCTCCGAGAGGGCAATGCCCAAAAAGTCCATGGCAAAAGCGAGCGGCTCTCCGTGGAAGTTTCCCGCAGAAATAACCTCCCCTTCGTCCGCAAAGATCAGGGGATTATCCGTTGCGGAGTTTATCTCAATAGCCAGAATACTCTTCACATACTCGATCGTATCCAGGATCGAACCATAGACTTGCGGAATACACCGGAGGGAATAAGCGTCCTGCACTTTTTCGCAATTCTTGTGAGAGGCGATGATGGCGCTCCCCTCGACGAGCCGTCTCATGTTTTTGGCGCACCGGATCTGACCCCGGTAAGGCCTGAGCTCGTGGATCTTGGGATCAAAAGCCCGGGCAGTCCCTTTAAGGGCCTCCAGGCTCAGGGCCCCCGCGATCTGGGCGTTTTTCATCAGGAGCTCTGCTTCTGTAGCCGCCAGGCATCCTAAAGAAGCCATAACCTGGGTCCCATTTATGAGCGCCAATCCTTCCTTGGCCAGGAGCTTCATGGGTTTGAGCCCTTTTTCCCGGAGGATTTTGAGGGAGGGGACCCTCTTCCCATCCTTCAGGCATTCTCCCTCTCCCATGATAACCAGGGCCAGATGGGAAAGAGGCGCGAGATCGCCGCTGGCCCCCACGGATCCCTGAGAGGGCACGAAAGGGAATACCTTGCGATTGAGAAGCTCAATAAGGAAGTCGATGATCTCTTCTCTGACTCCGGAATATCCTTTGGCCAGGGCGTTGGCCCGCAGAAGGATCATCCCCCGGACCACGTCTTCCGGGAATGGAGCGCCGACCCCTACGGCATGGCTTCTGATGAGATTTTTCTGCAGAATTTCGGATTCCTTCGGGGAGATCAGGGTCTTGACCAGCTCTCCAACGCCGGTGGTGATGCCGTAAATGACGCGATTTTCCTTTAATATCGTTTCTACAAAGTCCCTGGACTTGGCGACCCGTTGACACGCCTCTTCTGAGAACTTGACCGGCTCAAAATTCCGGCTTACGGCCCAAACGTCATTCAAGGTTAAAGAGTTTCCGTCGATTTTTATAATGTCAGTCCTCCTGCCCGCGTATTCAACTCAGAAGGCCTTCTCTTTTCAGGGATTCCATCCGCCGCGAATGACTGTGACTGAGCCGCCCCGGCCGGGAGAAGATCAGGAAGAGCGGTCGATAAGAAATAGGGCTATTTCTTTTTCGGGGCGGCCTTTTTCCTGGCCCTGCGCTTGGCCATTTTCTTGGCGTATCGAACGATGAACTTCTCGGTCATCTCTCTGGCTTCGGTGTCCGTGTACTGCTTCGGCGGTGATTTCATGAAGTAAGACGAAGGGGCAAACAGCGCTCCCGAGACACTATTGTTTAAGGCCAGCTTTGCGCAGCGGATGGCATCGATGACGACTCCCGCCGAGTTGGGGGAGTCTTCAACCGACAGGCGGCAATCGAGATACGTCGGGATATCCCCGAAGTGCCGGCTCTCGATGCGCAGGAAGCAGAGCTTGTTATCTTTCTGCCAGGGAACATAATCGCTCGGACCGACGTGGATGTTGTCGGGGTCTATGCTCTGGCCGCGGGCCTTGATCTGGGATGTCACGGCGTTGGTCTTGGAGATCTTCTTGGATTGTAGCCTTTCCCGCTCCAGCATGTTGAGGAAGTCGGTGTTGCCGCCCGTGTTCAGCTGGTAGGTCCGGTCGATCGGCATGCCCCGGTCAAGGTAAAGGTTGACCAGTGTGCGGTGGAGGATGGTCGCCCCGACCTGGGACTTGATGTCGTCACCGATTACGGGCAGGCCGTGGGCTTCGAACCGCTTCTGCCAGTACTTCTCGCTGGCGATGAAAACCGGGATGCAGTTGACGAAGGCGCAGCCGGCCTCCAGGACCTGCTCGACGTACCACTTGGTGGCCTCTTCGCTCCCGACAGGAAGATAGCTCACTACGACGTCCGTTTTCGTCTCCCTGAGGATGGAGACGATGTCGGCCGTGGCGCCGGGCGCTTTCTGGATGATCTGAGAAAGGTACTTGCCCAGCCCGTCGTGGGTCATGCCCCGTCTGACCTTGACGTTTTTGGTGGTGATGTCGGCGAATTTCTTGGTATTGTTGGGCCAAGTGACGAGCGCCTCGCTCAGGTCTTTGCCGACCTTGTTCTTGTCGATGTCGAAGGCGGCCACGAACTCGAGGTCCCGGATATGGTATCCGCCCAGGTTGACGTGCATGACGCCGGGGATGAAATCCCCTTCTTTGGCGTTCTTGTAGTATTCGGTTCCCTGAACCAACGATGAGGCACAGTTGCCGCAACCGATGATGGCCACTCTGATCTTGTTCATGAGTTCAGACCTCCTTGTCTTTTTTCATCTGCCGCTCGATCTTTCTCACGAGGAGAGTCCTCTCGAGGGCGGTGATATTAGAGATGACGGCGATAGCGGTCAGGATCACGATCATCGCCGGGTCGAAGACCTTGAAGATTATTCCGATGAGCGTGCCCAGGACGAGAAGGATCATCCGCTCGGCCCGCTGCATGAATCCGACCTTGCACTCGATGCCCAAACCCTCAGCCCGGGCCCGGGTATAGCTGACCATAGTCGAGCCCAAAAAGGTGAAATACGGGATCCACATCGGCCAGCGGCCCCGGAAGTAGTAGGCCAGGCCGAAATAGATGAAAAACTCCGAGTAGCGATCGAGCGTCGAGTCAAAGATAGCTCCGTAGAGGCTCTGTTTCTTGGCCTTGACCGCGAC
>Ga0153916_10002041_pt1 | contig 14812 bp, 10 predicted proteins | sample Opewatmetagenome_FD_109642 | JGI IMG/M metagenome (GOLD analysis project Ga0153916, IMG submission 109642) | Freshwater wetland microbial communities from Ohio, USA - Open water 3 Core 3 Depth 4 metaG | ecosystem: Environmental > Aquatic > Freshwater > Wetlands | place: USA: Ohio, Lake Erie...
CCAAGAATAGGGCAGTATACTTGACAGAAGCGGCGAAGACAGTCTTGAGAAGTTGGCGTTCATTTCGCGGATTAAGTTTTGAGAAAGCTGGAAATAGGACTGTGGAAATGGGCACTACGAAGAAAGTTAATAGGACTGCGAAGTTTGTGGCAATTCTGTAATTGCCAATCATAGCAGCATCGACGAATGCAGCCATCATGAAAGAGTAAAACTGGGCTAATCCTCCGCTTATGATGGCGGCTATTGCGAGAGGAATCCCATACTTGAGCATCGGTCTTAGGGTTTGAAGTATATCCGCCTTGCATATGCGTTCAGGTTTCAGTTTTCTGAAAATGGTGAAGTAAAGCATGGTTACTGCGATGATTCCTGAAGCTACATATGAAACCGTGAAACCAACCACAGCGCCCAAGGCACCATATCCTAAATAGACAAGCAGCGGAGAAAGTAAACCGTGGGTTGTTGCTTGACATATTGTTGTGATTGTGCTGAGTTTCATCCGTTCAAAACCTATGAAAATTGACTGGGCTACAGTGAGAAGGGCCGTAAACAGAATAGTGATTGAAGCGATGGTTATCATATATGCAGATGCTGGCTTGCTGAAGATTGTTGACGCTATAAGACTTGCGGTTAAAAGCGAGAGAACTGTTAAGGCTATCCCAGTTGCGACGCTAAAAGTTAATCCAGCGATGATTGTTTTACGTAAATCGTCTTCCTTGTTTGCGGCTCTGAGACTTGCACAATATTTTATCAAGGCTGCGCCAGTGCCCCAGTCTTGAAAAAGCAGCAGGGTCGTTGCAGGAATCAACGCTATGGCATATAAACCGTACTCGCTTTCTAAAATGAAAATGCCCACTATTATTGTTCCAACAGCCAATATTAAGGTGGATAGGACTTTTCCAATGAACAGTTGAAAACTTCCAGTAGCTGAAACCTTGCCCATCTTCAACGCTTTTTCCATGGCTTTCCACGCCCTATTAGTTGCTTTGGAAACTTGCTTGCTGTGAATGAAATACGGTCTTTTTGATTTTCGAGGTTTAAATCGATAGGTTACAGCATTACAATTGTTACTTAAAATAAGAAAGCCTTTTCAGCGGATTCCGAGGCTTCACGCGGTGCGCACTATCAAACTTTTTTAAATGGAATTGACTATAAATTTGGACAGGACTTTATAGACTTGTGTAAATATTCGCCAACGAATACATCTGTTTTGGCATAATTTTTCTTAGTAAGTCCCTACATCTCGGATTGGAAAAATTTTTCTCGCTATTCTTAATCCCAGACCAAGTTTCGGGTGATACTGGAGATGTCTTGGACCCATATCCACATATTTATCAAATTCTTCCTTTGTCATTTTCAAGTTCGTTAGAAATAGGTTCATAACTGATTCTGGACACGGCTCGCTCGGCTCATCCTCCAATTTGCGCAGTGCTTCGTCTCTATTCATGAGCCCTGCCATTACGAGCCGTGCATAAGTTAGTTTTCTCATATCAAGGTCTGGAAACCGTCGATTATGAATATATTTTTGAATGGGATGAATTATGCAGTCCATATGTTCTGACTCGTTTGGAGCTGTCCAAGAGAGTTCCTTTCTTATGGTGTTGTAAATAATGTCGTAGTCCCAATCTACATAGTCTGCAAGATTGAAGTATGCATATGAGGTTAACCTTTTCTGACCTGAAAGCAGGAAAAACAGGTAGCCCATTTGTCTCTGCATACTTGCTCCCCTGAAACAAAGTCTATTGCTCTTTTGGGTAAGTGGTTCGCCTTTTAGGACGCTGCAGAAGTGGGCTGGATCGCCTCCTTGGAACATTTCGCGTGATAGTGGCAATTCTGTTCGCATTGAGCTACCCTTTATTATTAAAGGGACATGATACATTTCCGCTATTCGAAAGGTGGACATTTGAATTGCTCTCATGCATACGGAGCAGAACCATCCTGTTTTCTTTATGAATAGTCTAAAGAGTTTGTTTGTTAGCTGTGGGTCTAGGCAGTAGTATAGGTGTTCCACTCCGAGTTTTCTGCAGGTGCTGTCAATATTGTTTTTTGCGTGGTTGGAGAGGTATCCGATTTCTAGGGTGTAGGCTAAGCAGTTTAGTCCGAGTTCTTTCTGAGCTACATAGAGTACATATGTGCTGTCTTTGCCGCCTGAAAGAGGAACTAAAGCGTCGAACTCTTTGTGCTTGTTTTTTGCTTGTTTGCATATTTTTTCTAATATTTTTCGTTTTTCGCGTTTCCTAGAATTCCATTCGCCCCACCATTGATCATACTCTTGGCAAACAGAGCAGACGCCCGTATCATCGAAATGAATTCTAGGAAAGGAGTTGTTTAACACGCAACGTGTGCAAATCTGGTCAGGAGAGGGGGATTCTATCAATGGTTATTCCAACCCGGCATTTGCTCATCTGGCGTTAATGTGTTGTGCTAAGTTTTATTAGTTTGCCTTTCTTTGCTTAAGAACCTTGACACTTTCGCGATGGTCTTCACTCTAAACAAAGATTCAAGGTCTTAGTTTTTCGATCATGTTAACAATCAATGTAGAATTGGATCAAGAAAACGAAAGTCGCCCTTTTTGATAGCTTGGAGATTTTTTGCGACATAAAAATAAGATTTCACAGTACAAAAAGCGAGATTAAAATCTTTTGAGATGAATATTAACTTACAAGTGTTTACAAATAAGCGGCCAAGCATAGACCACACGAAAGTAAGCTTGTTCACTATTGTTTGATCATAGTTTTTAAAGAAGAGGTAAACGAAGTAGAAGCTATCCAAAAAAACTGCTAGTTTGTTGGTTTTGGTTGTTGATAAATGGCTCAGTTTTGCCTTAGAATTTAGGAATAAAGAATTGGGGTAACGCTTAAAAACTCTAAAAGAAAGATCAATGTCTTCACCTATTGAGCGTCTGACTAGTTTTTCATCATAACTAAAGCTGCTAGCTATTTCTTTTTTCAATGTCGTATTAGTCCCATGCAGATAATTGCATTGAATTACACCTTCGGGAGAATACGGGTAGGTTAAGCCTAGTTTATAGAAGCATTTGCTTTTTTCAAAATGATCCATAAAGAAAACCTTGTTTACTGAGTTCAATAACAGACATTTAGTATCTGCAATTGTTCCCCCATTTACGATATATCCTTGAACTCCTTTAGCCGCGGGATATTCTTCATAGGTCGTTAGTATCTCCTTTATGTACTGCCGGTCTATTACGATGTCGTCATCAAACGAAAAAACTATATCGCCGGTTGATGCTGCTGTGCCGATATTTCGAGCACAACTTGAATTTCTATTGTTATCTTTCCCTCGTAAATAGCGTAGCATAATTCCTTTTTTAAAGAAAACATCACGTTTTGCTTTAACCAATCTCAGAGTCTCATTATCGTCGCTATCATCAACAACTATTACCTCGTCAGGCAGTATAGTTTGGCATAATACTGAATGAAACAAAACATTCAATGATCTAGATCGGTTACGAGTAGCAATAACGATTGAGATTTTCAAAGTCATCACTTGTTTTGAAAACGATTTTGACGCATTTCAGTTTCTGTTAGTGTCCAGTTTGGGCAAAACAACTCTTGTGTGCAAATGGAATTTAGCGCCTGTCACTAGAGAAGCTACAATACTCATTGAACAAGTCTATTAGCCTTTTGGAAAAGTTGTTTTCAGAGAAGCGCTCTGCCGTATTTACCATGCTTTTTGCTTTCTGGGGCGACCATTTTGTGATCGCCTGTTCAACTTTCATGGCAGCGATTTTCGAGTCCTTGTATCGATATTGGTCAGGAACAAATTCAGGAGCCCCACCTGAATCATGGACTACGGGTAAGCAACCGAAAGCCATAGCTTCAGCAATAGATATTCCGAAATGTTCCATTTTAGTAGTATGCAAGTACACTTTTGCTCTAGTCAAATATGAAATTATATCTTGTCTAGAGGCATCGGTTATAACTGATACTCTGTTGTCAATACCAAATTCATGTATTCTGTTTTTCACAGCTTGAAGTACATTTAAATCTTGAGCCAAACCAATCATGACAAAGTTAATGTTTTTGTCGACAAATCTGGCAATTTCGGGTACCAATTCCACACCCTTGCTTGGGCCAAATCGGGCAATTGTAACAACCATGTCTTCACGAGGTGAATCAAAGTTCATTTTTTTCTCAAACAATGCGTTAGGTACAGGAGGGTACAACACCTTAGAATCTGCGCCCAATGATTCCTTTATTGCCCTAGCAGTAAAGTAGCTATTTGCAAGGATTAGTTTTCCGCTATAGTCTTCTATGTTTTTTTCAAATAGGGCGTAGGGCAAAGTTAAAGCTTGACGAAAGTGAGGTTTAATTAAGTATGGAAACTTCGGCGAATAGTCGTAATTATTAAGATAGGGAAAGTGCATATAACTGACATCAATCCAAGGATAGATAAAACAAGAATAAGTGTCTATCAAAATATCGCAATGAGACTTAAAAATGAGAGATCGGGCAGCGCTTTCATATAAATGAAATGATCCTCTTTGAGGCAAAACGGCTGGTTTCGTTATCACCCTTATGGATGGAGAAAGAGGCGCACCCACCATTTTTTTTATTCTCTTTTGTTCAACGCTTTTGTTCATAAATAGTAGCACATCAAATCCATTCTGTGCTAAGGCATTTGCTGTTGCGACGGCTACTATTTCAGCGCCACCATATACATCTAGTGTTGGGTGAAATATTCCAATTCGCATTTATGAGTTACACCTGCCACTCACTTTAGGTTGATTTCTATTTTCCGTCAATTTAGTCATTTCCGTTTATTCTTGAAATTAAGGACTTTGCCCCGCATAATAAATTTCACACCCACCAGTCGAATATACCTTGTTCCTATTTTCAAAAACTGATGAGAACTGGCTTGTGTTCAAGAAACCATCAACAGTTGCTATTTTTCCATCAACTACATTTACTAGTCTCAGAAAAATGAATTGATTAATGGGTACATATTCAGTTGTATTTAATATTACAGATATTTGGTTTCCATCTATTCTGCTGTAACCGACCAGAACACTATCTTTTGCTCGTGAATCTGAGAGAACGGATATATTTGAAATGTTCGTATTTTCCGAAAGCCATGTAGCACCTGAAACCTCCTGAGAGGAAACAATTTGATCATAAAGAGTTAAGTCATCCCATCTATGCATAGCCAAAGGAAAAGAATAGTTTTGAACACCAGCAATTTCATAAACAAGACCTGTCTGGAACAGGAAAAAAGGAACAAAAATTCCAAACGCAAGGATGGAAATGACATGTTTTTGTTTTATTCTTGGGATGTGTTCAACAATTATTTTTCCACCAATAATAGAAAAAGGTGCAAGAATTATGAGAGTTGTCTGATAAAACCTTGTCATCAGAAAGGTATCAGCTAGTCTAGGTAGTAAAATATTAACAGCTATTACTAGAAAACTCAACGCTGCTATCAATTTGTACTCTTCATTAAAAGTTGTCCGCTTTTTCCTTGTCAAAATCCATATTAAGCCGAAAAACAGTAAAAACTCAGTTAATAAGAATAAGAAACTGCTTAACGAATTGTATATAGTTGGAGTGTCGACTAAGCCAAGGCCAATTAAGGCGGTTCCTCTCGACTCCAAAGTAAAGAACTGCCCTAAGTTGCTTATCACGAGGTTTAATGTCTGCAATAATAAGTCGAAAATAAAAGAATTATTGACAAACACAAACCACGAAAAGGAAACTAATAAGTAAATTAGGACAAAATTAAAAGGGATTCTCTCAGGCTTTAAAGAAAAATAACCCATCCTCATACGATTCATAAGTGTAGTAGCAATCCATGTAAAGACAATTAACCCCATAAAAATGTACGATAAGGAGTAATGAGACACTACTAAACCGGTACTAAAAATGAGGAACAACAGATACTTCTGCAGATTTGGCAAACCCTTCTTGAAAATCACAAGGAGCAAAGCGATGAAAAACAATTGCGCAACTAATTGTTTGTCAGGTCCCCACCCTTTTCCTACGGAGACCGTAATAAAAAAGAAAGCAGCCAGGAAGGCTATTTTTTTGTCTGCCTGAGTTCGGTAAAGAGCATAGGTTCCAAAAGCTACGAAACTGACAATAATAGGATAGACCATCTTGAAAAGTAATGCTTCGCCAAGCCCCGTGATTCTTTCGAAAACAATAGGTAGAATAGTCACGCTTAACGTAGAATAAGTTTGGAGAAAGTTTTGTGCACCACTTGCTGGAATAAATGAAACCCACCCAGAATTAAGAGAGGTAAACCTGAAGGTAGAGAACTCAATCCATTGATCACCTCTTCCGGTTATGTGGTTGGTCACTAACGCAGTATCATTGCTAATGAAGAGCAACAGAGTCAAACAGGCGATAAACAAAACCAGAGGATATAGACTTGAAGGAAATAGTTTTTTCCAAATATAAACTGCACAGATAATTACGGAAACTGAGACTATAAAAAGCAAAAGAAAAATACTGTGCCCTGACTGATTTACTAATAGCAGCCCATAGAAACCTAAGATTATAATTAAAGTGAATACCACACCGGCAGCAAGAAGTCGGCGTCTATTATCAGCAACTTTAGATACACTTTCATTGACACTTGTATCAACCTTAATTAGACTTAATGGCACCAATATTATGCTGCAAGCTGTGATAATGAGATTATCTGAGAAAGGCTGAAGCAGTCCCACTGCTGAAGCACACAAATCCAAGAAAAGAAAGGTAATCATCAGAAAACCTATACTGAGACACACAGAAAACAGAATTTTTTCAGTTGTGTCTATATTCTTTAGTTTAAGTAACCGCAGAATTACTACTCCAGGTACGAATAGGAGATACCCAAAACCAACCACAGACCTGTAAACTTGAAAATCACCCAATATTCCAAGAAATAGGGCGGCATGTACAAACAAGATTACGATAAAGAACCGATAATTTTTGAAATCTAACGCAAACGTAATGATACCCCCCAAGCTCATTAATGAATCAGAATCACATTAAACCTTTAAACGTCTAAATACTCCGTCAAGACCAAAAAAGCTTCTATATTGGATTTATTTATCGCAGGTCTATTTCAAGAGAAAAATTTTTGATAATAGAGTGCATGCTTAACAAGTGTACTATCGATTGAGACGTCGCAGAAATACTAAAAACTAGCAATATAACAATTCAATACTAAATGTAGAAGCTTTACATAAATGAGTGCAGCATTACAAAAATAGAATTTTGGTCTCAGATGCTGTAGTTAATAACAACGCAGTTTTCTGCCATAAGCTTGATTATGTTATTCTGATAACTCTTCATTGGATTGAATCATCTAGCGAACAAATTAAGTAGGCTACCGGGCTGCAATGTTATTCTTTAGCAATACTCCTGCATCTGTGGGATTATATGAAGGACCATAAGAGCTAATTAACCCATACATTACATTGGCACGAAATGTCCAACCTATGTACCCAATTTCCCACTCATTCAGTATGTTGAGGGTAAAGTTCATTGTTCTAAGCTCGTCAATATAGTCTTGGCCTGAATAGGCGTTATTTGCACCTATTTCTCCTATTAAAACGGGTTTACTCATGTTATTTGTAACATATGGGAGCCAACAGTAATTGAAGCCTAAAGAAAGTTGTTCCCTTGTGGCGTTCCTTCCGAAGCCATCGTACAAGTGGGTCTGGTAAACAACATTTTTTCCGTTTAATGGATATTCATAAATCCACTGAAGAGTGCATGCAACATTTAAAGGGGTGTGAAGGGGAGCGGGGTTAGGCGGAAATTGCATATTGCACCATAAGGCGCAATCCCATTGAACTAGAATAATGTTGTCGGAGCCATTGCCGCGAACATTTGTGATAACTTGCTGGCAGACATTTAGCCATTCAACTAACGCTACTGAGTTGCTGCCGTATCCGTCGCCTCCCGCCTCGTTCCATGCGCCCAAAAGAACATTGCTGTAACCTTTGAGTTCAGTTGCTTGCGAAACCATCATATCCACATAAGCTTGTTTGGTTGGTATAACTTCTGCGGCATTAGTACTTGATTGGTAAGGTGGATAGGGAAGACTGTCCTGAGCTGCCCCATTGCCATAGCCTCTAATACACCAACCTTCATAAATCATGTATAAGCCCCGTTCAGCGCATAGAACTGCCAGATCCTTGATTATTTGACGATGATTTTGGATGTTGTAAATCCAATATTCAGCAGCATACATCACTCTGATACAGTTGCAGCCCCAGCTTTTGATCGCATCAAGATCTGATTCTACAAAATTCTGATTGTTTTGCCAATCCGCATACGTTCTTAGGACTCTATCGCTCCATATTCCGCCGGGAGCATCCGTAAAAGCCCCGCAATTTACGCCGCTTAATATAACAGTATTGCCCACAGAATCCTTAATCCATCTCCCTTCAACATTCAAAGTCATCGTTGAGCTTATAATTCCGGAGTTCGGTATTCTTACTTGGCTAACCAAAAGCGAAAGCACTTGACCAAAGAGGAGCGACGAAAGAATTATTGAAACTGCAATAAGTAACCCCGCCGATTTTCGTAGTTTAATCTCTCTATTATTTGCTGCAAATCTTAATCCCACTTTATGCGTTCTGGACACGGGGTTTGATCCTGATTTCTTAAGCTGCATTCTCTGTCCACACTTTCTCTGAGTTACCGAAGCATAAAAGCTTTACAGTTCACTCGATAAACACAAATACACTTACTGGAGAAATTAATAAATATTATGTACTACTATACACTACAAGTAAGATGTGCCTAAATTCTGATTTACAGAAACAACCCTAGCTAAATTGGTTTATCCGAATTTGAGAACCTATCAGGCAAATTCCAGATGTTGACATTCTTTAACACATAATTAAGAAATTCAATAGCAAAAACGCTGGTTCTTGCAGCTAAAGAAAAAACGAAGAAAATTTTATCTAAAGCCCTTTGAGAGACTTATTGAAAGCCTATAACATACTGTTGGGGGGTTATTAGGCAAATAGCACTTTTATGAATTAGCTTTATTTTTGAAATGCCCGTAACCCTTCAAGTGAGCGCTAAAGAAACCGAAAAACCATGCTAACCTCTTGTAAGCATAATGAAAGGGTAACAAAATCACACCTTTTTTCTTAGTCAACAAATATGCGTAAGGAAAACGAAGAAATCCCGCGAAGAGACCCATGAGAGGCATCAGCTTCCAGATGCTAACTGTGTTAGGATCCTTATGAAAAATGAAGTGCGCGCCTCGACCATACCAATTATACTGTTGCCAGAGCGATAGCCAAGACTGGCGTGTAGATTCCGTAAACACTTCATTTATTATAGCTATTTTCCAACCCTTAGCTTTTATTCGATAAGCCACTTCAGTATCCTCTGCTGCTCCATTAATTCGCACATCGAAACCGCCAACTTGCCGAATTGCTTCTACTCTAAAAGTGGAACCTTCAGTGCCAGGAAGAAAGCCAAATTTTGATACACTCTTTTCCCCGTAAAGGGAGTCCACAGCATAAACAACGTTTTCCAAGTCAGCTGCAAGTCCATTTCCCAAATGAACAGTGTATTTTCCTCCAGCTATACCCACAAGAGGATGTTCATCCATGAACTGTACATGGTTTTTTATATAGTTGGGGGGTAAGACCATGTCACTATCAACCCACGTAATGTATTCGCCATTAGCTTTGTCAACGACTATTTGTCTTGCGATTCCGAGTCCACTGTTTTCCTGGAATATCTGGGTTCGTATATTATGACCTTTTAGACTCTCTTTGATAATTTCAAGAGTGCCATCACGACTACAGCCGTCAACGATAAGTAGTTCAGTGAGTTCAGCAGGGAAGCTCTGACCGAGTATGCTCGCCATTGCTTTCTTGATTAATTCTGCATCATTCTTAACACATATTCCTATGGTAACCTTGACAGTTAGCGGTTTTAAGTTACTTTTCAATCGCTCAACTCCAAAGCATTAGCTAAAGGTTAAATGTATGTTGATAAACCGCAGATTCGTCTAGTCACCCGTATTTGCCCAGGCAACATATTGTTTCCCTCGTAGAAAGTTTATCAAAGCGTAACAGAGAATGAAATTGTCAATTACAATTTCAAAGAACAGGCTATGTGACAAACAAATTAACCCGCATATCAGTATGAGAAGAGCCAGTGAGATAAATGATAACGGAAACAGAACGATTATGGTCACGGTTGTCAGGACTAGAGCCAGAAATATCCAAGGGATAAAAATAAACAACAGTATCTCTGGAATAGCTACCTTTTTTGGTAAAATAAGCCGTTTCTCGAAAAGAAGCCCCAGGCATTTAACCCACAGACCTAGCAACTGCGTAGCCCGGCGTGCCTTAATGTTCAGCTTGCCCGTTAAGTGTGTTGGAAAACTTGTGTAAAATACGACTTCAGGCACTAAGATGGCTCTATAGTTGTTTTGAATAACTTCCAAAGCAGTCCCAGAGTCATCGGCGCCAGTTAGTCTATCAAATTCTCTAAACGCTACTTTTTTGTAAGCGCAGAAACCACCTTCGAACCTTATTGTCGAATGCACTTTCGATTCTCCAAGCCTTATTAAATTCGCATAGTTTAGGTATGTATCCTCAGCTTTCGTCACCCATGATTGATGGTTTTTTGTGTTAACTCCTCTGCAAGTTATTGCCCCAATGGAAGAATCTGATAGATAAAGCAAGGATTTTTGTAACATATCAGGAGACCAAGTTGTATCAGCATCGGTCACTATAATTATCTCGTTCTGGGTCGTGAACAAAGCCTTGTTCAATGCAGCAGATTTGCCTTCGTGGGTTAATTGCTTGATTATTCCGATATTTAGTTCGGGATTAGCTTCGGCAAAATTTTTCACCTTAATCAAAGTTTTGTCTTTTGAGGCATCGTCTGCAATAATAATCTCCATCATGTGCTTCGGATACAGGACGCTTTTGATGTTTGCTAACTTAGATTCTATTATGCGTTCTTCATTATGTACGGGGATTAATATGGATACTCTTGGTTGATAGTTCTTGTCGATGTTCAACTTCCAAGGCTTCTTTGAATTCAGCACTACGTAAGCAAGATATCCAGCGTTAATCCCTACAAAAATCAGGAAAAGCCCGAAAAACAAAAACTGCAACCAATCAAACAATACTGTCACCTAAAAGAAAGCACAGGAACCCTTTGATGATTACTGGAATTGTTTATTATAGCACCTATCAGTTTTAGTTGAACAACAATGACAGATAAGTTGGAAAAAGTAAGCTACTCTTTTAAGACTGCTAAATCAACTTGGTTTGCGTACGCTTGCCCGTTGACTTCTATACCCTTGAGACCGTCTTCTCCCGAGGTCTGAGATGCTTCATCGTTCTGAACGCATCAAATGAACTCTTGTATCTCTCGCACAAACTGCAGGTTGAAACTCTATGCTTTTCTATTAATTAGTTGAAGAGCGGTCTTAATCCTGCTTGGGGGTTTTTGAGCTGCTGTTACACTTCCAACTATTCCAAACACTTGTCGTTCAGATTACTATTAACAAAAATTATCGACTTTCAATAATGTGTCATCACCTGAAGCACCGGCGACCACTATTACGTTAATTTTCTGCTTTTTTAGCGATAAATCGAATCTTTTCCAGTAGTTCTTTAATAGCCTTATACAAATCTAAAGGCAGGTGACACTGTTTCTAACAAAAGACTTGCCCATTAATATCAATGTCGGGTTTTCCCAGATCAATTGTAATCATTTTTTTTGTAAATCCATAAAACCAAGCGATCATCTTTAGAGTATAATGAAATGGCAACAGAAGAGACACCTTGCGATGGGTCAATCTATATCCCAATGAAGCGTAAAAAATTCCAGAAATAAAACTCGCAAGGGGATTAATTTTATAAATTGATAGAAAAAGGCGATTTATGGAATACAACTGGCGAGCTTCAACGCCATGATAAACATATCTTTTCAATAAGTCTTTCCATGACGAAAGAGATCCATGGCTCTCATAGAAGTAGGCATTACCCCGTATTATTTGCCATCCTGCTTGCCTCATTCGCCAAGCCATGTCAATGTCTTCACAAGCTCCCCTAATTTTTTCATTAAACCCTCCCACTTGTTTTGCAGCTTCTAGTCTATACGTAGCGCCGCCAGTACCAGGCAATTTCCAAGATTTAAGCCAATTCTGAGTAGCATATTCGGAGATATTAGGTAACAATTCAAGCAAGAGGACAAGTTGTTCTTTACGAGTAATTGTAAGTATAGCGGTGAGAATACCAGCTCTTGGATAACATTCAATTATATCAAACTGTTTCCGCACAAAATTTCTTTCAATTATCTCATCACTATCTATCCACATTACATATTCTCCCTGTGCGTTATTGAGTATGGTGTTTCGTGCTCGTCCTAACCCAAACCATCCCTCGGAAAATATTCGGGTTGCTATGTCTGTTTTTGATGCGTACTCTTGTATTATTGCCAGAGTCCTATCTTCGCTACCGTCATCAACAAAAAGAATTTCCATTGATTCATGTGGAAAATTCTGATTAAGAATACTTTTAATGGCCTTTGCTATTGTACCTTCGGAATTCCTTGCACACATCCCAATAGTGACTTTAGGTTTCACCTGAAAAAACCTCCTGAATCACACACTCCACGGTTCAAATATTCGGAGATGTTATATTTTATTCAATAATTAGTTCACATTTTTGGGTACGAAGCCCATTCTATTTCCTTTCCAATTTGTGAATTGTATTGCTCTGCGACTCGCCAGTATGTATCAAATTTCTTAAGAGGAATTTCAAGCAGACCTTTCACAATAGCTTCGAATATAAGAGCAAAGACGTATTTCTTTGGCGCCCATCGAGCAATATAATTGTCGCTCAGGTTAGACTTTCTTGATTTGCATATGCACGCTCAATAACTTCTAGGTCCCTCACTGCATCTTCTCCAGAAGTCTGAGGTCTTCCATTGTCTATTACAAAATCAACGAAATTCTGAATTTCTCTTGCGAATGGTATGGTGAAACTTGAAGGTTTTCTCAGCATCAGTCGTATTGCTGCTTTTATCGTGCTTTGTGGTTTTTTAAAGGTCGTTGCAGTTCCTGCCGTTCCAAATACTTCCATTTCGACTTGGAATTTCTGGGAAAACCAACCAACACTAATAATTACTATAGGACCCTGATTAAACTTGAGGATGCACACCGCATGGTCTTCTTGATCCATGTTGAGCCTATAGCCCAGATAGCTTTTTGCCTCAACAACATCACCAAAAAACCATCGTGTAACGTTAACCATATGAGAACCCAAATCTAAAAGAGCGCCACCACCAGTTAGCTCTTTGTTCCACCACCATTCGGGTACAGGCACTGGCGCCCCAGTGTCTGCTCTATGAGCAAAGGGACCAGTACCGATGTTGGTTGCGTAAGCGATTGGAATTTCACCGAGTTCACCCCTCTCCATTTTCGTCTTGAGATCTTGAAAAGGAGAGGAGAATCTCAATGGATAGCCTATCGCCAATTTAACGTCGTATTTGATAACTGTATCCAATATTTCTCTGCCTTCAGACACACTTCTTGCAATAGGCTTCTCCAGTAGGATATGCTTGTGTTGTTCTGCAGCAGCTTTCACGCTTTGAGCATGTAAATAAGTTGGTAAGGCTATAACAACTGCATCAATACTCGGCTGATTTAAGAGTTCATTATAATCATAATAAGTGTTCTTAACTCCAAGTCTCTTTGCCCGTTCTAAAGCGTTCTTAGAAATATCAGCTACTGCGGTCAATCGAGCATTTTGTAGTTCCAAGCAATTTTGCAGATGAAGTCTACCCATACCGCCCAAACCTATGAGCCCTAAATTGACACGTCTTATACATGATGCCTCCTCAGATTAGATTATCCTTTTCTAAAAATACCAATTTCCACCGCCAAAGCATAAACGCCAGCAACGAATTTGTCTGAAAACTTCTTCTTCGGAAAGTTCTTCTCGAACACTGCAGGGTCAATCCCTCTCGATAAATACTGGATATCGCCTAGACCTTCCTTTTTTGCCAAAGTAATGCATTTGCTTTTTCTTGGATTTTCACCAGATATTTTATACGTTGCGGCATCAAAAGCCACTGGATCTGTGCTAGCCATAACTAGGTTAAGCCGCCGCGGGAAAGTTCCTAAAAGGATTATTCCATCCAAAATGTGCAGGTCAAATTTCATGATTTTATTCAAGGCAACTATTGTTTCGTTAAGCAACGGGTGAAATTTGTATTTTTCCGGAATAGGGTTGCAGCCAAAAATATTCTTCATGCCGCTCGAAACTCTTATCGCATCGATGTACTTAATTTTAGGAATGTTTATGCGTAAATCAGCCTCCTGAATTGTTCGAGGGACCGGGAGATCAAAATCGTGTCCATTCACTGTGATTTGCACGTTTTCGGATTTATCTTCTGTAAGATTGACCAAGTCCACTTTATACTGTTCTGCAAGCTGTTTATAACCTAGTAGCGGAAAAGCGTATTTGCACTTCATGGCAGAGGCATCGGACTCCACAATTGAAATTCTAACATTAGATGAAACTTCCTCACGAATTACATCGATTAACGCCCCCACGAACTTTGGGTCGGTAGTTTGGCCAGTTGAATAGTCCCAATAATAGGCCATGTTAGGTTTTATCGCTACACTTTTCGTTTCCTTAGCAAAAGAGAAATTAATCAAGTCTAAGGATTTGAGAATAGCTTGTTTAATCGAGTTTATCGTGGTTTCTTGAAGTTGTACGAAGCCAACTATGCTCATAGTGGATTCCTCAAGTATTACCTTATACGATCGCAGTTTTAGTTTGTCCGAAACTGACTACAGAAACGGCGCA
>Ga0153916_10002042_pt1 | contig 14812 bp, 12 predicted proteins | sample Opewatmetagenome_FD_109642 | JGI IMG/M metagenome (GOLD analysis project Ga0153916, IMG submission 109642) | Freshwater wetland microbial communities from Ohio, USA - Open water 3 Core 3 Depth 4 metaG | ecosystem: Environmental > Aquatic > Freshwater > Wetlands | place: USA: Ohio, Lake Erie...
CAGCGCCTCGGCGAATTTGCGCCAATATCTGAGCCGCGGCGTGTGGCGGACCGCCTCGTTCCAGTCGCGCTCGGCGAAGGCCGCCGTCAGCGCCTTGATGCAGGCCGCATCCTCTCGCTGGGCGCGTTCGGCCAAGCGCGTGACCGCTTCGAGATCATTGGATTCGGCCAGCGCTTCGCGCACCTCCATGGCCTCCATCAACAGCTCGCGATCCTCGATCGTGCGGCTTTCGCCCACTGGCGACGCGATCCCGGCCCGCGCGAGCAGCGCCTGCGCCCGCCTCACCGCATCCTTCAGCGTCTCATAGGCCTCGTTGAGGCTCATCGCCTGATTCTCGGCGATGGCGCGCTCGCGCGGACCTTTGCGCGCGAAGCGGTCGGGATGAAGATTGCGCTGGAAACCCAGATAACGCTTGTCGAGCTCGGCCATGTCGATGTCGAAGCGCGGCTCGAAGCCAAGACGGGTATAGGCGTCAGCCTCGCGCGGGGGCTGAACCGCGCCGCAGACATGACAGAACAGGGCGGCCGCGGCCACCGGTCCCTTGCAGGACCAGCAGGCGGTGAGCGCGCCTGTCGCCGCGCCGCTACCTTCAGGGGCTGTCGTCCTGTCGGCCATGATTCTCTTTACGCCACCCTCTGTCATCAAACGGGCGCGGACACCGATACCGGCCTCCGCGCCCCTGTTCTAGAACGTTCGCGACCCTTCAGACGTGGAACGATTCGCCGCAGCCGCACCGGCCCTTTTCGTTCGGATTCTTGAACACGAAACCCGACTGCAGCTTCTCCTCGACATAGTCCATTTCGGTACCGAGGATGAACATCGTCGCCTTCGGGTCGATCAACAGCGTCACGCCATGCTCCTCGACCACCTCGTCGAGCGGGCCTTTCTCGTCGGCATATTCGAGCGTGTAGGAAAGACCCGAGCAGCCCTTGGTGCGGATGCCGATGCGGATTCCGGCCGAGGGCTTGCCGCGCGCGGCCAGAAGCGCGCGCACGCGTTCGGCGGCGCGCTCCGTCATGGTCAGCGCCTTGGGCCGCGACCTTGCCGCGCGCCGTTCGCTCTTGGGCGCGGGTGCAGGCGCTGCGGCCGCCTCGGGGGCCGGCCGCTCGATCGGGCTCTGTTCGTTCATTTTGCCTTCGCCGCTTCGGGCGACGCGGCCGCCCCGTTCTTCTCGCGATAATCCTTGATCGCCGCCTTGATCGCGTCCTCGGCCAGGACCGAGCAATGGATCTTCACCGGCGGCAGCGACAGATGCTGCGCGATATCGGTGTTGCGGATGGTCTCCGCCTCGCCGATGGTCTTGCCCTTGATCCATTCGGTGGCCAGCGAGGAAGAGGCGATCGCCGAGCCGCAGCCGAAGGTCTTGAACTTCGCATCCTCGATGATGCCGTCCTTGCCGACCTTGATCTGCAGTTTCATCACGTCGCCGCAGGCGGGCGCGCCCACCAGACCGGTGCCGACATTTTGATCGAACTTGTCCAGCGCGCCGACATTGCGGGGGTTCTCGTAATGCTCGAGCAGCTTTTCGCTATAGCTCATCTTCCTTCACTCCTTGCTCGCGTGCCCGCGGTTTCGCGCCGGAAGGCGCGACCCGTCAATGGCCGCTCCATTCGATCGATTTGATGTCGATGCCTTCCTGCGCCATCTCCCAGAGCGGGCTCAGCTCGCGCAGCCGCTTGACCGCGCTCACCACCTGCTCGACGGCATAGTCGATCTCCTGCTCCGTGGTGAAGCGGCCGAGCCCGAACCGGATCGAGGTATGGGCCAGCTCCTCCTCGACGCCCAGAGCGCGCAGCACATAGGAGGGCTCGAGCGAGGCCGAGGTGCAGGCCGAGCCCGAGGAGACGGACAGATTCTTGATGCCCATCATCAGGCCCTCGCCTTCGACATAGGCGAAGGAGATGTTGAGGTTGCCCGGGATGCGCTGCTCCAGGTCGCCGTTCACATAGACCTCGGGCAGCGCCTTGGTGATGCCGTCCAAAAGCCGATTGCGCAGGAAGCGCAGCCGTTCCGCTTCGGCGCCCATCTCGCGCTGTGCGATCGCGGCCGCCTCGCCCAACCCGACGCAGAGCGGCGTCGGCAGCGTGCCGGAACGGAAGCCACGCTCCTGGCCGCCGCCATGGATCAGCGCCTCGAGGCGCACGCGCGGCTTGCGCCGCACATAAAGCGCGCCGATGCCCTTGGGCCCGTAGATCTTGTGGCCCGAGATGCTCAGCAGATCGATATTCATCGCATTGACGTCGAGCGGAATCTTGCCGACGGCCTGAGCCGCATCGGTATGGAAATAGACATGATGCTCGCGACAGATCTTGCCGATCTCCGCCAGCGGCTGGATCACGCCGATCTCGTTGTTGACCGCCATGATCGAGACCAGCGCCGTCTTCGGCGTGATCGCGGCCTTGAGCCGCTCGAGATCGATCAACCCGTTCTGCTGCACCGGCAAATAGGTGACATCGACGCCTTCCATCTCCATATGGCGGGCGCTGTCGAGCACGCATTTATGCTCGGTCACGGTCGTGATCATGTGATTGCGCTTGTCCTTGTGGAAGCGCATCACGCCCTTGATCGCCAGATTGTTGGACTCGGTGGCGCCCGAGGTGAAAATCACCTCGCGCTCGTCGGCGCCGATGATCGACGCGACCTGGGCGCGCGCCTTCTCCACCGCCTCCTCGGCTTCCCAACCATACGGGTGGTTGCGCGAATGCGGGTTGCCGAACTTCTCGGTGAAATAAGGCAGCATGGCTTCGACCACGCGCGGATCGCAGGGCGTCGTCGCCTGGTAATCCAGATAGATCGGCAGTTTCGGCGCGTTGCTGCCGCGGGCGGAAGCGCCCTGTCCGTTCATGTCCGGAATGTTGGTCTTCAATTCGAGGCTCATAGCGATCCCTATCCGGTCAATCTGTTCAGTCTCAAGCGGCAGTCTCGACCTGCCCGCCAGTCGCGTGACGAGCCAGGAGCGCGCCCCAGGCCGTCAGAAACTCATCGATATCGCGTTCCTCGCTCTGCCAACCCAGGCTCACGCGGATGGCGCTGCCGGCGAGAGCCGGATCGGCCCCCATGGCGCGCAGCACATGCGAGGACTGGACCCGGCCCGAGGAACAGGCGGCGCCTGCGCTGACCGCGATGCCGGCAAGATCGAGCGCGATCACCTGTGTCTCGGCATCGAGGCCTGCGGTCGCGAAGCAGCTCGTATTGGGCAGCCGCTCGACATTCTCGGCAAAGATCCGGATCGAGGGCTGCAGCCGCTTGATCCCGGCTTCGAGCCGATCGCGAAGTCCGCGAATTCTGATCATGTCGTGTAGGTCGTCACTCGCCTGCTGGGCCACAACCCCAAAGCCGACGATGCCCGGCAGATTGGGCGTTCCGGCGCGCTGGCCGCGCTCCTGCCCGCCGCCGGCGATCTGCGCCGACAGTGCAAGGCCGTCGCGGACATAAAGCGCGCCGACACCCATCGGGCCGCCGAGCTTGTGGGCGTAGAGACTGGCGAAATCCACGCCGAGCGCATGGAGATCGAGCGCAATCCGACCCAACGCCTGCACCGCGTCGCAATGAACCAGGGCGCCTTGAGCGCGGGCGACACGGACGATGTCGGCGATCGGCTGGATCGCCCCGGTCTCGTTGTTGGCGAGCATCACCGACAGCAGGGCCGGCCTCCGATCGGCGTTCAGCATCCGATCCAAGGCTGCCAAATCGACGACGCCCTCGCGATCGACCGGAATGCGCTCGCCCGGAGCCGCCGCCAATACGGAGTCATGCTCGATCGCGGAGGCCAGGATGCGAGCGTGCCTTGAGCCCTTGAGCGCCAGATTGTTCGCTTCGCTGCCGCCGCTCACGAACAGGATCTCGGACGGCACGGCCCCGACCGCGCGGGCAACCTTCTCGCGCGCCTCTTCGACGGCCCGGCGCGCCAGACGGCCGAAACGATGCACTGAGGAGGGATTGCCCACCTGAGCAAGGCCCGCCGCGACCGCCTCGATCGCCCGAGGGCGCATCGGCGCGGTCGCGTTGTAGTCCATGTAGATCTGGCGGGTCATCGATTGGGCCATGCCTCGCGCGTTCAGGTCATCGCCGCTATTGCGCTGCGGCGGGATGAGACGTCGGCGGCACCGATCCGACCGACGGCTCGGTGGCGCCATTGCTGCCAGCCTGCCCCGTCGCCTGATCGTGATGGATCACGCGGCTGGTGCCGAGCACCCGGCGATTGCAGACATCGTCCAGCGAAACCGAGCTCAGATAGAGATGTATCTGATTGCCCAGCTCCTCCCAAAGATCATGAGTCAGACAGCGGCTCTTGTTGGTGCGACAGCCGGTGGGGGAACCGGGCGTACAGCGCGTCGCCCGGATCGGCTCGTCCACCGCCAGGATCGCGTCCGAAATGCGGGTCTCCGCCGAGCTGCGGGCGAGCAGATAGCCACCGCCCGGTCCGCGCACGCTCTTGACCAATCCGCCGCGCCGCAGCTTGGCGAAGAGCTGTTCGAGATAGGAGAGCGAGATCTCCTGTCGCTCCGCAATGTCGGCCAGGGCGACGGGGCGGCCCTGGCTATGGCTTGCCAGATCGACCAGCGCCATGACGGCATAACGGCCTTTCGTGCTGAGCTTCACGGCCTCTCTCCTTATCTAACTTTCCACGCGCCGGCGCAGCGGCTGAATCTCGGCGCCGCCTTCGGCTGCGGAACTGTTTCGTTCAATTCCGGACAATGGCAGGGGAGCGGCTGCATCGCGCTGCTCCTCATGCTTCTCCAACTCTTCGACCCGCGCCTTGAGCGCGTTCACCTGTTCCATCAGGCCTTCGACCGCGCGGGCCACGGGATCGGGAAGATCGCCGGTGGGCGTGCCATAGGCCATGAAATCGGAACTGCATTCGCGCGTGACCGGGCGGGCCGGGATGCCGACCACGGTGCAGCCCGGCGGTACATCCTTGACCACCACGGCATTGGCGCCGACGCGGGCCTGTGCCCCGACCGTGATCGGACCGAGCACCTGGGCACCCGAACCGATGATGGCGCCGTCTCGGATGGTCGGATGGCGTTTGCGATTGACCTGCGCCGCCGAATTGACCGAGGGCGCAACGCCACCCAGGGTCACGCCGTGATACATGGTGACGTCATCGCCGATCTCGGCGGTCTCGCCCACCACCGTCCCCATGCCATGGTCGATGAAGAGGCGGCGGCCAATGGTCGCACCGGGATGGATCTCGATTCCGGTGAACAGACGGCCCATTTGGGAAATGAAGCGACCCAGGAAACGCCACCCCCGGATCCAGACCCCATGGGCCAGCCGATGAAACATGACGGCATGGAAGCTGGGATAGGTGAGAGCGACCTCGATACGGCTGCGGGCCGCCGGATCGCGCGCGATAATGCTGTCGAGTTCGTCCTTAACCATCTGGAACATCGACATTTTTCCTTTATTCTTGAAAGTCGCGCGCGGCGTCATGGTATGATCACGGCCGGTCAGCCGGTGCAGATCCCTTCGGCGCCGCAGCATTCTGCATTGATGGATATAGGATGACCAAGTAGCTCGGTCAAGTATAGAAAGCAGGCCGGCAAAAGCGCTTGCCCGGCATAGCCGAGTGAAGCCATAGGTTTTAGAGATCCTCACAAAACCGTGCCGCCCAGGGCGGTGCGGGCTTAGGAAGTCGTGACATGCCTGAAGTGATCATGAATGGCCCGGAGGGACGCCTCGAGGGGCGCTACCAGCCTGGCAAAGGCAGCGATGCGCCCATCGCCCTCATGCTGCATCCCCATCCGCAGCATGGCGGGACGATGAACAACAAGCTCGTCTACACCCTCTATCAGGTGTTCGCGCAGCGCGGCTTCGCCGTCCTTCGGTTCAATTTTCGCGGTGTCGGCCGCTCCCAAGGCTCTTTCGATCGCGGCGAGGGCGAGCTCAGCGATGCCGCCTCGGCGCTCGACTGGCTGCAGTCGGTCAATCCGAATGCGCGGGCCTGCTGGATCGCGGGCTATTCCTTCGGCGCCTGGATCGGCATGCAGCTGCTGATGCGTCGTCCGGAGATCACGGGTTTCATCTCGGTGGCCCCGCCGGCCAACATCTATGATTTCGGCTTCCTCGCGCCCTGCCCCTCATCGGGCCTGATGATCCATGGCGACAAGGACGAGCTGGTGCCGCATGAATCGGTGGCGAAGCTGGTGCAGAAGCTCTCCAATCAGCGCGACATCCAGATCGACTACAAGCTGATCAAGGGCGCGACGCACTTCTTCCCGGACCATCTCGATCAGGTGGCCGATCGCGTCGAGGATTACCTCGAGGCGCTCTACCCGACCGCCAAGCCGAAGGCCAAGAGCCGGGCCGGCGCGCGCTAAGCGCATAAATACCTTCGGCATCCCGACGACGACGCGTTGTCACGCGTCTCTTTCTTCACGTCATTCACCTTCACCTTGCTTCACCTCCCCCCTTGAGGGGGAGGCTGGGGTGGGGGTGGCCGCCGGGCTCGATTTCAGGATTGGAGTCTGCCTGCGCTCGCGATTTCGAGCGCATTGTCACGCCTTTCATCGATCTCGACGCGTCGAGAGACCCCCCACCCTAACCTCCCCCTCAAGGGGGGAGGGGACGTGTTGTTGGGATCCGCGCGCGGATTCTTCTTACCGGCGGGTTCTTCTACCGATGACGATCGAGCCGGCCGCCCGGCATCGGTCGCGGCACGCCCGTCGTCGAAGGCAGGCTCAAGGGGAGGCCCTTGAGGGAGCGCACCGCGAGATAGGCGAAAGCCTGCGCCTCCAGATGATCGCCATCCCAGCCCACCGCCTCGACCGCGTCGACGGCCAAGCCCAGACGGCGCCGCAAGGCTTCCATCACCACGGGGTTGTGCCGGCCGCCGCCGGTGACGATCCACCGGTTGATCGCGGCCGGGAATTGGCTCTGGCCGCGCGCCACCGCCTCGACGGTGAAGGCAACCAGCGTTGCAGCGCCATCGGCCGGGAACAGCGGTGCCAGGGCGGCGCGGGCCGTCGCGTTGAGATGCTCGCGATCGAGCGATTTCGGCGCCGGCCGATCGAAATAGGGGTTCGTCATCAGCGTCGCCAGCACCGCTCGATCGACCTTGCCCGCGCGCGCCAGGTCGCCATTGCGATCGAAATGCTGCCCCGTGGTCTTGAAGGCCCAATCATCGAGCAGGCCATTGCCGGGCCCGGTATCGAAAGCCAGCAGATTGGGCTCGCTGTTCTTGTCCTCGCCGATCCCGATCTTGTCTTCGCCAATCCCAGCCTTGTCTTCGCCAATCCAAGTGGCATTGCCGACGCCGCCCAGATTGAGCACGCCCAGCGGGCGCGGCAGCGAGGCCGCCAGCGCCCAATGGAACAGCGGCGCGAATGGCGCCCCTTCGCCGCCCTCGGCGACGTCGCGGCTGCGGAAGTCCGACACGACATCGATGCCGGTCTCACGCGCCAGCCGCGCGCCATCGCCGACCTGCAGCGTGTAGCGGCGTTCCGGCGCGTGAAGGATGGTCTGGCCGTGAAAGCCCACCACCCGAACGGCGTCCGCCGAGCGGCCGGCCTGGCGCAGCAGCGACCTGACCGCCTCGGCATGCCGGTCGGTGAGTTCGGCCGCGATCGCTTGTCCGGCCGCCGGATCGCCCAGCGCGCGGCGCAGCCGGGTGCGGAACGCGTCGGGATAGGGATTGGTCAGCGCCGCCAACGCGCGCACCTGGCGACGCCCGTCGGTCTCGATCAGGGCGGCGCCGACGCCATCGCAGGAAGTGCCGCTCATGAGACCGAGAGCCAGGAGGGAGGTGTCTGGGGACATGGGCGGGCGGATCTTCGGGCCTGGTTGAGAGGTCGCTTGGGGCCGCCAGGAATTGTCGGTCCGGGGCAATCTGTGTTACATGGGCGCCCCACTCTGACAAGCCCCGCCGCCTTCCATGGGCCAAGGGGGCGCTCCTGCGACGGACCCGATCATGGCCGAGCCCAAATCCGAATTCTTACGGGAAGCGAAGCTGCGCGGATTCATGCATCAATGCACGGATCTGGACGCGCTGGACGCCCTGTCATCCAAGGGCCGCATCACCGCCTATATCGGCTTCGACCTGACCGCCTCGAGCCTGCATGTCGGCAGCCTGGTCAGCATCATGCTGCTGCGAATCCTGCAGCGCACCGGCCATAAGCCGATCGTGCTGATGGGCGGCGGCACGACCAAGGTGGGCGACCCGTCCTTCCGCACCGAGGTCCGCCCGATGCTGAGCGAGGCGGAGATCGCCGCCAACAAGGCCAGCATCCAGCGCTGCTTCGACAGCTTCATCCGCTTCGGCCAGGGCCCGACCGACGCGATCATGATCGATAATGCCGACTGGCTCGACACTCTCAACTACATGTCGTTCCTGCGCGACTATGGCCGCTTCTTCTCCGTCAATCGCATGTTGAGCTTCGATTCCGTGAAGCTGCGGCTCGAGCGCGAGCAGCCGCTCTCCTTCATCGAGTTCAACTACATGGTGCTCCAGGCCTACGACTTCCTGGAGCTGTCGCGCCGCCATGATTGCCGCCTGCAGATGGGCGGCTCGGATCAATGGGGCAATATCGTCAATGGCGTGGAGCTGGGCCGCCGTGCCGATGACCGCGAGCTGTTCGGCCTGACCACGCCGCTGATCACCACCTCGTCGGGCGCCAAGATGGGCAAGACCGCATCGGGCGCGGTCTGGCTCAACGAGGATCGCCTCGGCACCTACGATTATTGGCAATATTGGCGCAACACCGAAGATGCCGATGTCGCCCGCTTCCTCAAGCTCTTCACCGATCTGCCCTTGGCCGAGATCGCCAAGCTCGAAGCGCTCAAGGGCGCCGAGATCAACCAAGCCAAGATCGTGCTCGCGACCGAGGCGACGGCGCTGGCGCATGGCCGCGCCGCGGCCGAGGCCGCCGCCGAGACGGCAAGGCGCACTTTCGAGCAGGGCGGTGTCGGCGACGAGTTGCCGGTCATCGATGTGCCTCGCGCGGAGCTCGAGCGGGGCGTGGCGGCATTCGATCTGTTCCGGCGCGCCGGCCTCGCGGCGTCGAACGGCGAGGCGCGCCGGCTGATCAAGGGCAGCGGCGGTCGTCTCAATGACACCGCCATCGCCGACGAGAATCAGCGCATCACGCTCGGCGACCTGACCGGCGACGGCTATATCAAGCTCTCCGCCGGCAAGAAGCGGCACGCGCTGGTGCGGCCGAGCTAAGGCGTGGGTGCGTAAGCGCGGGCCTAACTCGGATCGATGCAGGCTTAATAAAGGCGAGATTGTTCGGGATGTGCCACCACAACCAGCAATGTCTGGTTAGTGCGGTAATGCGGAAAAGATATACTCGCCGCCGGCTTTTCTCCGTTTGACCCTGAACGGACTTCATCAAGCTTCGGCGGTCATCGCCGGGCTTGACCGGCTTGACCCGGCGATGAATAGGCCATGATCGAGGCTTCGTCTTGCGCGACCGCCGGGCGATCCGACCCGTGATCGGGGCCAAAAGATTTCGCAGGCAGGTCCGTAGGCTATCGTCAGGATTGAGGACGGTTGGCCATTCGCGTCTTTCTCACCGGGCGCAGACCATCCGATTATTCAAGTCCCTTCACCCATTCATCCCAATCTTGCCAAGGTCTGTCCGGTAGTCCTAAGCCGGCGTCGACGAGTTTTTGCACGATGCGAGCGACCTTGATTCGATCACCTAGCTCGTTCTCCTGCAGAAAGTGATCTTCGATCATTTTGCGCAGGTGCTCTTCCGTGAGAAGAACCGTCACCGCGCGTCTTTTCGATGTTGCCATAGCCCTCTCCCACCTCACATCAAATGGTCTAACCTGACGACTGGTTCCTTTTGACCATTGTGTCATGCTGTAATCGATTAATTTTCAAGTCGGTATAGGTGATGACGCAATGACCGACACAGCCAAGAAACCGTTTAACACCGGTAGCATCGACGCGCTGCTACCGTCCGAAATGGCGCTGGCGTGCGAGGCAGCAGGCGCCGCAAAGGCCGGGCGGGATGAAATCGGGCTCGTGGTCCTTGGACTTCTCGCAGGCGCCTTCATCGCGTTCGGTGCGATGTTCATGACGGTGGTGATGACCGGAACTGGCGAACTCCCTTGGGGCGTTGCGCGACTCCTTGCTGGTTTGGTCTTCTCGCTCGGTCTCATCTTGGTAATAGTCGGAGGCGCCGAGCTCTTCACCGGTGATTCGCTGATGATTGTAGCTTGCGTTCGCCAACGCATCACGATTGGTTCGCTCCTACGCGCATGGTCATTGGTCTATGTTGGCAATATCGTCGGCGCGATCGGTACAGCCGCGCTGGTGTTTCTGGCCGGGCAATACGGATTTGGTGGGGGTGCCGTCGGCAAGACAGCGCTTGCTATCGCTTCGGTCAAAGCAGCCCTGCCGACAATTCAACTTTTCTTTCTGGCTGTGCTCTGCAACGTGCTGGTATGTCTCGCGGTATGGATGTCTTTCGGGGCGCGAAGCGCCTCCGACAAAGTCATTGTCATTGTTCCGCCCATCACGGCGTTTGTCGCCGCAGGATTCGAACACTCGATCGCTAATCTCTATTTTTTGCCTTACGGGCTTGCGATCAAAGCTTGGGCAGGAGCAGATTTTTGGGCGGCAATCGGCCAAAGCGCGGCAGACTATCCAACACTGACTGCGGGCAGCACATTCTACAACATTGTTGTTACGACTGTCGGGAACCTTGTCGGTGGCAGTCTAATGGTTGGTGCGGTTTACTGGTTCGTCTATCTGCGCCGACGTTAGCATTAATCAAGCCGACGGATGATCGACGTGATATTGGCTGCGGCCTGCAGCTTTTGCCGATAGCCTCGATGTCTCTTGTGGCGCGAGCTGTCGGAACCCAAATTCTGAAATCTACGGCGGTGTTGGCCATATTTCTGACCCGTGGGCGACGATCAACTCGCACGACTGGCTGCTGGCGTCTAGGGCTTCTCTCTTTTTGCTGTTTGGCTGCAGGTTTGGTCCGAGCCCGCATCGAAAGCTCCCCAGGTCGCCTAGTGGCACTTCTCGGAGTTAGCGCCAACCGCCGGTAAAGTCCGGTTTCAGTCCAAAATCGGATTCGGACAATTTACTCAATAACGCGCTTATGAGCTCACCCTCCAGATCGAGCATCTGGCGGAACGGTTTCGCCGGACTACCGGTTCTGCTCGCCCAGCGGCTGCGGCAGGGCGGTGGGCTGCGTCGGCCGGCCGCTGCTGTCGAAGATGTCGAACAGGCCGCGCAGGAAGCCCGGCGCCAGCGCCGCCAGCGGATTGATCGAGTAGGTCGGCTCCGAGAGCTTGCCCGTCGCCGTATATGTCGCAGCAAAAAGCCCCTTGCCTTCGCCGCCCTGGATCAGACTGCCGATGATCGGAATATTGCCAAGGATGCTGTTGATCGCGTAGGCAGGCACGATGGTGCCCTTGAGATCGATCGTATCCTTCACATTGTCGAATTCGCCGGTGGCGGTCATCCCGAGCGAGGGACCGTGAGCCCGCGCCAGGGGCACCTCCACATGCCCACCCGTCTTGGTGAAGTCCGCGACGAATCGATCGAATTGGAAGCCTTCGCCGGTCATCGCATCGATGAACCCGGTCAATGAGAACAGCCGCACCAGGCCCGTTTGATTGATCAGGCGGAAATCCTGGATCTCGGCCTTGCCCTTGAGCGGGCGCTGCGGCTCGGAGTCCGTGGCATCGCCGATTACTTTGAGCTTGCCGCCCTGCACATCGTCGAAGATGTCAAGCACGCGCAAGGCAGCGCCGGCATCGTTCGACGTGATCGAAAGATGGTGCTTGCCGCCTTCGACCGGCAAATAGGTCATCACCAGCGGCGTGCCTCCGGGCAGGGTGCCCTCGATCTCGATCCGCCGCCAATACTTGCCCTCGCGATCGAGCAACACATGAACATTCTCGACTTGCCGGCCGGGCGCCAGCATCACGACATCGAGCTTGTCGGCCACGATCTTGAAGGGGCGAGTGTCTTCTTCCTTGGCCGGCTGCGGCGCCTCCTCGGGCTTGAGCGAGATCTTCTTGGTCAAGAACGGCTCCACATCGAGGACGCCGCCGCCCACCGCGACCTCGGGATGGCCATCGACATAGGCCATGCGGACGCCCGTCAAGTTCGTCCTACCGACCGAGAGGCGATCGAACGCCATCTGACCGACGCCGAAGTCCTCCGTCAGGCTGCCATGGCCGCTGGCGGCCAGATCGGGCGCGCTCACGGTGAAACTCCGCAGCAATGGCGGTTGACCGACCGGCAGGGCCAGTTCCGCTTCGGCCTGGCCGGACGTACCGGCAGGCTTGGACCAGGCCAACGATTCCAGAGACAAGGTCGTCGGCTTCAGGTCGAGCTTGGCGGATACATCGCCCGAATGATCGTCATAGGTCGTATAGGTGATGTTGAAGGCCATCGGTCCGGTCACGGTCGGGCTCAGATCGACGCCGAGCGCCTTGCGCTGGGCCTCCTCCGCCGTGCCCTGCAGCGCGATCTTGGTGTCGAAATCGGCCGCGACGAAATTCTGGTTCCAGGTGATCGCGCTGGCGATGCCGGCAAAGCGGCCGGTGCCCTCGATGACCATGGATTTGCGGTTGAGCTTCAATTGCAGATTGGCATCCTCGAGATCCTTGCCGAACATCACATGCCTGATGCCGGCGCCGACCAGGTTGCTATCGGCGGTCAGATCGACCTGCTCGAAGACCAGATCCTTGTCGGCGGGGAAGGCCACGCCGAGCTTGGTGACGGTCTGGCCTTCCGACGCCTTGGGATCGATCCCGAGACGCTTCATATAGCCGAGCCGGGGATGATCGAGCAGGCCCAGCGCATCCGGCATGGCGGCGCGCACCGTCCCATTGACCTTGATCATCTGCACCGGCTTGTCGAAATCGGTGATGTCGATACGGCCGCTCTCGATCGCGATGCCACCGACATGGCCCGCCGCGAAGGTCGCGGAGAAGCTGGTCGCGTTGAAGCTGCCGGTCGCGGCCGCATCGGTGATCGGCGGCATCGGCTTGAGGTAATGGATGGTGAAGCCCTTGCCGGCCAGGGTGCCGGCAACCTTGTCCATCGCCACGGCATTGATGTCGCCGCCCAGGAGGCGCAGCCGCAAGGTCGCGGTCAGATCGTCGACATTGCCGGTCTCGACATTGGCGAAGATCCATTTGCGCGGCTTGGGCGCGGTATCCTTGGGCCAATAACGGCCGAGGTCGGCCACGGCAATGCCTTTGGCCTTGAGGTCGGCCACGACATGAAGGGCGCCGGTGCGCGGTGCCGCGTAGGTGGTCAGACCCGAGACATCTCCCGCCAGCGTGATGCTGGGACCCGGCTTCACCGGCTCGCCGGTGCTCGAGGTCTCGCCCAGATCGAGTTGGGCATGATCGATCACCAGCCGGTCGAGGCCGGCATCGAGCTTTCCGGTCACGGCAATCTTCCGGATCGGCAGCGGATCGTCATATTGATCGGGCAGCGTCAGGCTCCCGGGGCCGCCACCGACATCGAAATCGATGCGGTCGAGCTGGCCGTCGAGGCCGATCTCGGTGCCCACCCTGCCGTCGAGCGTAAAATCGGCGCCCTGGAGCGGCATCAGTTCCGGGCGCAAGAGCCCCAGGCTGGCGGCATCGACCCCGGAGAAGCGCGCATCGATCGAGACCATCTGGTCGCGCGCGTCATAGACCAGATCGCCCTCGAACCGGGCCGGGCGGCCCAGCTCCTGCACCTGGAACTGCAGATGGCCGGAGAGCCCGTCGGGATAACGCTGGAAGCTGAAATTGGCCGAAGGCGCATGCCAGACCAGGCCGCTGCGGCGATCGACCAGGACTACCTTGGCATCGACGATACTGATGCGACGGAGATAGCCCGTCGGTTTGCGGTAATCCGGTGCGGTCATGAATTCCGCCAGCGCTTCCGGGATGACCGGCGATTGGTCGCCCGTCGTCTCCAGGCTGTCGGACGAAATCTCCAATACCCGGCCGAAGTGGAAGCGGCCGTTATGGTCGCGCAGCAGCGTGACCTGCGGGTTGAGGACCTCGATCGAGGTGGGTGCGATCATTCCATGCAGGAGCGCCTCGACGCTGAGGGTCAGTGACAGCTCCGGCAGAGTGGCGAGCTCGCGGCCGCTATTGCTGAGGATATGGACGCCGCGGACCCGCAGATCGATGGTCCGCCCCCATCCCGCCCAGGTGATGAGCGTATCGTCGATGGCGACATGGATCGAGCGCTCGGGCAGCGTCAGCGCCTGCTCGACGTAAGGTGTCAGGAAAGACAGGCGCAGCGGCTCGGGCTGGGATAGGCGCCACGCACCGATCGCGCCGACCAAGACAATGCCGGCGACCACTGCGGCCAATATTTCCAGAAGAATTCGCGCGGAATGACGGACCACGATGCGTTCGGCGACGTGCGCTTGACCCCTGGGGCTTGATTCCCGCAGTCTGCGGGAAAGAACCGTCTGGCGCCATGCCTCTTTCTGCCACTCCCCTCGATGTCGCGGCTTTGCCCCGCATCCATGATACGCATCGCGCCGACCAGGGCATCGAGCGCTGGCGCGAGATGGCGCGCACCCTTGAGGATACCGAGCTCGGGGCCTTTGCCGGCCGCCTCGCGGCCGATCCGGGTGGCCGGGCGCTGCTGGGCGCCCTGTTTCTCCACAGCCCGTTCCTGAGCGACCTGGCGCTGGCCGAGCCGCGGATCATTCGTGGCATTTTGGTGGAAGGCCCGGATCGGGTCCTTGACATAGTGCTGGCGGAACTCGACCGCGACGCCGGCATGGAGGAGGACACCGGCCGTTGCATGCGCGCCCTGCGCATCGCGCGCCGGCGCGTGGCGCTGCTGGTGGCGCTGGCGGACCTGACCCGGATCTGGCCG
>Ga0153916_10002043_pt1 | contig 14811 bp, 15 predicted proteins | sample Opewatmetagenome_FD_109642 | JGI IMG/M metagenome (GOLD analysis project Ga0153916, IMG submission 109642) | Freshwater wetland microbial communities from Ohio, USA - Open water 3 Core 3 Depth 4 metaG | ecosystem: Environmental > Aquatic > Freshwater > Wetlands | place: USA: Ohio, Lake Erie...
CAAAAAGGGGAGATCCAGCCCATCGGCGGCGTCAACGAAAAGGTTGAAGGATTCTTTGATGTGTGCAGGGCAAAGGGATTGACCGGCAAACAGGGGGTAATGATTCCTCATCTCAATGTCGATGATTTGATGTTGCGAAAAGACGTGGTGCGGGCGGTGAAGGAGGGCAAATTCCATATCTATCCGGTGAAGACCGTTGACCAGGGAATTGAGATTCTTACGGGTGTGGAGGCGGGTGAGAATTTGGAAGGAGGACGTTTCAAAGAAGGGACGGTGAATGAACGGGTCGATAAGAAGCTGAGAGAATTGGGGACAAAGATCAAGGAATTTGAAGGAGGGGAAGGGGCTAAGGAGGAGAAAAAGAAGAAAAAAGGGAAGCCTTCTTGCGATGGATAGAATCATTCTCGACCGAAAGGTTGATATCGGAAATGAAGTTCTGGTGAAGGGGCCTCCTTGGGAGGCCCTTCGCTTTCAGGGTGGCCGTGCGGGAAGTCTCATCACCTTGACAGACCTGGAGGGAAACGACTTCAGAGGAAGAGTCCTTCGTCTCTCTGGAACAGAGGCTTCCATCCTTATCTTTGAAGCTTTTCCTTCACCCACGGAGTCCTCTCTGGAAATCGTTCTTTTTCAGGCCCTTCCGGAAAAAGAGAGAATGGAAATGATCATCCAGAAGGCCACGGAACTAGGTGTCTCAGCCATCCTTCCCTTCGAATCGGAAAGATCTATCTCTCTGAAGGAGAGGGAGGGAAAACAGAAGAAAGCCCACCGGTGGCAATTCATCGCTGTTAAAGCGGTCCAGCAATCGAGAAGGGCGAAGATTCCTTATGTCGGAGAATGCCGACCTTTTCAAGAGGTATTGGAGGATTGGAGTCAAGATGGTTTAAGAATCCTTCTTTGGGAAAGGGAGGGTAGAAATCTTAAAAGTGTGTTAAGGCGACATCCCACTCAAAAGATTTATGCGATGGTCGGACCTGAAGGAGGTTTTACCGAGGGCGAAGTGAAGCTGGCAAAGGAGAAAAGATTTATCCCAGTCAAACTGGGACAGCGTATTTTAAGGACCGAGACCGCAGCCATCACGTTGGTGGGCATTCTCCAGTATGAACTGGGCGATCTGAGTTAAAATTTGTTCCGTCTTAAAGGAAGTTCTCTTTCCAGAATATAAAAAGAGAGCTTTCTCATCCTCTGGAAAAAAAAACCAGAACCATTTTTAACTCTGCCATGGTGTTTGGGAAATTGACCGGAACGTGCCCCGCAGGTCTCGCCTTGTAAGCGGGGTCAAGGGGCACAGTATGAACGAAACTTCCTTTTCGGGAAGCCCCGCCCTGTGGGCGGGGAGCTTCAATGAAATTCGGTCACGCTCCATCCCAGTCCAGGGTCGTTTTCTCAGATGGCAATGGGATGATAAAAACTGGTTTTTGGGTTCGATTCAATACAGCACTCGAAACACTTCCAAGAAACGTATGCGCCAAGAATCCCTTTCCGTGGGTTCCAAGAACGATCACGTCGCATCCTTCTTTATCCGCAGCATTCAAGATTTCTTCAGGGGGATGGCCCCGGGGAACAAGAATTTTGGATACGAGCTCAACGCATGGAGTGCCGATGTGAGCCTCTGCTTTTTCGCAGAATTCGCCCAGGCGTTTTCTAATCTCGTCGACAGTCTCCTCCTGCTGCTTCCGTTTCAATTCGTCCGTGATCCCTGTGTAAGCTGCTGCATAAGCAGGAACGGGTTCGATAGCATGCAACATGACAATCCTCGCGTCGTGCCTTCTTGCCACATCGGTCGCATACATGAACGCATAAGAGGAGTTCTTACTGAGATCAGTGGCGTAAAGGATCTTCTTGATCTTTGGAATCATCTCTTTTCTCCTTTCCTTCCCATTTCTAATTTAACAACTAAACTCAAAAATTCAAAGCGCCCCTGTTAATGGCAACCCCTTGCCATTCTCCTATACATTTTATCCTATTGCGTTCACAAATCAAAACAAATATTTGCCCAAAATCGTTCTGTTTCCGACAATATGTCACTCTCTGTAAAGGTGACCTCCGTTCCAAATCTTCATCCATTATTTGAGTAAAACATTAAATTTCAGATAGTTATGAAACTAAATCGGGTAAGCTCATCCTGGTACAATTCTTGCTCAAGAAAATCAAACAGGAGCAATCTCGATGGAGTCAACGGAAAAAGGTCTTGTTTCAGTGACTTCAGAAAAAAGAAAACATCCGAGATTTAATGTTGATTTGCCGATTAAGTATGGCAGAACACAATTATTCCTCAAATACGCTCGGGCGGTGAATGCCAGTCAGGGGGGATTACTTCTTCACCTTCCAGAGGAAACGGAGATCGGTCAACATCTAGCATTGAAACTGTTTTTTCCTTCTCGAGCTGAGCTAAATACCATCAAGGCGTCCGTCCGGGTGGTTTGGATGGATCTTCATATGAGGAAGGATTGGTCATGGGATTATCAGACCGGAGTGAGATTCGTGGATATCTGCACAGAGGATATGACTATTTTGAAGAATTTTTTAACCGACCTTGGACAAAAACCAGCGTACACTGCCTAGCGAGCCCGTAGAAGAAACCTTGCCTTTATGTTTCTTATAACAATTTACTTGCAATAATTGCCATCTGCAATTCCTAAAATATATTGACATTCATACATTCAGAATGCTAACTTAGCGGGCAAAGGTGTTCCTTGATGCCTGGATTCATACTTCAATATCCGATACGTACACTCGGTGATCAATTATTATTTCCTCAAAAGACCCTTCTATCGGAAGAGACCTTAGATGCCCTTATCTATTCTGACAGGACGTATTCCTACCAGACATCTCCCCTCTTTTTGTACGGATCAGTGAAACAGGACTGTTTAGATTTTCTTAGAACCCCTCCCTTTGTGACCATTTTTTCAGAACAGAAGGAAGTCAACGATCTCCTGAGCCTTTTAGAGGCGATCCGATATCCCATTCCTATACTGCAATCGCTGGATCATTTCAGAGAACATGACTTTTACACCTATGGCCATGTGCTCATGGTGTTTGTCTTGTCTACGATTTTGGCAAAAGATCTACTACCCGACTACCAGGAGCGTATCCGGTTGTCTGCATCCGGCCCTACCCATGATACGGGAAAGATCTGTGTGCCCTTGCACGTCCTGAAAAAGACGACCCCCCTCACCAAGTGGGAGCGGGGATTTCTCGAACATCACACCATAGCGGGTTATGTGCTGCTTAGCTATTATTACAAAGACATCCAACACCTTGCTTGCAAGGTGGCCCTTCACCATCATGAAAGGAGAGATAGGTCAGGATATCCACGAGGCATCCTGCTCGAGGATCCAATGGTAGAAATCATCGCGGCTTGTGACGTTTATGATGCGCTGATTATGCCCAGGCCATATCGATCGGGAGCCTATGATAATCGAACGGCCCTGGAGGAGATTACCGAAATGGCGAGACAGGGTAAGATAGGATGGGATGTCGTTAAGGCACTGATTGCTCGTAATCGCAAGTCCAATCCGCATTACAAGGAGATAACCATCTCGGCGGAGAAGAGGGGAACCCCCCCGTCGTATAATGTCTATGGTATGATTGCAGAAGAAACAGATTCCAAAGACCGAGCTGGGTGATCAAAAAAGATGGTCAAACGTTGCCGGCAAACGGTGGCTTATTCATCCGCAATCTCCTCTATAAATTAATTCTCCCCCATGTCTTTCTAATCATAGAATGGACAGTTCCGATTTAATCCAATATACTGACCCTTAGTCATTCTTAAAGAACATGAAGATCCTTCTCATTCAGCCGCCCGTTCGGGATTTTTATCAAACCTCCATTCGGACACAACCCATTGGTTTGGCTTATCTTGCTGCCTCATTGAAGAACAATGGTCATGAGGTGGAGATTCTCGATTGTCAGACAGAAAAGAAAAAATCAATTCCCATTCCTGCAGAACTCTCTTATCTTAAAGATTTCTATCCTTTCAATGACCAAAGCCCTTTTAAGCTCTATTCCGGTTATTACCATTTCGGAATGGATTGGGCCGAGGTCAGAAAGAAGGTTGAAGGTTCAAGGGCCGATGTTTTTGGAATCTCCTCCTCTTTTACCCCTTATCATGGGGAAGCACTAGAGATTGCCCAGATCATAAAGGAATGGGACAGAAGAAAAATCGTTGTCATGGGGGGAGCCCATGTCAGTTGTGATCCGGAAGGTGTTCTGCGAAACCCCTCTGTTAATTATGTGATCTTAGGGGAAGGGGAAGTCGGTTTTTCTCTCCTCCTGGAACAGATCGGGAAGGGTAAAGCGAAAAACATTGAAAAGATCGATGGGGTTGGGTATCGGAACGATGGAGAAATACGAATCAACTCTCTTCGGAATTACGTCCAGGATCTCGATTCCCTTCCTCCTCCTGCGAGGGAATTGCTCGATCTGGATCGATATCGGCTGAGAAAGAAACGATCTACCATGATCATCACCAGCAGGGGCTGCCCGCATGGGTGTGCCTACTGTTCAGCCCATCTTGTCATGGGCACTTCTTTCAGGGGTCGAACCCCAGAGGCCATCCTTCAGGAGATGATAGACTGTCAGAAGCAAGATGGAATCGAGAATTTTGACATTGAAGACGACAATTTCACCTTTGATCAAGAGCGGGCAAAACAATTAATGAATCTCATTATCGAAACCTTTGGGGAAGGAAAAATCGAGCTTTCTGCTATGAATGGAATTTCTTTTGCTTCTCTGGATGGAGAACTATTAAAGTTGATGAAAAAGGCGGGTTTCCATACCATCAATCTTTCCTATGTCAGCACGGAGCCTGCAACGAAAGAGAGAATGAGAAGACCTAAGCCAACAACTGAATTTGATAGAATCCTGGGACAGGCAGCACAGATGGGTCTTCACGTGATCGCCTATGCCATCTTGGGGATGCCTGGTCAAACCATCGAGGAGATGGTGGATACCTTGATCTATCCGATGGGGGAAAAAGTCCTCATCGGCCCGAGCATCTATTATCCCACGCCCGGGACTTCTCTTTTTGAGAGATGTGAGAAGGAAGGTATTCTTCCTCCTCATCCTGCCCAGTGGCGGTCAAGCGCCTTCCCCATTGAGACGAAGGAATTTGATCGGGTCGATCTGTTAACGCTCTTTCGTCTGGCAAGGGTCATCAATTTTATCAAAGGAAAGATGGATGGAAAGGAATTAGAAGAGGGAATGACATGGCGAGAACTCTCCCAGGTTTTAAAAGAGAGAAGGATGTTCAAAGGCATGGTCGAGGAAGATGCTATCACCTGGGTTGATTTGCTTTTGCTGCTTGACAGCGAAAGGTCTTTCTTCAGCCTGAGAAAGGATTCTCGAGGAAAGATATCGGTGGAGAAAGAAAAGAGTTCAAAAAAGGTCTTAGGCTGTTTTTTTGAGAAGGCCTGGGAGAGACCTATCCTGAAGAGTTTCGCCTCCATCGTCTGATGAAGCCTCGTTTTGAGTTCTTCACCTACTTATCTACAATCGAGGCATGCTTTAAGAATCGAAAATTTCCGGTGGAAATCATGCAGGTTGGATCGGACTAACAGGGTCGAAAAAAACCCTTGACATTTTGGAGAGGATCTGGCAAATAAATTTCAATAAGTTAATAGGGGAAACAGTAAGAGGTCCGGGAATACCTTCTAATATTTCCGGAGGAGGAAAGGCTGGATAGTCGGGCCGCTATCCGAAAATACATATTTTCGGGGCGCGGCCTTTTAATTTCACGTGATTGTAAGTCTGCGGGGATATTGACATGTCTTTCCATTTCGTATGGCGCCTCCTTTATGACAAGCTTTCATTCATGTTTGACTTCGCCTCCGACCGTGTCTCGGGCGGGAGATGGAAGCGTTGGGGGCGTACTTCCGTATCCTATGTGAACGGGCGCCGGGTCTTAGAATTAGGCCACGGGCCTGGCTACCTGCTGATTGAACTGAAGAGAGCCGGATATCAACCCATCGGAATCGATTTCTCGCGCGGCATGGGAAGGCTGACCGCGCGCCGGTTGCGTCGTGCCGGGATAGACGTGTCGCTGGTGCGCTGCAGGGCGCAAGCCCTACCTTTCCGTGCCAACAGTTTTGACGCGGCAGTCGCTACGTTTCCTACGGACGATATCCTGAAGCTAAGAACGCTTCAGGAGGTCGCGCGAGTGATTCCTCAGGGAGGGCGTCTGGCAATGGTCGTAGGAGCGCAGCGCGAGGGAAATGAACCGAATCCATGCTTCATCGAGTGGCTCACAGGCTTGATCGGACAAGACAGGAAGAAGAGGGATAGCCCCCCCTCCGTTTTTTTCCGCGCTGGATTCCGGTCGCGGATTGAGTGCCAGTCTGTCGATGGCAGTCCGGTTATCCTGCTCATTGCTGAAAAGCGGCAACGACAAGACGGTTGGCTGAATATGCTGCCGGCAGTCCATGTGAGCTCGAATGTCAGATTGCTGAGCAAAGACTATTGCAACAAAGTGATCGAGGGCAGGGCAACGGATGCTGACGGAGATCGTCTGACCTACAGGTGGCTCAGGGAGCAAACCGTTCTAAGCGACTGGAAGGAGATTGGAAAAGACGGCAAGCTTTCCTTGGAGTTTCAGAATCTTCCTCCTCTTGAGATTGGACAACACACCCTTACGTTAGAAGTATCCGACCCCTATGAAACCGTAAGGAACACCGTCGGTTTAATAATCGAAAATTCTCCTCCCGTCATCATGCCCATGGAAGAAAAAACCTGTGAGGCAGGTAGTCTCGTAATCATGAGTACCCACATCTCAGATTACGATGGCGATTCGTTGAGTTACTGCTGGCTGGAGGAAGGAACTGCTCTCGCAAGCGGGAGCGTGCGAACCGAAAAGGGAGGGAATCCAGTTCGTCTTGCGACGCCGATCAGCAATTTGACCCTTGGGGCCCATACCGTAAAACTTCAGGTAAGTGATGGAATTAATCCACCGGTGTCGGATAGCATCGCGGTTACAATTACCGATACAACTCCTCCCCGGCTCTCTCCTGTAGCCAATCAAACCCATCTCTGGCCACCAGATCACAGAATGGTCAGGGTACTGATTCAGACCAATGTTTCCGACAACAGCGGGTTGCCCGTGAGGCTGAGTACTTCCGTCGCAAGCAATGAACCTGAAACTGGGTTGGGAGAATGGGATGTCGGCCCTGACTGGAATGTCGTAGCAATTGACCCTGTTCAGGGGACCATTGCGTTAGACCTCCGGTCAGAGCGCTCCGAAAGGGGGAGCGGGCGTAAGTACACAGTTGTGATTACTGCAACCGAGCAGGCGGGTAATGTCGCCACCGCGAATGCAGAGATCCAGGTACCGCAAGATCACGTCAAACTCTGCAGCTCGTCCCAACCAAGCTGAGCAGGAACCGAGGGCAGCATCAGCGGGCGCACGGAGAACGTCTTAGCGGCGATAAGTCAAATCATTTATGAGATATTCCCCATTATTAATTAGGGCTTGTAATACATATCATTTCTGAGATTTAGGAAAGGCAAAAGTACTTCTTATTCATCTTCGTCTTCCTGTGGTCTCACGAAGAGTTTTGAAAAATCCTGGAGACACTGAATAACCCAACCTCAGGGCCTTCAGAACATCCTCTGATACGCTATCAAACTCGCCCGTCGATAATAGGCATTTGAATTTTTTCGCGGTCTGGAAAGAACTTTTCTTTGAGAATTTTCTCTATATGAGTAATAATTTGGCCATATGACCTCCATTTATTTGGTCCGGCACGGCCAAACGGCATGGAATAAAGAGGAGATTTTTCGGGGAAGAACAGATGTTCCCCTTGATGAGACCGGCCTGAAGCAGGCTGAGTTGGTAGGGCAGTATTTCAAGGGAATGGAGATCCACGGGATTTTCTCAAGCTCTTTATCCAGGGCGTGGCAGACTGCTCAAAAGGTTGCCGAACTTCACAAGCTAAGAGTTCAACCTCTCGCAGGAATACTTGATATGAGCTTTGGAAATTGGGAAGGGCGCCCGCATCAAGAGATTCGGGAGCATGACGGTAAGACCTATCGCCAATGGGTGGAGACGCCCCATCTGGTCAGGTTTCCGGGCGGAGAAAATTTGGATGATGTCAGGCGGAGAGCGATGGCGGCAATGGAAGAAGTGATCCAAAATCATCTCGGGAAGACCCTTATCCTTGTTACTCACCGTGTCGTCAACAAGGTACTAATCTGCGGCATTTTGGGCTTAGACAACTCCCATTTCTGGCAAATCGCTCAAGATACAACGGCCATCAACCTCATTCAACACAGAAATGGGAAGTACATTCTATCGTTGATGAACGAGACTTGCCATCTCAAACCCTTGAAAGAGCAAGGGCAGAAAGTCGACTTCTAATCTATCGGGACAAGTCTTATCATTATTTTTGGATAAACTTTTCAAATTGAAGCTTTGAACAAGGAGCACGCTCACGGCTGGCTGCGGTAGGCTGGGACAATCGGATTAAGACCGATGATTGAGATTCGATTTCATGGAAGGGGTGGTCAGGGAGCTGTGGTGGCGTCCAAAGTGCTTGCCGTCGCCTTTTTCCATGAGAACCTCTATGTCCAGTCCTTCCCTGCTTTTGGAGTTGAAAGGCGAGGGGCACCCGTCATGGCCTTCTTGAGGGTGGATCGCCAGCCCATCAATTTGAGAGTCAATATTTATGAGCCCGATCATATCGTTGTTCTTGATCCAACGCTGATTGGAGCAGTCGATGTGACTTCCGGCCTGAAACAAAATGGATGGGTCCTCATCAATTCCCACCAGCCTCCTGAGATATTTGGCAATCTGAAGGGTTTTCGAACGGCTACCGTCGATGCCACCTCGATTGCCATCCAGAATGGTTTAGGTTCACGAACGAACCCAATTGTCAGTACTGCCATCTTAGGATCCTTTTCAAAGGTGACGGGCCTTGTAGGAATCGATTCCATCGCGTTGGCCATTCGTGAAGAGGTTCCTGGAAAGAAGACCGAGAACGTAAAGGCTGCACGAGAAGCCTATCAGGGAGTAAAGTTCTAAATAGCATAGCGCATATTGTATGGCGCATAGCGTTTAAGATTCGAAAGTCCTGTCGTTTGGGAATCGCATAGTCTTACAGTCAATTTAAAGACTACAAGAACAAAGACTATGAGACTGAGGATCTTTTTGACTTGGCGAAATAAACTGGGATTCATAGGATATTTGAGATGACAAAACAGTTTGTTTTCAAGGGCGCTTCTGAAATGCCGATGATCTCCGTGTCGTTTGGAAATATGGAGTGGAATAAGACAGGGGCGTGGAGGGCTCAGCGTCCTTTTTATGAAGACAAGACACCCCCCTGCAGTGCGGCTTGTCCGGCGGGGAATGATATCGTCGCATTTATACAGAAAATAGCAGAAGAAGATTTCGAGGGGGCCTGGAAGTTGATCAAGGAGGAGAATCCTTTTCCAGGAATTTGTGGCAGAGTTTGCTTTCATCCCTGCGAGTCGAAATGCAATCGTGGAGCCTATGATGAACCCATCGCCATCCATGCCTTGGAGAGGTTCGTCTCGGACTTTGCTTCAACTCTGAATAGGAAGGTAGAAAGAGCGCCTGGGGTCAGGAAGGGAAAGATCGCCATTATCGGATCCGGGCCTGCCGGAATGAGCTGTGCTTATCACCTGGCGAAACTTCATTATGAAGTAACAGTCTTTGAATCTTCGTCTTCGGCAGGGGGCATGTTGAGAGTGGGAATTCCCTCTTACCGATTGCCAAAGGATGTCTTGGATAGGGAACTTTCAGAGATTCAGGCATTGGGTGTGGAGATTCAAACGGGAATTCCATTCGGGGGAAAATTGGAACTGGATGACCTGAAGGATTATCAAGCCACCTTTATCGCCACCGGAGCCCATCGAGGCCGAGGTCTGAATATCCCTGGCGAGAAAGGAAAAAGTGTCTTGGGCGGCCTTGATCTTCTGAGAAAGATCAACCTAGGGAATAGAGTAAAATTAGGCGATAAGGTTGCGATTATCGGTGGAGGAAATACAGCCGTCGACGTGGCGCGATCGGTCATCCGTGTGGGAAAGAAAGCGACCATTCTTTACCGCCGCTCAAGGGAAGAGATGCCTGCTTTTGAAGATGAGATCGCGGAAGCCATGGAGGAGGGCGTCAAAATAAGATATCTGGTCAACCCCATTCGCATTCAGCAAAAAGATGACATGAAACGTCTGGAATGTTTGCGAATGGAGCTGGGGGAGAAGGATGAGAGCGGTCGGAGAAGACCGGTTCCCATCCCCAAATCCAATCTTACCGTTGAAGCAGATACCGTGATCATTGCAGCAGGAGAGGAGATTGAGGTCTCATTTCTTCCAAATGGAATGGAGAAGAGAGACGGGGTCGTTCTCACGCAGAGAGATGGGAGCACGGGTATAAGAGGGATCTTTTCAGGAGGGGATCTTGCTTCAAACCAGCGAACAGTGGCCCATGCCATTGGTTCGGGCAAGCGGATTGCCGTAGCTATCGATTGCTATCTCCAAGGCAAAGATACGGAGGAAGCGCTCCGTCAAGTTCTAATAGGAGAAGGTCCATCCCTCTCGATCTTCAGACATCTCCATCCTGGAGAGAGACCGATGAATCCCCATGTCGTCACTTTTGAAGAATTGAATACAGACTACTTTCAAGCCTCAAAAAGAAATGAAGAGCACAGGGAAATGGCGAAGAAAAGGATCAAAGGGTTTGAGGAGGTAACGTTCACCTTCGCAGAGAGCAACGCTTTCGGAGAGGCCGAAAGATGTTTCAGTTGTGGGACCTGTAATGCATGCGAGAACTGTTATGTCTTCTGTCCCGATGCATCCATCATGAAAACAGAGAAAATTCTCTCCCATCAAGTGGATTACGATTTTTGTAAGGGCTGTGGGATCTGCTTTTCTGAATGTCCCCGGGGGGCCATTTCTTTAAAAGAGGAGGCGAGATGAAAAAGGTCATCACAGGAAATCAAGCGGTGGCCTATGGGGTGATCTTGAGTCGTGTCGATGTCATCTCTGCCTATCCGATCACCCCGCAGACAACGATCGTTGAAGAGCTATCCGAACTCATCGCAAACGGCCGGTTGAACACGCGATTCCTGAAAGTGGAATCGGAGCATTCGGCCATGGCTGCTCTGATCGGGGCCTCCACCGGAGGGGTGAGATGCTTTACGGCCACTTCCTCTCATGGATTGGCCTATATGCACGAGATGCTCCATTGGGCCTCAGGAGCTCGCCTTCCGATTGTGCTGGTGAACGTCAATCGAGCGATTGCCCCACCCTGGAATATCTGGAGCGATCAGAGTGACTCCCTTTCTCAACGCGATACCGGATGGATTCAGCTCTATTGCGAAAATAATCAAGAAGTCCTCGATACCGTCCTCCAGGCTTATCGAATTGCAGAATCGGTTAAGCTTCCCGTGATGGTTGTCCTCGATGCTTATGTCCTCTCCCATACCTCCGAGCCTGTAGAGATTCCCACGATGGAGGAGGTTGACCAGTTTCTGCTGCCCTATTGTCCGGAATATTCAATCGATACTCAGGAACCCATCGCCTTTTCGATGATCGCCACGCCGGACAATTTTTTGGAGTTTCGATATAAATTGCAGAAGGCAATGGAACAGGTTCCCGAGATCGCCAAAAAAGTGGACGATGAATTCAGATCCCGATTTGGTCGCGGTTATGGCCCCATTGAGAGATATGGAAAAGAGGGAGCCGAGGTTCTTCTGATGACCTCTGGCACAGTGACCGGCACCTCAAGGATCGTCATCCAGAAACTGAATGAGAAAGGAGTCAGCGTTGCCGGGATAAAGATCAAGAGATTTCGACCCTTTCCCTCGAAAGAAATTTATGAGGAAATGAAAGGAGCAATGAAGGTGGCGGTCATTGACAGAAATCTCTCAGCAGGGGTGGGAGGCATCTTCGCCCACGAATTGAGAGCCTCCTTATACTCCAGAGAGAAGAGACCCCAGGTCTTTGGGTTCATCTCAGGATTGGGAGGAAGGGACATCACCCCGGGGCTCATTGAAGAAGCAATCCAATACACCGTGGACCACCCTCAGCCTGAAGAAGAGATTTTGTGGTTGGGCCTGAAGAAATAATATGAAGGTACAGAAATATCTAAGTTCAAATTTCAAAATCCCTACCTGCACTGAGGTTTCGGCAGGCAGGCAAATGTCAAATGAATGCCCAATGTTAAAAAACAAATTTCTCTGACATTTGAGTTTTGGATTTGATTTGACATTGATTCACCTTTGGTTCATCACTTCGTGCGAAAGTTGGTCTTTGAAATTAAAATTGATGAACAGAACGGACAAGGGAGATCGAATGAGGAAGTTTGGAATTCCGTTAGAGGAGTATCTTGGCCATGGCCATCTTGCCTGCGCTGGATGTGGAGCAGCTGTCAGCATGCGGCTCACCCTGAAAGCCCTCGGTGAGAAAACGGTGATGGTCTTTCCTGCATCTTGCTGGTCGATCATTCCGGGGTTTTGGCCCTACTCCAGTTTCCGAATTCCGGTTGTTCATGCGGGTTTTGTCACAGGCGGAGCCACTGCCTCAGGCGTGAGAGCCGCCTTGGATATTCGGGGTGACCATGAGGCTGTGGTCGCCGTATGGGCTGGAGACGGTGGAACTTTCGACATCGGGCTCCAGGCCCTCTCGGGCGCTGCAGAGCGAAACGAAGATTTCATTTACATTTGCAATGACAACGAAGGTTACATGAATACAGGGACCCAGCGGAGTTCTGCCACCCCCAGGTTTGCCTGGACGACCACCACCCCGGTGACGAAGCCCAAAGAGAACCCAAAGAAAGATATCATGGCGATCATGGCCGATCACCAGATCCCCTATGCCGCGACGGCAACGATTGCCTATCCGGAAGACTTGTTAAGAAAGTTGGAGAAAGCGAAGAGGATCCGGGGAACGCGATTTATCCATCTTCTTTCTCCCTGTCCTCCGGGTTGGAAGATTCCTTCAGAACTCACGGTCAAGATTTCAAGGCTTGCCGTCCGGTCAAGGGTCTTTCCTCTTTATGAAATTGAGAATGGGGTATCCTACACCCTTCAAGAAGAATCTCAAGTCGTTCCCGTTAGAGATTATCTGAAGCTTCAGGGCCGTTTCAGCCACCTGACCGATTCGGAAATTGAATTAGTTCAAGAAGACGTGGAAAGAACTTGGAAGAGGCTTTTGAGAAGGGCGGAGGCCTAAAATTTGAATGAAGCAATCGCATCAGGGATTTCAAAGGATTCAGACTTAAGAAATTCTTCGATCTTCCTTTTAATCCCATCTCTTATCCTTCGAAATACGACTAATCTCTCCTCCATGGTTCCAGTGGCCCCCGCAGGGTCTTCAAAGGGCCAATGAAGTCGTTTTCCATGACCACCAAAGGTAGGACAGAATTGAGCTGCATGATCACAAAGGGTGATGACAAAATCAAATTTCTTTTTGGCGAATTGATCCATGGATTTAGAGGTCTGTTGAGAAATGTCAATTCCGATCTCCTCCATTACCCGAATGGCTAATGGATGGACAAAGGACTGAATGATTCCTGCACTCCGAACCCTCCACTGCTCAGAGCCGAGAGTCTTCAACAGCCCCTCGGCCATCTGACTTCTGACAGAATTGCCGGTACAGACAAAAAGGACCTTTTTCTTAACCTCTGTCATCATTTCCCTTTTCTTCGTGCGCCTTTTGGAGGATAAAAGGCTTCGATCATACTTTTCATGCCCCCTCGGACATTAAATTCACCCGTGACAACGGCTCGCATGGGTTTGGAGGCATTGACGAAATCTCTGAGGATTCGATTCACCGCATTTTCATAGAAAATTCCTAGGTTCCGGTAGGCAAGGATGTACATCTTTAGAGATTTCAACTCCACGCACCATTGATCAGGGGCATATCGGATCGTGATCGTTCCGAAATCAGGCAGCCCTGTTCGGGGACAGACGGAGGTAAACTCTGGGATGGAAATCGTAATCTCATAGTTTTTAAACTGATTCTTAAAGCATTCGAGTTTTGGAAGGGGGGCATCAATTCCCGAACGGGCATGTTTATCTGTGTATTCTTTCATGTTTTTCCTTTTTACACAAAACATCATAATTGAAAATAGTCGGATAATCAATAACCAGTCCTATGCAAGAGGGAAGAGATTTGTTGAAAAAACGATATTGAATGATTAAATTAAATGGGAAAATGAAGAGCTCAATGTCAGCAGAGATTGAGAAAATGCCAAAAAGGGAGAATTAAGATGCCTAAAAAAATCTTGCGACTGGCATCAAACGAGGGAATCAGAGGAGGGGAGGCGCGGATTCTTCATGCCCCCCATCCCTCAGATGATGATCTTCTTGATGCCTATTCACGGGCAGTCATCAATGCAGCCGAGCGAGTGAGTCCCTCCGTAGTCAATCTGGATGTCCGGACGAATCCGCGTGGGAAACAGGGCACTCGTTACCGTCTCCCCGAGGAGTTGAAGGGCACAGGTTCTGGTTTCATCTTCACGCCGGATGGTTTCATACTGACCAATAGTCACGTCGTTCATCACGCTGACAAGATTTCGGTGACACTGCCGGATGGGCGCCGTTTTGAGGGAGATATGGTAGGAGAGGACCCCGATACGGATCTGGCGGTGGTCAGGATCAATGGGGCAAATTTCTTGGCCACCCCCTTGGGTGACTCCCAGAAGATTCGAGTGGGACAATTGGTCATTGCCATTGGTAACCCCTACGGCTTCCAGTGCACGGTGACCTCTGGGGTGGTCAGTGCACTGGGACGTTCCCTCAGGTCTATATCGGGCCGTTTAATAGATAACATCATCCAAACAGACGCGGCCCTGAATCC